>Ga0209013_10003940_pt1 | contig 13088 bp, 12 predicted proteins | sample Cruoilmetagenom2_FD_187291 | JGI IMG/M metagenome (GOLD analysis project Ga0209013, IMG submission 187291) | Oil polluted marine microbial communities from Coal Oil Point, Santa Barbara, California, USA - Sample 2 (SPAdes) (version 2) | ecosystem: Environmental > Aquatic > Marine > Oil seeps ... | reverse complement strand
GAATAATGGGCAGACTAATCCTATTTCCGTTTGCGTATAAAATATTTTGTTCTGCATGAAGCAGCAAATATTATGCAAGAAATAAGATTATAAAATCATAGTCCACCCATCATCCCTTCAAATTTGTTAATTGAATTATAGCATATTTTTTATTGAATTGTCTCACAAAAGAGAGAAATGAGTTAGTTATATAGAATTTATAAGAAAATACGAATTTTCAATTATATTTCGAGAAATGTATTTAAATTCGTGATTTTTAATAAAAATTCCTGTAGAATGAATACATATTTGAGGAGGTATGGAGAATGAAACAATTAGATGCAAATGAGATTATTTCATATATTCAACACGCAAAGAAATCAACGCAGGTGAAAGTATACATAAAAGGAAAAGGAATAGATAAGTTATCTTTCGGAGAACATACAAAAGTGTTTGGCGAAAGTAATTCCCTAGTATTATTTGGAGAATGGTCTGAAATCGAGCCCGTTTTAAAAGACTATAAAAATCAAATTGAAGATGTAGTAGTAGAAAATGAAAGTCGTAATTCAGCTATTCCGCTTTTAGACCTGAAGGGGATAAATGCACGTATCGAGCCAGGTGCTATTATTCGTGATCAAGTAAGTATTGGAGATAATAGTGTTATTATGATGGGCGCACTTATCAATATTGGTGCAGTTATTGGGGAGGGCACAATGATTGATATGGGTGCAGTTCTAGGAGGGCGAGCGACTGTCGGGAAAAATTGTCATATTGGTGCTGGTGCAGTGCTAGCGGGAGTAATTGAGCCGCCTTCTGCAACTCCTGTCATTATTGAAGATGATGTACTAATTGGTGCAAACGTTGTAGTGCTTGAAGGTTGTAGAGTTGGTAAAGGTGCAGTTATAGCAGCTGGTGCCATCGTTACTAAGGATATCCCTCCATATACTGTTGCTGTTGGAGCACCTGCCAAAGTGATTAAAGAAATTGATGATCAAACAAGATCGAAGACGGAAATCATGCAAGAATTACGTCAGTTGTAAGTTGGTGGACGATGAAAACCTTACAAGATATTCGGAGAGACTTACATCGTATACCTGAATTAGGTTTTGAAGAAGTAAAAACACAAAGCTATTTATTGGAACAAATTCGTACACTTCCGCAGGATAGACTAGCGATTACTACTTGGAAAACAGGTATTGTTGTGAAAGTGGAGGGAACTGAACCTACACAAACGATTGGTTGGAGAACGGATATAGATGGTCTACCGATAACAGAGGTAACTGGACTTCCGTTCGAATCCAGTCATCCCGGGAAAATGCATGCTTGTGGACATGATATGCATATGACCGTAGCGTTGGGTTTACTAAGAAAACTAGTAGAAACCCCTATTAAAGATCATGCAGTTTTTCTATTTCAACCAGCAGAGGAAAGTCCGGGTGGTGCACTTCCAATGCGTGAATGGCTGAAAGAAGAGCAACCAGCTTTGATGCCCGATAAGATATACGCCTTCCATGTAGCACCAGAATATCCTGTTGGTACGGTAGCTACTCGCCCAGGTTTACTATTTGCCAATACATCTGAATTGTATATAGACCTGGTTGGGAAGGAAGGGCATGCGGCATTTCCACATCAAGCTAGAGATATGTCTGTTGCGGCCGCTACACTATTATTACAACTACAAACAATTGTAAGCCGTTCGGTCAATCCAATGGATCCAGCAGTTCTTACGATTGGGAAGTTCACCTCTGGAACAGTACAAAATATAATTTCTGGCCATGCTAGGCTAGAGGGAACTATTCGTACGATGGATGCAGGTACCATGGCAATTATTAAAGAGAAGATCGAGGCATTTTGTCGAGCTGCAGAAATTGCTTTTGAATGCTCAATTCAAATAGACTATGGTTCGTCCTATTATCAGGTGAAAAATGATGAGGTACTTGCGAACAAGTTCTTAGCATTTGCTAAAGCACATCCAACAACTAATGCCATTTTATGTGATGCGGCTATGACTGGTGAAGACTTTGGTTATTTCCTGCAAGAAATCCCAGGTCTGTTATTTTGGGCAGGCGTTAACTCATCGTATGGATTGCATCACCCGAAGCTCAGTCCTGATGAAGCGGTAATTGACTATCTTGTACCATTTATAGATGCTTATTTTCGTGAAATTTCAAACTAATACAAAAGGATTTACTCTGGCTAGAACAGAGTAAATCCTTTTTAAATTCGGTTACTTGTTTTTGCATGCCATTTACAAGCGGTCGTCATGCATTTATTCGCTTTGAACTATTAGTTTTTTGCATTCACAGTATGTTCACTTGCTCTTCATAATGATTTACGGACGAAACGGGAATTATATCCAACTCGTGCTTTCAATCCACCAGTTGAACATTACATTCCTTAAACCAAATATGCATCTGTACTAAATATGCTAGAAGTTGTGGACCAGACATTAATTGACCAAACCATGGTACTTTAAATGCTTCTCCGTTAGATTCGACAAGATCAGCCAAGCGCTGCTTTTGGAACAGTTCATGCAGAATAGAGTTTTTATCTTGTAATTGCTCTTTCAACAAATTACTCACAATAGCAGTATAAACAGGATTATGTGTTTTTGGATATGGACTTTTTTTACGATAAAGTACGTCATATGGCAGACTGCCTTCAAATGCCTTTCGTAGAATACCTTTTTCCTGATTTCCAACCATTTTGTATTCCCAAGGTATATTCCATGCGTATTCTACCAAACGATGATCCGCAAAGGGTACACGCACCTCTAGGCTAGCGCCCATACTCATACGGTCTTTTCTGTCTAACAGAGTAGTCATAAACCATGTCATGTTCATATAAAATAATGCGCGTCTTTTTGCATCTATATCCGATTCACCCTCTAAAAGAGGAGTTTCAGCTAGAGTTGTTTCATATGCATTTTGTACATATTCTTCTATTTTTAATTTATCTTTCCAACTATCATTTAATAACTGGAAGCGTTCATTAGTAGATCGTATCCATGGAAATCCTTTTTCTGCGTTTCCTATTTGATGGAACCAAGGGTAGCCACCAAATATTTCATCCGCACATTCTCCAGAAAGGCCAACCGTAAAGTCCTGTTTAATTTCTCTGCAGAACCATAATAAAGAAGAATCGATATCGGCCATGCCAGGGAGGTCTCGTACGTGAACAGCCTCTCTTAAATACTCTGCTAGTTTTTGTTGGGTAATAATAGAAAAATGATGGTTCGTCTCTAAATGGTCCGTCACTTTTTGAATCCATGGGAGATCATTTGAAGGTTGAAAAGTATTGCCTTGAAAATGGTGATCATTGTCTTGATAATCGATGGAGTACGTATGCAGTGGAGATTTAAAATCCTCAGAATAAGATTTGGCAGCTATTGATGTAATAATACTAGAATCCAAACCACCAGATAGGAAAGTGCAAAGAGGGACGTCTGATACAAGTTGTCTTTCTACGGCATCGGTTACTAACAAACGAACTTTTTCGGTAGTTTCGTCTAAAGAATCTGTATGCTCCTTGCTTTCTACATTCCAATAGCGCCAAATTCGAAGTCCATTATGGGTTAAGCTTAGTGCATGGGCTGGGCGTAATTCATTAATGTCTTTGTATACTCCAGAACCGGGGGTACGTGAGGGACCTAACCCAACAATCTCTGCAAGGCCATTTCTATTGATGATTGGAGAAATATCTGGATGTGCAAAAAGTGATTTTTGCTCAGAGCCAAATAAGAAACCTCCATTTTTTTCGGTATAAAAAAGTGGCTTAACTCCAAGACGATCTCGTGCTATAAACACTTTTTGCTCTAACTCATCCCAAATAGCGAATGCAAATATACCGTTAAAATAGTCAACGCATTTTTCCTTCCATTCAATATAGGAGGTCAATAAAACTTCGGTATCCGAATGACCAGAGAAGGTATGGCCACGTTTCAATAATTCTTTTCGAAGATCCTCTGTATTGTACAATTCTCCGTTATACGCAAGCGTATACTCATTTGATTGATAGTTTTTTGTCATTGGTTGCTTTCCACCAACAGGGTCAACTACAGTTAGTCGACGATGTCCTAAAACGGCGTGCGGAGAACTCCAAATATTATCTTCATCTGGGCCACGCTTCTTTAAGGTTTCTGTCATTTTCGCAACTGCTGACAATTCGTTTCTCAAATCCCTTTGAAAATGAATCCAACCGGTAATTCCACACATATATGCATCCCTTCTTTCATCCATTATTTTATGCAAGTGATTAAAAATTGCATCAAAAAAACAATCGCAAGGGTAGATACCTTCGCGATTGTTGTGATGTAATGATATTAAGTTGTTACTTTTAGTACGGTTTTAATTTTTTGTATTATTCCTCCACTACTATAAGTTAAAACACTGCGTTTGTAGAAGGATAAGCTTAGTAGGAACAGAAGAATTACAGTTACAATAAGTATAGCCATGGACAGCATTGGTTCAAATGTAGATATATCTGTTGCGCCAATTCGCAGTGGCATAACCATACCCGACGTAAACGGAATATAAGAGAACACTTTAATCAGCATCGTATCAGGACTTGCCATCCCAGAGATTAATACGTAAAATCCAACAAGTCCAAGCATCATTGCTGGCATCATAGCTTGACTGGATTCCTCTACTTTGGAGACTAAAGATCCTAATAATGCACCTAGTATTAAATATAAAATAATTGTGATCAATAAAAATGCTACTGAATATCCGATAAATGCAAATGATAATTCACTGGCAATATCTTGCACAACATCCCATTTCGATCCTCCGTCAATTAGCGCAAACAACAATCCTTGTACAAGTAATAACCCGGCAATTTGTGTTAATGATAGAAGAAAAGTTCCAGTTAATTTTGCCATAAAGTGTGTAGCTGGTTTTACGCTAGCAAGTAAAACTTCTAGTACGCGTGAACCTTTTTCGGAAGCTACATCAGTTGTAATCATTGATAAAAATGTCATAACAAATGAATAAATTAGAAATCCTACTAAAAAGGAAGCGCCAATTCCTGCAGCTTTCTCATCCTCACTTTTACCTGAAACAGATTGCTCATCCAGATTTTTCATCGTGATTGTAGTTTCGGATTGCAGAATTTTACCTGCTTCTTCCGCAGTTAAATTTAGCTGTTGTACTTCGTATATTTTCCCAGCATATTGCAGAGTGGAAGAAAGGCTTAGCTGATCATTAAATGTCAGCGGTTCAAAAGTGGCGATTTCTGCTGTAAGAGTATTATCTTGATCTTCAACGGAAATAACAGCTGCAAAGTCCCCGTCGACTACTTGTTCTTCTACCTTATCTACATCATCTGTTGGAAAGGTAAATTCTATATCACTAGTCGACTCAAACAAAGCCTCGATTTCCACATCTGTTTCGTTAATTAGAGCAATTTTTAGGGCATCTTCCTGGAAAAATGCTTCTTTAATGTCCGACCAGAACATAACACCGCTGATCACTGCAACATATAATACGATAGAAAATATAAACGATTTTGCTTTTACTTTTTGAACGTAAAGTTGCTTAACTAATAACCAAAACTTAGACATGTTTAGCACCTACCTTATCTTTGAATATTTCATCTAAGGATAAATAATCCAAACTGAATTTTTCTATATATTTTCCATTAGATACGTAGTCAAAGATAGACTGCGCATAGGATTCATCTTCAAGAGTTAATGTGTATTGATCTCTGCCAACTTGAATATCCCTTACACCATGTAATCCAGCTAGTACTTCTTTTGGGATTTCTGTACGAATGGTTAATTTTGTTTTGCCATATTGTTTCTTTAAATCCAGTAGACTTCCGGTAAACAAGGATACTCCGCGTTTTAGTAAACATAAATGATCACAAAGTTCTTCGACATTATCCATTTGATGACTAGAAAATAATATAGTTGTTCCTTTATGCTTTAGATCTAGAATTGCTTGCTTTAGTAAATCCATATTGACAGGGTCTAATCCACTAAATGGCTCATCCAATATAAGGAACTCTGGTTGATGTATAAAGCTTGCGATTAATTGAACTTTTTGCTGATTTCCTTTGGATAAGGTTTCGGCTTTTGCTTTTCTTTTATCGTCTAATTCAAAACGATTAATCCAATAATCCACTTCTTTTTTTAGATCCTTTTTATGCTTCCCTCTAAGTTCTCCAAAAAAGTATAATTGATCTTCCACAGTCATAGCAGGGAAGATCCCGCGCTCCTCAGGTAAGTACCCTAGAATGTCTCTATTAATCGAGTTAATATGCTCCCCATTCCACATGATACTTCCTTCTGTAGTCTCCTGTAAGTCTAAGATCATGCGGAATGTAGTTGTTTTTCCAGCACCATTCTGCCCGATTAATCCAAAGATTTCTCCTTTTTCAATTGTAAAGGACAGACTGTTTACAGCGACGAAATCTTGATATCTCTTAGTTACTTGATTGATTGATAAAGTCATATTCAAACTCCTATCTATTATTCTCTTTTCCCTTTATACGAAACAAAATTAAGAATGTTTCAAAAAAATTGTAACGTTTTTGTAAATAAGCCCGTCAAATGGATAGAGAAGAAAAAAAAGGAGAGATTCGATGAAGAAAATTTGTGGAGTTATCGTAATAATTTTAACGTTCGGGCTAATATGGAGCCAAGGATCAGTCTCAGCACAAAATGACGATGAAAAAGTAGAAACAACTAACTTGATAAAAGCATCAGGAAATATAACTAACGTGGAAACAAAAGAGGATATTACCACAGTAACGATAGAAACAACTGGTAAAGAGCCGCAAATTACTTTTTACAATGTAACGAACGAAACAATGGTATATAGTAGTGGATCAACGAAGAAAATGGATAAAACGGCGTTCCAAAAAGGTCAACAAATAGATGCCTATTATGATAAAGATAAACCGATGATTATGATATATCCAGCACAAATTTCACCCGATTTAGTTGTTATCCATGACGATAAAAAATTCGGTTCCGTTAAAGTAGGAAAGTTTGACGAGGAACTGCGTAGTTTAGATAATGAATTAAATTTGAAAGTAGATAATAAAACGATTCTAGAAAATACGAAGGGAGAAATAATAGAACGACAAGACTTAGATGGAAAAGAACTTATTGTATTCTATACGATGGCTACAAAAAGCATTCCAGCTCAAACAACTCCTACTAAAATAGTAGCAATTTCACCTGTGGAAACGGAAGATGCTTCAAACTTCATGAAATTTTCAGGTGTCATAAAAGAAATAACAAATGATAAAAATCAAATTGCACTTACAGTAGTGACAGAAGTCGATGAACCAATCACGACTATCTTCACACTTGATAAAAATGTTCTGTTTTTTAACGGTACTAACGCGGAAACAGTAAAAAAAGAATCCTTTCAAATAGGACAAAAAATAGAGGCTTATTACGATAAAAACAAACCGATGATTTTGATTTATCCAGCTAGAATAACGCCAGAGATCCTCATTGTTCAAGAAAAAGAGAAAGTTAGCCTCACGAAAGTAGCAAAGTTTGACCAAAATATGGTTAGTTTAGATGGAGAACTTCAATTAAACATTTCCAAAGAGACTGAAGTAATTAATGAAAGTGGGGAAGTAATAACTCAGAAGGATTTAGAAGGAAAAGAACTAATTGTTTTTTATAATATCGCTACAAAGAGCATTCCAGCCCAAACAGTACCGACGAAGATTGTTGCTGTAAACTATCTTTCAGCAAATCTAGAACAAATTATTAATAATGATCATTTAATACAAAATGGGATAAAAATGATTCCGCTTCGTCAAGTGGCTGAACAACTTGGTTATGAAGTAAAAGATTATACTGCGAATATGCAAAAGTTAGTAACACTCACAAAAGGTAACAGCTCTTTACAAGTTTTTCGTAATATGAAAGTCTATAGTTACAATAAAAGTTTACAATTATTTTTAGAAAAACCGGTACTAAAAGATCAGAAAACTTATGTTTCAGAAGAAATCCTCGATATATTAAAATAAACAAAGCCCCACCTTCTCGAGTGGAGAAGAGTGGGGTTTATAATGGGCTAAATTCCTTTGAAGTGTGTAACCGACTATACTCTAAAAGGTGGTGAAAATCTATGGAAATTATGCATTTAAAAGAAGAGTACCCATTAGAATTATTGTTACTGGCAGATCCTTCCGAAAAGTATATACAGCAATACCTGGATCGGGGGAAATGCTACATTGGCAAAGAAGACCGAGAAATAGTAGGTGTCTTTGTATTGCTTCCGACTAGACCAGAAACCGTAGAACTCGTTAATATTGCGGTGGTAGAACAACATCAAGGTAAAGGGTTTGGAAAGGCCCTCGTTATGGATGCCGTTTATAAAGCTAGGGAACAAGGCTATACAGTAATAGAGGTTGGCACTGGCAATTCTAGTATGGATCAGCTCGCTCTGTATCAAAAATGTGGATTTCGAATTATTGGGGTCGACAAAGATTTTTTCAAGGATCGCTATGAAGAAGAAGTAGTTGAAAATGGCATCCCATGTGTGGATATGATTCGATTAGCGCAATTATTGTAATGTAATATTCAATTAGCGGCGTCTGCTCCTGTGCAATCTCTTCGCAATATGAGCATCTGCCGCTTTTCTTAATTCGTATGTAGTAAATCTAAAATATATTTAAGGTCACTTGCTGGAATTTGGCCAGGAGCAGATGTAGCTGCGCCAGAACCAAATGTGGCAGCAGAACCGAAAACTTCTCCAGCTAGTCGACTGATTACACCAGTAGAAGCCATAGACATGGTAATAATTGGGCGGTCTGCATATAAGGACTGCATCGTATGTGTTGCATCTAGCAATGTTAGGACATCTGCTGGATTGTTTGGCATTACAGCGATTTTCGGTATATGGGCATCTAACTCTTGCATTCTTTTAAGTCTCCACATGATTTCTTCCTTGGCAGGAGTCTTTTCGAAATCATGATTAGACATAATGATCACAACGGTAGTTCCTTTTGCAGCTTCCATAATCTCCGTCACTTTAGGCGAGAATAACTCTACATCTAGCAAATCTATTTTTTTTGTTTTCATCACTTCTACGAGAAGGGACTCATAGTACGAGTCTTCTATTTTTTTATTGCCACCTTCACGATGCGTTCTAAAAGTGAACAAAAGTGGGGTAGGATATAGCTCTTCACGAATGATAGAAAGTGTTTGTCTTACTTTAGTTAAATCTTCAATATCCTCTAACAAATCTGCACGCCATTCCACAATATCGAAGTTAGTTTGATCAAGGCTTCTTATTTCTAAAAGAAGTTCTTCTAAAGTTCTTCCCATTAGTGGAACAATAATTTTTGGAATACCTTTTCCTATATGAACATCTCTAATTGAAACAACTTTCATAAAAGTATCCCCTCCTGTAGTGTTTTAGGTTATATTAACATACAAAGATAAAAGGAGGTCAATTATATGAATTTTCAGCATTACGAAAGTGTAGAGAAGTTTGCGGACAAAGTGACACCCTTTTTGGAAGCAAACGAGGATAAGTTCAGCTTATTTCTTGGTGTTCTGAATGGGATAAAAGCTGGTGCATACGATACCCCTTACATGGCAACTATTGAAGACAAAGGTGAGTTATTAGCTATTTTTCAAATGACCCCTCCCCATCCCTTAAATATCGTATTTGTAGATGATAAGCAAATATCTACTTGTATTGATTTATGTACCGCAGAATTGATTAAACATTCCATACGAGTAGAATCCCTCATCAGTGTAAAGGAATGGGCTATTATGTTTGCGAAAAAGTGGCAAGAAAAAACAGGAGGAACATACTCTTTCATGATGGATCAGGGACTCTATAGACTGGACCAAGTAGAGGAGTCTCTTAAAATGAGTACAGGATCGTGGCGCTACGCAACTCCTAATGATGCACTTCTAATAGAGAAATGGTTTAGTCAGTTTGAACGTGATACTGGACTACCAACGACAGCTCCAGTAGAAGTAAAAAAACGTGTGAACACTATGTTAGAGGGTAATGAAGTCTTCCTTTGGGAAAACCAAGGAGAAGTTGTATCCATGATGAAAAAGGCTAGACCGACAAAAAATGGAGTGACAGTTTCTCTTGTTTTTACACCTGCAGAACAGCGAAGAAAAGGGTATGGACGATCCATGGTTGCTGCAGTGAGTAAAGAGTTATTGAAGGAATTTGAGTTTTGTGTACTATATACAGATATGCTCAATCCAACATCCAATAAAATCTATCAGGAAATAGGCTATCGGAAGCTCGTAGATTCTGTTCATTTGAAACTAGAAACAATCTAATAGTGCCCTTTACGTGTTAGAGTAGTAAAATAAATATATATAATAAATTCTCTTATAAAATGTTTAAGAAGCTAACAGTTGGAAAAAATGTAACATGTAAAGGGGATTTAAAAATGGACAAACAAGCAGGTATTGATATCGGTGGAATTAGTTTTAATTGGGATTTAGAAAAAGGTGAATTTCTTTTTGAACAACAAGATGCTGTACTTTTCTGGGTTTCCTCTGCGATGAAATCCTTCTTCGATACTATTGAAGAGGTTTCTGGAGATGAGGCATCCAGCTTAGTATTTGAGGCTACAGGATTCCGTCAAGGTGTAGGGGTCGGAGAGTATTTTCAAAATATGAAAAACGTTAGTGTCACAGAAGCGGTCAGTCTAATTACAAACACATACTCTTCCGCTGGTTGGGGATTAGCTAAAGTAGAAAACCTAAATATTGAAGAAAAAACTTTTACGGCAAAATTTAAAAATAGTTGGGAATATAAAATAAATAAAGCGCAAGAAAAATCAGAAGGAGGAAAGTATATGCCAGCACACTATGCTGGGATATTCTCTGGACTTCTGAAGGAAAATATATGGTACGAGGTAGTAAAAGATCAAGTACAGGGTGACGATTATACGGAAGTAAAATACTTTCCATCTACTATTACAGTGAACCATAATATTCGTCAGCTTGCCCGGAAAACAGAAATGGATGAGATTCTTCATTTAGAGGCAGTAGTGGAAGACAAAGTAAGAGACTTAACTGAATTAATAAAGGAACTCTCCTCACCGATTATCCCGGTTTTGGATGGGATTGTTGTAGTGCCGTTGATCGGTAAGTACGATGAAGATCGATCCGAGGCATTATTAGAGAAAACATTAACTAATTTACCTTCACACAAAGCAAATTATTTAGTGCTTGATTTAACAGGACTTCATGAAAATATTAGTTCGCATACAGCAAGTTTTATAGAGAAAATTGGTTCAGCTTCCTCGTTAATAGGGGTTACAACAGTTCTTGTAGGTATATCACCTGAGCTAAGCGTTATTATTACTCAGTCAAACGTTCAATTATCCAAATTCGATTGTTTCCACACACTACAGCATGGTATTCATTATGCGTTGGGACAAATGGGTAGAAATATAATTTAAGCATATTATTCCATATTAAAGAGCTAGAAGAAGGGCTGACCAAAGTTGGCCTCTTCATCTAGCTCTTAAAATTTATCTGTCATTTCCCTCTTTTTTCTTATCCTCTATTTCTTCAAAAGTTTCTTGGTATTCCTCTTCAATATCGGTTGTTTTGTATATAAAAGGTTCATGGTTCCAATCAGTCCGTTTTCCATATCGAAGCATTTCATAAATAATCATTCCATTGTTAGGCATGCCATTTACAGTTCTCATCGGAATAATATCAAACAAAACATAATAAAACGAATAAAACACAAAACGATCCCAAAATGTTTTATATTCCTCTAACAGCCCGTTCGCTAATAATGCATTTAGTAGTAGAGCCACAGAGAGATTCATTAGGATAGGACCTGCGTAAACACATATATATGCTAGCTTACTTTCCCTTTTTAACGCATCATATGAAAACCAACTAAATAGATGATAGTATTTTCGAATATCAAATATCCAAAACTTAAAAATTCTAGGCCCAGAACCAATAGTCAGTCTTGGGTTCTTTACGCCGAAAATTTCACTTACTATTAAGTAACCTGTTTCTCGAAGAAATACTACTATAGGCAAGATGATAAAAGCAGAAATGATCAAAGACAGTAAATCTGAAAATCCAAACATTTTATCGCAACTCTCTTAAAAAGTATGTTGTGTATAAAATACCCGAATATATAGGATCCAACCTTGTAATAATCTCCAATTAATCACCTGTATTATTTGACGAAGCTTATCTTCAAGTAATTCCGAAGTAAAAATGCGATCCATTTGCAATTAGGATAGCCTTGAATATTTTTTAAAAGACCTTCTACTAGAACTGGACTTAGAGAGGGTTCTGTTAAATGCTGTTTTAACAGGCTTAGCGATTCTTGTTCAAGTGGTTCCTCTGCTTCACTTATATTTTGGTCTAAAATTTCAAGTAGTTGTTCATTCGTTATTTCTGTTTGAGACAACCGTCTGAGTTGGAATATTTCCTTTGTGACAAAAGGAATTGTAACCTGCGTTGCAAGTAAATTTGTTTTCTCAACTAAGGATTGTGCTAGCTGGTCTAAATCTACTGGAACATTATTGAATAAAATCAATTCTGAATAAATGCTTATAAAACCTTTAATACAATAGACTAAATCATGTTTGGTGCTTTCAATTCTATCTCCAAACAACTTTTCCATCATAGAAAGGATAGTTTTCTCTAATAATCGATCATAGTAATGAAACTTAACGACCAGTTCCTTATTGAAAGAATGGGACTGTTCTTTCATCAAAATTTTAGCGAAATTTGAATGCTTTTGTGAAGCCTGAAACATCGTAAAGTAAAAATCATATAATGATAAATCGTAATTCTGAGAATTATTGACTTGGTAGTCAGTATCGGAAATCATTTGACTCATAAATTGATCGATTAGTGCTAATATCAATTCATCTTTAGACTTAAAAGACAAATAGAAAGCGCCTTTAGAAATACCGCTATGTTCCGTTATTTGTTGGACGGAGGTTAGTTCAAAACCTTGTTGCGCAAAAAGCTCTAGTGCTTTTTCCATGATTAATTGTTTTTTACCCATTTAAAACTATCTCTCCTAGTTCATATTGTTGACAACTGACTAATAAGTCATTATTATAAGTAATTGAGAAATTAAAGTCAATTAGGGGTAGGTGTAAGAGTGAAAGGTTTA
>Ga0209013_10003939_pt1 | contig 13091 bp, 9 predicted proteins | sample Cruoilmetagenom2_FD_187291 | JGI IMG/M metagenome (GOLD analysis project Ga0209013, IMG submission 187291) | Oil polluted marine microbial communities from Coal Oil Point, Santa Barbara, California, USA - Sample 2 (SPAdes) (version 2) | ecosystem: Environmental > Aquatic > Marine > Oil seeps ... | reverse complement strand
AGCGCATAAATTATTATCATACTGCTGATCAGCATCGGTATAGCAGTCAGCACTCCAATCACGCCCATAACCACTTGATCCCCAGGTTTCCCCTCATTCCACCCAGCATATGCGCCAATTATTAATCCCAAAACAATACGCACCATGGTTATGAATGCACACAGCACCAAAGTGTTTCGTGCGCCATAGAGCAGCATGCTCAGAATATCATTCCCCCACTCGTCGGTACCCAATGGGTAATCCTGCGATGGTTCAAGCGGTGGATGAACCCAAACCCCTTTTTCGCTATCATAGTGGGAGACCACATGTTGGCCGCCTATATATGGATTAATCGGGGCTATGAGCGGACCGAATAGTACGATCGCGAATAAACCAAATACAATCAAGCCGCCCAGCAGCAAGGCTGGGTTCAGTAAAAAGTCTCGAAAGGATAAACGTTGTCCACCTGTTGTGACGTATGCCTCCGGTTCACCATCCTTACCGCCATCTTCACCATCACCAAACATGCGCCGGTATTGGACACGTGGATACAGCAACAGCTTGCTCAATTGTTTAAGCTGGTTCATTGCTCTCCCTAATCCTTGGATCAATGAACCGGTAGGAAATATCCAACAGGAAATTAACGAGCAAAAATGTCAATCCCATCAAGACTGCGAGAGTGACGACAAGAGCAGTTTCTCTTTGGTTGATCGCTTCCAGCATACTCAACCCCATGCCAGGCCATAGAAATAAAAATTCAACGATAGGTAAGCTGCTCAATGAAAATCTTAGGGATACCCCGATGGCGGTCAATAGGGGAACAGCAACGTTGCGAACTGCATGGAAACTCACGGTTTGGTTTTTTGTCAAGCCCTTGGAGAAAGCTGTCCGAATAAAATCTTCTTCCATAATATGGTTGAAAGACATGAACGCAGCTCGTGTGATATGTGCGAGTGGGCGCGCGGCAAGCACTAATACCGGCAGGAGCATGTGCTTATAATCCCATCCAAATCCTGCCACGCTAACCAAAGCGCTGCCGAAAGTCCTAAGGTAATAGATTTCTCCCTGCCGGAGCAACAAGCCAGCAAAAAAAGACGGTGTAGAAATCCCTAATATGGTAACTGTCAACACTGGCAAGACCCACATCCTTCGCTTGGTTAACGCTGCGAATCCGCCTGCAACAAGTCCAAGCAAGGTCGCAAGCGCCATGGCACACAGCAATAAACCCATGCTGTTGATGTAGGCTTCAACCGCAATATCCCTCACCCGCACTAATCCGTACGATGTCTCAACATATCCAAAATTCCCCCGTGTAATTTCTGTTAGGTAAGTCTGAGTTTGGTCCCATGCTCGTTGGGATTGGGATACCAGATCATAATTCGCTTTCCGAGCATCCGAATTATTCACCATCTCCATACCGAGATGAGTGAAGAACACAATGCACATCAGTACGAGGATGATAAACGAAAAACGGCGCCCAAGGAAATTTAGCATATGAGAAGAATCCAATCTGAGATCGAGATTGCTACATTCACTCTTTATTGATATTTTTTTATGTCAACAAAGGTTCAAACCCAAACCTAAATTGGGATAATCTAATGGAAAAACGGCATGCATCGGGAAAGCAACCAATACATGCCGTTTTTTTGTTCGAATAAGGATTTGAAATTATCTAAACTAGTGATAATGAAATCAAGCCCTCCGGCATTTTTACGGCGACAACTTCACCCCGAACGGTGAGCTCATCGCCAGCGAATAATTCAATTTCCACGATTACTTTCCGGTCGGTACTTTCCACGATTTCACCCCGTAATTCAAGCTGGATGCCTAATGGAGTGGGTTTGAGATAGTTAACATGCAAGGATCCAGTCACATATCTTAAGGGAGGTTCGGTATCCATATCACGGCCTTGTGCCCGGTATGCGGCGGCTGCCGCGGTCCCTGTAGCGTGACAATCGATCAGGGATGCTAATAATCCACCATACACAAACCCTGGTATTGCGATGTGGTAAGGTCTCGGGGTGTATCTGGCGACAGAGACCTCACCATCCCAATAACTTTTTAATTTCAAGCCTTGATCGTTCAATCTCCCACATCCATAGCAGTGGGCTGTGTTGTCTGGATAATAATCCTGAAAAGCCAAATCACTCATCCTGATCGCTCCTCGTCAACTGAGAAAAAATACTATATCAAATTGATATGTCCTTGGGTTGATTTCCAGGAGAATTTTACCACCTTCGATTATCAGTCCCTTGTTTCCGAACTAACTGCAGAAACATCTCTGCAATATATGTAATACTTTGATTCAAAACTAAATAGAATATAATTCAATTTTGAGCTCAACGAAACCTTACATCAATCGAATCCAAATGCATAATTAAGTTTTCTTGAAGGCGAGATGTCAAAATCCGTATAAAAGATCTCATCGCCATTCGCAGCAAATATTATCACTTGGGTAAATGAGCGGAACTACCCAGTACGATATCTGAATATTCCATCCAGTTTAGATGCTGATCGTGGGGAAGCATATGAACCAGCAGCAAGAGCCAGCAAACCTACCACTGGCTTCAACCAAAATTGGTATGAAAACATCTGGTGCAAACCCATATCCGAGCGTTATACTTAGGGATACAGTATTACACCAAGGCGTTATGCAATGGATCCCTTCAACCTGGTGGCAGGAAACTAATTTTCTGGAGCCGATATAATAAAACTACCATAATTCAATATATCTTGATCAATCAGCCAAGCGGAGGCGAAATTCGTGGAACTGTACGATTTTATACAATCACAAACACACATTCTCCTTGACGGCGCGATGGGTACGATGCTGTTTAGCAAAGGGTTGGTATCAGGCAGTTCGCCTGACGAATGGAATCTAATTCACCCCGAAGAAGTGCGCAGAGTCCACCGCACGTATATTGAAGCAGGCTCACAGATTATCTTGACAAATACTTTCGGCGGCAACCATTTGCGTTTGGTCCAACACCATCTCGAAGGTAAAACCCGTTCGATCAATAAAGCTGCCGCGGAAAACGCACTGATAGAAGCTGAAGCCAGTCCTAAGAAGGTTTATGTCGCCGGCTCAATGGGACCAACCGGAAGCTTGCTAAAACCATACGGCCCGTTAGAGCCAAATCAAGTGCGCGATGCTTATGCAGAACAAGCTGAAGCATTACGAGACGGGGGTGTTGACTTGCTTTGGATCGAAACGATCAGCGATTTGAATGAGATTACGTTGGCTATTGAAGGAGCCCAGTCCACCACTGACTTACCGATCAGTGCAACCATGACTTTCGAGAAAAACGGACGAACTGTGATGGGTGTAAAACCTGAGGGTACTATCACAGAACTAATGAAGTATAAGCTGATTGCTCTCGGTGCAAATTGCGGTACAGGTCCGGACGAAATCGAAGCCGTTATTGAAAAAATGCACCTAGCTAACCCCGATATCCCCCTAATCGCAAAAGCAAATGCGGGGATACCGCGTATGATTAACGGTCAAATTGCTTACGATGGCACACCTGAGATTATGGCTGAATATGCAGTAGAAATTAGCCAGCGGGGTGCGAAGCTGATTGGTGCATGTTGCGGCAGCACACCTGAGCATATCGCTGCGATGTCAAGAGCCCTGGAACACTAACGAATTTTCCAAAAAACACGAAACATGATATCCATAAGCCTAACTTCCATCTCCCTCTAATTACGCGTTGTATGGATAAACTATCAATTAGATTGTCGTATATTCGAATTACAGAATTCCAATAATCAACTACTCCCTATTTGCGAGGTAATACCAATGGCTGACTCAAACCACAGCGATAATGAAAATTTCACAGGTTCATATACATATAAAGCCGAAACCCGCCAGTTATTAAATATCCTTGTTCACTCGCTTTATACCGATCGGGAAATTTTCCTCAGAGAACTGATCTCAAATGCTTCAGATGCACTTGCCCGGTTGAACTTTGAAACACTCACCAATCGTGAAATCCTTGATCCAGAGGCGGAATTATCGATTCATCTCAAGACGGATAAAGAGGCAAACACCCTGACTATATCCGACTCTGGTATCGGTATGACGGCGGAAGAACTAATAGAGAACTTAGGAACAATCGCCCACTCTGGTGCACGTGCCTTTGTTGAAGCCGCAAAAAACCAATCGGGGAATATTGCCGAAGTGATAGGTCAATTTGGTGTCGGGTTCTATTCGGCGTTCATGGTTGCGGATTGGATAAAAGTGGTCTCCCGCTCTTACAACCCCGAAGCACAAGCAACTGTATGGTTTTCCGATGGATCGGACCAATACAACGTAGAGAAAACTGATAAAGAGGCTCGCGGGACAGAAGTGATCATTAAATTAAAAGATGATGCCCAAGAATATCTTGAAGAAACGCGCCTGCGCGAAATCATCAAACGACACTCAGATTTTGTTGCCTACCCGATTTTCATCAATGAGGAATCGGAACAAATCAACCGCCAAACTGCCATCTGGCGGCAGCAACCGCGCGAGGTTGGTACAGAAGAATATGAAGATTTCTACCGCCAGTTAACGTTAGACTTCAACCCTCCTCTTCAAACCGCCCATATGACAGTAGACGCCCCAGTGCAAATGTATGCTCTGTTATATATCCCCGCATCACCTGAGAAGAATATGTTTTCTCTGCGCAAAGAAGATGGGCTGCAATTGTATTCCCGTAAAATCCTGATCCAGGAATATTGCCGTGATCTGCTCCCAGAATACTTCGGATTTGTGACTGGTTTGGTTGATTCGGAAGACTTGCCTTTAAATGTATCCCGGGAGAGTGTCCAAACAAATCGTATCATGGTGAACCTCAAAAAATTAGTTACCAAGAAGGTTATTGAGACGATAGAAGAAATCGCCGAAAAAGATCAAGACAAATATGCTGAATTTTGGGGAGTCTATTCAAATTATATTAAACAAGGCGTGGCGATTGATGATGAAAATCCTGAAAAGCTTTATCCGCTGCTCCGTTTTAAGACCAATCGAGATGTAGAAAATTGGACATCCTTTGATGATTATGTTGCGCGAATGAAAACCGATCAAGAAGCGATATATTACATAATGGGTGATGACGAGAAATCTGTCTTCTATAGTCCACATCTGGATATCGTCCGAGACCTTGATTACGAGGTACTCCTAATGACAGATCAAATTGATGCTTTTATGTTTGTAAAACTCAAGAAGTACGGCGACCATGAACTCATCAATATCGCCAATGCAGATATACCTATACCAGAAAAAGAAGACGATGAACAAAGCTCGGAAGAAGATAAGCAAGGGCTAGAAGAAGATTATGCACCCCTCATCGATCGTATCAAGAACGTGCTTGGAGATCTCGTTGTGGACGTGAGGACCACAAACCGGTTATCTGAATCACCGGTCCGATTGGTAGAACCTGAGGGTGCGCCTAACTTAGAAATGCAAAGGGTCTATCGTTTACTCGACCAAGAGTATGAAGTTCCGAAGAAGGTGCTCGAGATTAATCCCAAAAATAAAATAATCCAACAGCTGCAAGCAGAAACAGTCGACGAGCAGCTAGCCAGTCTGATAATCGAACAACTCTATAATAACGCGCTGTTGGTTGAGGGCCTGCATCCAGAGCCAGCCAGCATGGTTTCCCAAATCCAGGAATTGATCGAATATTCTTTACAGGACGAATCCTAGCCATACATATTCTTCTCGGCTTGGTTATTGCTTGCGCGATCAATGAAATCTGATCAGCCAAGCACAGTCTGCATCTAGGCATAGCTGAGTATTGTTACTGTCGGCTAAAACCCAGCCAATTGATCGCGCTGTGGTTTCTTGGAACTTTGGCTTTGTGAATCACCCATTGAGACTTAAGCCTAAGATGGATTTCCGAGACAAATCCGACTTGCCAAATTATGTCGACCAGGGTCTGCTAGACATCAAATGCTATTCTAGATATCTTGCGCATCATTTGTTGGCAAGACAATCCATTGACGGCACTTAAGAATGGCGATACACTCATTTTGTTCCAAAATTCGAACAAAATCTTATTCGTAAGCGCAAATATCTTTGATACTCGAATATCCAGGAGAGACCACATCCATGAGTATTAGCCAGCTTGCTAGAACTATTGCTACTTCTCCAACACTTGCGCTTAATGAAGAGGCGCGGTTGTTAAGAGAACGTGGCGAACCAGTCATCAATATGGGAATTGGGGAACCCAAAAATAAGGCCCCCATTACTGCTGTGCTGAGTTCAGCTGCCAAACTCGCCACCGGTAATATTAAATATACACCACCTGACGGAACTCTTTCCTTGAAAAAAGCCATCATCCATTACATGGAAGATAATTACAATAAGATCGTCGCACCTGAAAATGTAATCGTCTCGTATGGCGCAAAGCAATCGCTTTACAACATCCTATTTACAACCGTTAACCCACAGGATGAGGTGATCATCCTGGCACCATATTGGGTCAGCTACCCAGAAATGGTGAAGATGGTGTATGGTATTCCTGTGATCGTAACACCAGAGGATGGCAGCTTTCACCCCCGGATGGAGGAAATAGAAAGAGCAGTAAGTTCATATACTAAAGCCATAATTGTGAACACCCCTAATAATCCATCGGGCGTAGTTTACTCGCCAGAATTCATCGCCGAAATTGTTGAATTCTGTGAACAGAAGAAGATCTATCTCATCATGGATGACATCTATCATAAGCTGGTTTTTGATGGCTTTCAAGCAGCCAATGCATACCAATATACCCATCAGGATTTGGAATCTTCGATGGTGATCGTGAGCAATGGAGTGTCAAAGATTTATGGTATGACCGGCTTCAGGATTGGCTGGGTAGTAGCACCGAGAAAGATGGTAGAGGTGATGACCAATATACAAGCACAAACGACATCTACAACCTCAGTGGTACTTCAAGCCGCTGCCGAAGGTGCTTTGACCGGGATGCAATCAGTGGTTGAATCACTCCGCTTGACCATGGAGAACAATCGCAATGTGACCATGCACGAATTGCGATCTTTCAGTGGAGTAAGAGTAGTAAAACCTCAGGGTACTTTCTACTGCCTGCCGGATTTCAAGGCATATTGTCCTTCAGCAATCGCCAAGGATTCAGTCGAATTGGCAAAATTCCTACTAAAAAAGGCACTCGTTGTAACAGTTCCGGGAAAGGAATTTGGTATGGAAGGCCATCTGCGCTTAAGTTATGCAGGTAGCGTGAAAGACATCAAAGAAGCGGTGGAACGCATCAAGTGGGCGATTGACCCCGAAGCGCCGAATGATATTTTCATTGGTGATCGCAAGCTGATTAGGGATTGGCTATGAACAATATTCTAAATATCAAAACCCCTGCCCAGAGTCATTCTGGTGAACTGAAATGCGATTATGACCTCGAAAGTCTAGGCTTAGTGAACCTTAACCGGGCATATTGGAACCTACCCAGTGAGGCTTTGTATGAAGAGGCAGTTTTTCGCAATGAGGGTAAGATCTCTAAGCATGGTCCTCTGGTAGTTAATACAGGTAAGCATACTGCACGGGCCGCGAATGATAAATATGTTGTCCGTGAATCCGGTACCGAGAATCAAGTCTGGTGGGGAGAATACAACCGTCCGTATGGACGCGAGAAATTTAATGAACTCTACAACCGGGTACAAGGCTTCCTGCAAGGAAGAGATGTTTTCGTTCAAGATTGCTTTGCTGGGGCGGATGAAAATTTTCGCTTACCCATTAGGGTTATCACTGAATTAGCTTGGCATAGTCTCTTCGCACGCAATATGTTCCTGCTTCCAAAAACACAAGAAGAATACCGCCGCCATTTTCCAGAGTTCACCGTAATTGCTGTACCATCGTTTAAAGCTTTTCCACAGATCGATGCTACGAATTCTGGTACAGTAATTGTGATTAATTTTGAACAAAAACTCTGCATCATCGGGTTTTCTGGCTACGGTGGGGAAATTAAAAAGTCAATCTTCACAATAATGAATTATCTGCTGCCGCTTGACGGTGTGATGACGATGCACTGCTCTGCAAATGTTGGAAACGATGGCAATGCAGCACTCTTCTTTGGATTATCTGGTACAGGGAAAACAACTCTTTCCGCTGACCCTACGAGACGATTAATCGGTGATGACGAACATGGTTGGAGTAATGATGGTATTTTCAACTTTGAGGGAGGCTGTTACGCGAAAGTTATCGCCCTTTCCCCAACAGCTGAGCCGCAAATATATGCCTGCACCCAGAAGTTTGGCACCATCTTGGAAAATGTAGTTTATGACGAAGCTTCACGTGTAATCGATCTGGATGATGACTATTACACTGAAAACACACGCGCCTCATACCCGCTGGAGTTTATCGAGAATGCGCTCCCAGAAAAGATGTCCGGCCATCCAAAAAATATCATTTTGCTTACTTGTGACGCTTCTGGAGTGATGCCGCCAATCGCAAAATTGACCCCTGACCAGGCACTCTATCATTTTATTTCCGGGTATACAGCCAAAGTTGGCGGAACGGAAATTGGATTAGGAGAAGAACCCGAAATCACATTTAGTGCCTGCTTTGGAGGCCCATTTATGGTTCACCATCCAGCTTATTATGCGGACCTGCTGAAACGCAAGATTATGCGCCATGATGTCAATTGCTGGCTTCTGAACACTGGCTGGGTTGGAGGACCCTATGGTGTTGGGAAAAGAATAAGTATCAGGTATACCCGCTCCATGTTAAATGCAGCTCTGAATGGGGATTTACTCAATGTGGACTACATGATAGATCCAATTTTCGGTTTCGAGGTCCCTTTGAGCTGCCCGAATGTCCCCGATAGCGTCCTTGACCCCTCCTCCTCCTGGCCGAGCAAAGAAGCCTACATGAAACGCTATCGTTCACTAGCATCGCGCTTCGTAGATAATTTTAAGGGCTACGCTCAGGAAGCTCCACCAGAAGTTCAAGCTTCAGGTCCGAAAATTTAGATCAAGGATGAGATTGGGCGAATGGATTGCCCAATCTCATCCTTTTTTTTTATCATACAAGTCTAAATGCACAAAGATTCGGTTAGACGATAAAATCCTGGTAGCGGGCTACTATGCGTCCCGGCAGCCTGCCCTTGATAAGAGTACCCCCGTGCTCTTGCTCCACGCGTTCGATTCTGCCTTGGTCATGGAATAAGGCAATTAATCCCCCCTCGTTATACGGCAGCCGTACCGTCAATGGTGTATAGTTTTCATACAACTGCTGATTGACCGCCACCAGCAAATCTGGAATCCCAAAACCTTTTAGCGCTGAGATTGCCACAGAATTTGGGAAACCCGATGTGATTTCAAGCACGTTTTCAGGTTCTGGTAATAAATCAATCTTATTCAAAACTGTTAAGATCGGGATATGGTCGGCATCAATCTCGTGTAGGGTTTGCAGAACAGCTTCTGAGTGTGCATAAGCACTGGGATGTGTAACATCTATGAGATGCAGTAAGAGATCAGCCTCAGCGATCTCTTCAAGTGTAGCTCGAAAAGCTGCGATGAGTTCAGTAGGGAGTTTTTGAATAAACCCGACTGTATCGGTCACTAGTGCAGGTTGTCCGCCTGGAAGCTCAATTCTACGGGTTGTTGGGTCGAGCGTGGCAAATAACTGGTCTGCAACATACACTTCTGCATCTGCCAATCTGTTTAACAGAGTCGATTTACCTGCATTCGTGTACCCAACCAAAGCTACGACTGGAATGCGTGACCTTTTTCGTCGAGAGCGGTATTGCTGGCGATGGACGCGGACTTTCTCAATTTCCTTTTTCAGGTGACCGATTCTCCGCCGGATTTCCCGCCGATCCACTTCAAGCTGAGTCTCGCCTGGTCCACGCAGTCCAACACCACCCACACTGCCTGCTCTACCACCTCCACCACCTGCTTGCCGAGCTAAATGTGTCCATGCGCGCGTAAGTCTGGGCAGGAGGTATTCATACTGGGCTAACTCCACCTGCAGGGCTCCCTCGCGTGTGCCGGCGTGTAAGGCAAAGATATCTAAAATCAAAGCTGTCCGATCTACTATGCGGGCTTGATTGTCGAAAATCTTCTCAAATTCTCGCAGATGGCGTGGTGACAATTCGTTATCAAACAAGATGACATCCGCTTTTACTTCCCCAGCCAATGCTTTTATTTCTTCTACTTTGCCTGAGCCGACATAAGTCCTTGGATTAGGTGCAGTCATTCGCTGGGAAATCTGGCCAACGACATCTAACCCCGCAGTATCAGCCAGCAGAGCCAGCTCAGAAAGCGAGTCTTCAAGACTGAGCAGCTGCTCATCACTGCGGATTTCCACGCCCACCAGGAATGCACGTTCTACCGGTCTTGCAGTAGGTACGGGATTCTTTTTCGCCATATTTATCGTATCTTCCTCTCTAATAAGCACCAACGTACTTATGAGTAGTGTTCCTTCAAAAGTGATTATTTCGCAAGAATAGATCGTTGACGGAACACTTTAAGCTTTTTCAAGTGTGTTGTTACCGGATATCGAATGAAACTTTCACCCTTGATAAAGCAGTAGTCTCAATTGATCGGACTTATCAACCACAATTCTCTCCGATCTTGATCTAAACGGCTGTTCAGTTAAAACTTAAGCTGTGCAGCTTAGTTAATATTGATTGTGTGCTTATTTGCACATCGTCATATCCATCATAACTTCCGGAAGTATTTTACCAGCCTCAGCTATTTTAGCGACGGTTCGGTCGCCAACGGAAAAATGTCACTGCAGCTGATTGGTGAGCCAAGCCTCCAGTGTATCACCTACAATTTGCATACTTTCAGCTGATATTTTATCGAGTGTATCATCAATCGTATGCCAATATGGATAATGAAAATCGATGATATCAACGGCTGGAATCCCCGCTTGAAGGAATGGGATATGATCATCGAGGATAGCTTTATACGGTTGGTTAATAAAAGAATCGGCATAACCCAATTCCGCAGCCTGGTTCCAAATGCTCGCCGCTAATGTAGGATCGGAATTCTTCTCGAGATGGATATTTAGGTCGGCATCACCGATCATATCCACGATGATGACCCCATCTGGTCGACCAACCAGTTGTTGGACAAAAGCGGTCGATCCCATGATCCAATCACGCCCTTGGATCCCACCATTATCTTCAGCATCGAAGAAAACCAACCAGATCTGCCCGTTGAGATCTGGAGGAAGTGATCTCGCCAATTCCAGCAAAACCGCGACACCCGAGGCACCATCATTAGCCCCTGGCACTGGCAGCACCCGGTTATCCAGGTTTGGATCCCGGTCGGCAAATATGCGCGTGTCGTAATGCGCTCCTATAAGGTACCACGGATGCCCTTCACCTCTCTTTGCAATGATATTCTTGATCGGATAACCCATAATGCTGGATTCTTGTATATCGGTTTCCCACCCCGCCTCTTCAAGTTCGTTTTGAATGTATATGGTTGTCTCATAGTGGGATTGTGAGTCAGGGAGTCGCGGACCAAGAGACATTTGATACTCTGCATCCAAGTATGCAAGCTCTCCGCTGAATGCGTGATCTTCGTCTCTTACAAATGTACAACCCCAAAGACTACCAATTATGGCAAGGCAGCAAAATAATAAAATTATTATCCTTCTTCTATTCAAACTCATAAAGTAATCATCTCCCACTAGATTTCCTTTGTTTCTCTCAGATAGCTGGTTAAATCTTCAATCGCACGCTTTGCATACAGAGGAGCCCGGTTACGTTTTCCCCGCGGAGGATCCAACCCAAGGGCCGGCAGAATACCGAAAATCGCTTTCATTGGCTGAAAATCAGCGGCAGCTGCGTTGGTGATATATTCGCACAAAGCCCCGAGCATTGTCGTCGTCGGGAGGCGTAGGGGAGCATGATTAGAAGCTGCTCGTGCGGCGTTAGTTCCAGCCAACAAACCTGTCGCGATATTTCCGACATACCCTTCGACCCCTGTGATCTGACCGGCGAAGAAGAGATCATCACGGTTGTGAAATTGTAAACTAGGCTTGAGATTAGCTGGTGAAAATATAAACGTGTTGCGGTGCATCTGGCCATAACGCTCGAAAACCGCATTATCCAATCCAGGGATCATGCGGAAAACACGGTATTGTTCTGCGAATGTCAGGTTGGTTTGAAAACCAACCATATTATAAAGTGAGGCTGCCAGATTGTCTTGGCGTAACTGCAAAACCGCATAGGGTTTCCTGTTGGTCCGCGGATCATACAGCCCTACCGGTCGCATTGGACCGTACGCTAAAGCCTGTTCCCCCCTACGGCTAAGCACCTCAACCGGTAAGCAGCCTTCAAAATAGTGGTGGGAGCCAGCTTTCACACCACCATCGACATCGCGTTCAAAATCCTTCCGTTCTATCCTATCAGCAGAAACCAATGCGTTTATGAAATTCCGGTATTCCGTTTCATTCAACGGGCAATTAATATAGTCGCCTTGATCCAATTCCCCACGCCCGAATCGCGAGCCTCTGAAAGCAATATTTAAATCTATCGAATCACGGTTAATAATTGGGGCAGTTGCATCGTAAAAATATAAGTGATTTCTGCCCGTTAGAACCTTAATGGAATCGGATAATGCAGGTGATGTTAATGGTCCGGAAGCTACTATAGTAAAGCCCAAGGGAATATTTTCGACTTCTCGGCGGATGACGTCGATATTGGGATGAGATACGAGCGCATGCGTAACACTTTGTGCAAACCGCTCCCTATCAACTGCCAAGGCATCGCCTGCTGGGACAGCATTCTCGTGGGCTATACGCAATAACAGGGAGTTCATGAGCATAATTTCAGCTTTCAACAGCCCTGGAGCACGGTCTGGCAGCTTTGAACCTAACGAATTCGAGCAGACTAATTCGGCCAAGTACCCGCTGGTATGAGCACCTGTCTCTCTTACGGGACGCATTTCATATAGCTGCACCTTATGCCCACGCTCAGCAGCTTGCCAAGCTGCCTCACTCCCCGCTAGGCCGCCCCCGATAACACGAATATCAGCCATTATTAACCCATCCAATTAATGTAAAGTACCTATAAGAAAGAATATTGGGATCAAATTTGACCCGAGATCTTAGAATCTCAATCAACCTGACGATATTTCTGTGCCGTAGTATAATCAAGTCG
>Ga0209013_10003937_pt1 | contig 13096 bp, 13 predicted proteins | sample Cruoilmetagenom2_FD_187291 | JGI IMG/M metagenome (GOLD analysis project Ga0209013, IMG submission 187291) | Oil polluted marine microbial communities from Coal Oil Point, Santa Barbara, California, USA - Sample 2 (SPAdes) (version 2) | ecosystem: Environmental > Aquatic > Marine > Oil seeps ... | reverse complement strand
TGTCTTCCGAGCAGCCGTCTTACGCTTCGCTGCCTTGCGAGCAACAGTCTTCCGCTTGGCTGCCTTGCGCACCGCTGTCTTCCGAGCAACAGTCTTCCGCTTGGCTGCCTTGCGCACCGCTGTCTTCCGAGCAACAGTCTTCCGCTTGGCTGCCTTGCGCACTGCTGTCTTCCGAGCAGCAGTCTTACGCGCGGCACTCTTGCGAGCGACGGTCTTCCGTTTGGCTGTCTTCCGAGCAGCACTCTTGCGGACTGCAGTCTTGCGAGCCGCGGTCTTGCGAGCTGCTGTCTTGCGGGCTGCTGTCTTGCGGGCTGCTGTCTTGCGGGCTGCTGTCTTGCGGGCTGCTGTCTTGCGGGCTGCTGTCTTCTTACTCGCTGTACGTTTCTTCCCAGTTGTTCTCGTAGCCATTGGTTTGCTCCGATGCTGTTTGGTGTCGCTCAGCGACCCGTTCACGAGGACGCGTACTCCAGATTACGCTTCACTAGTGTTCCAGGCTTGCCGCACCACATGGCAAGTGAACAGTTTTTATTTGGTATACGCACATAGAAATCGCGTTGTTGCAATCTAACACCTAGACATCGTTGAACTGCAACAAGCGAATCTTCCACAGCACCAGTCAAGTGACTGCTGTCGGCGCATCGCGCATGCAAAGCGATTCGTTTTTGTATGCCGTGTGCCGCGCACATTTTGCACTGCAAGAACGCGCAAAGAACGCTCGCCGCACCGTGAAGCCGTGCAAGGCGCATCTCGGGTTAGCGTACCCGACAAACGTTTGTGGTCAGTAGCGCGACTCTGCATGCGGACGAAGCGCGGTGGCGTCGCTTAGTCCATCTGCAGCAGGGCGTCGGCGAATGGTTCTTTCGAGATATGCGGATCGCCCGTGAAGGGGAAATCGAATGCCAGCCCCAAGAACAATGTGAGCGCCAGCAGAGCCGCAAGCGATCCGGTCATAAGGATCTGCGCGTCCAAATTGGAAGAGGCGAAAAAGGCCGGATAACCAAGCGTAACCATGCCTCCGACAAGAAGGACGAACCAGAGGACACCCGGCACAGACCCGTTTGCGCTTTCGAGCCGTTCGTTGCGGCTGTCCGTGATGAGTGTCAACAGCTCGATCGCATGCTGAAACAGCACCTGCTCTTTGGGGCTGCTTGGATTGAGGGCTAGAAGAGCTGCGTTGAGGGCCCGGAGATCGCGGCCAACAACCTCGCTCCGTCCGCCCAGCGCCATGGAGTCCCACGAATTGTCGTACACGCTCTTGGTATACTTTCGAATGGCGTCCTAAATCTTGCTGCCTTTGTCGGGCAATGCCAGACTGACGTGGTACAAATCGATGGCGGCCTTGGCCTCGTCGCGAACCGAGTCCCCCGTGTTGCTATAATCCTCCCAAACGGCGATGACGACGAAGGCCAGCAGCACCGCATACAGGACGCCGACCACCGCATATTTGAAACCGGCAACCTCGTTGTTCAGCTTGAGGCGGTCGGCGCCATAGCGATACCGGGTGAGGAGCATCAGCCCGACCGCGTAACCGACGACCACGACCGTTACGACCGTGCCAATTGCCCACAGGGGCGTGTCGCGCATCAGATAGAGTAAGGCCGTCGAGTGAATATCGTCTTGCATGAGGCGTCTATCCTGGCATCAGCGGCATTGGGAGTGTTGCGACGGGTCCGCTAAACTCCTTCAGCAATCAGATAGATTCGGGACACAAAATCCTATGTCCGACAAAGGTTCAACCCCAAACACTCCGCAGCCGCCCGAAGGGCTGACCAGGCGGGAAACCAAGGAGGTCAAGGAGCGCCGCAGGCTCCGGGCCGCAGTAGTCTACGAGATCATTCGCCTTGAGGGCGAGGCTGAGCTGGCCCGGTCGTTCAACGCACTATGGTGGTCCGCGCTCGCGGCTGGCCTTTCAATAGGATTTTCCGTTCTGTCGCAAGCACTGCTCGAGGCGCAGCTGCAGCACCTCCCGAGCGCGGCGATCATCGCCGATTTCGGCTACTGCGTCGGCTTCCTGATTGTGATCCTCGCCCACCAGCAGCTCTTTACCGAGAACACGCTGACAGCCGTCCTGCCCGTCATGATGCGCAAGGACTGGAGCGGCATCTGGGACGTCTTGCGGCTTTGGGGCATCGTACTGTCAGGCAATCTGGTCGGTTGTTTCGTGTTTGCCGCCTTCCTCGCCTTTTCGGGTGCCTTCGACGAACCGACGCAAAAAGCCATCACCGAAATCGGCCGCCATCTCATGGCAAACAGCGCGTTCGAAATGTTCATGAAGGGCATTGTGTCGGGCTGGTTGATCGCCGCGCTCGTGTGGATGCTGCCCTCCTCCGAAGGGACCGAGATCTTTATCATTACGCTGATCACCTACATCATCGCGCTCGGCGACTTCACCCACATCATCGCCGGCTCTGTGGAGGCCATTTACATGTGCCTTATCGGCGAGGTGGGCTTTGGGCAGGCGCTGGGCGGCTTCTTCATACCGACCCTTCTGGGCAATGTGGCTGGCGGCACCGTCCTCTTCGCCCTGATCAGCTACGCGCAGGTCCGCCAGGAACTTGAGGGCTAGAGCAGTTGTGATGACCATTCCGCTCTGGGTACTATTGGCCTTCGCGGTTTGGACCGTGCTGGTACTCCTTTCGGGCATCGGCGTCCATCGCTGGAGCCGCATCTTGTCGCGCAAAGCCGAGTTGGCCGACTTCCCGGGCGGGGTCGCCGAGGGAACGCCTGCCTATTGCCGCGCCACGCGAGCGCATGCCAACTGTGTAGAGAACCTTCCCATCTACGCAGCTCTGGCATTGACGGCCGCCGTAGCGGGGATAGACACGCCGCACCTCGACCAATTGGCGGTCACCATCCTGATCGCACGGGTTTGCCAGAGCCTGGTCCATATGATCCTTCCGGAAACCAACATCACCGTCGGCATTCGCTTTTCCTTTTTTGCCGTGCAGCTCGTTGCCTTTCTATGGATGGCTGTCATCATCGCTACCGCGGCATAGCGCTCCTGCCCTCTAGCCAACGCCCCTCGCCGCCGCCATATTCGCGAATATGCCTCCTCGCGCTCCCAAAACTTTCGGCTCCCGCGCGGAACCGCGCGCCGTCACCGGCGAAGATGCCGGCCTGCCTGTGTCCGGCGACCGTCGCGACCCCGGTTTCGGCGAGGCGCCCCAGCCGCTGATCCAGGACCATCCCCTGGTCACCGGCGCAGCAACCCCCTTCACTCCCCATCGCCCCACTCGGCCGGAGAAGTCCGAAGGCGGAATCCGGCTCGAACTGCGGACGGAGATGGAACCGAAGGGCGACCAGCCTCAGGCCATCGCCGAACTCGTGGCCCAGGCGGACGCAAAGGAGCGCGATCAGGTGCTGCTCGGCGTCACCGGCTCGGGAAAGACCTTCACCATGGCCCAGGTCATCGCGCGCACCCAGCGGCCCGCGCTGATTCTCGCGCCCAACAAGACCCTGGCCGCGCAGCTCTATGGCGAATTCAAGAGCTTCTTCCCCGACAACGCGGTCGAGTATTTCGTGTCCTATTACGACTACTACCAGCCGGAAGCCTACATCCCGCGCACGGACACCTATATCGAGAAGGATTCGTCCATCAACGAGCAGATCGACCGCATGCGCCATGCGGCGACGCGCGCCGTGATGGAGCGGGACGACGTGGTGGTCATCGCCAGCGTGTCCTGCATCTACGGTATCGGCTCGGTCGAGACCTACACCGCCATGACGTTCAGCCTGAAGAAAGGCGACCGCATCGAACAGCGGCAGTTGATGGCCGATCTCGTGGCGCTGCAATACAGGCGCAATGATGTGAATTTCGCGCGCGGCAGCTTCCGCGTCCGCGGCGACACGATCGAGCTCTGGCCGGCCCATTTGGACGACCGGGCCTGGCGCATCTCGCTGTTCGGCGACGAGATCGAGTCGATCGTCGAATTCGACCCGCTGACCGGCGCCAAGACCGACGAATTCGCCATCGTGAAGATCTACGCCAACTCGCACTATGTGACGCCGAAGCCGACGCTGAAGCAGGCGGTGCGCGGTATCAAGGACGAGCTGAAAAAGCGCCTCTCCGAATTGAACGGAGCAGGACGGCTCCTGGAGGCGCAGCGCCTGGAACAGCGGACCCTGTTCGATCTCGAAATGATCGAAGCCACGGGCGCCTGCGCCGGCATCGAGAACTATTCGCGCTATCTCACCGGGCGAAATCCCGGCGAGCCGCCCCCCACAATGTTCGAATACCTTCCCGACAACGCGCTGGTCTTCGTCGACGAGAGCCATGTCACCGTGCCCCAGATCGGCGCCATGTTCCGGGGCGACTACAAGCGCAAATCCACGCTGGCGGAATACGGATTCCGCCTGCCCTCGTGCATGGACAATCGTCCTTTGCGTTTCGAGGAGTGGGACGCCATGCGCCCGCAGACCGTCTATGTGTCGGCGACTCCCAGCGGCTGGGAGCTGGAGCAGACGGGCGGCGTTTTCGCCGAGCAGGTCATCCGGCCCACGGGCCTCGTGGACCCGCCGGTCGAAATCCGCCCGGCCACCACCCAGGTTGACGATCTGATCGACGAAACGCGCAAAGTGGTGGCCAACGGCTATCGCGTGCTCGTCACAACGCTGACGAAACGCATGGCCGAGGACCTAACCGAATACATGCACGAGCAGGGTCTGCGCGTGCGCTATATGCATTCGGACGTGGAGACGCTCGAGCGGATCGAGATCATCCGCGACCTGCGGCTTGGGGCCTTTGACGTGCTGATCGGCATCAACCTCCTGCGTGAAGGTCTCGACATTCCCGAATGCGCCTTGGTGGCCATTCTCGATGCGGACAAGGAAGGCTTCTTGCGCTCCGAGACCTCGCTGGTGCAGACCATCGGCCGCGCGGCGCGCAACGTGGACGGCAAGGTCATTCTCTATGCCGACGGAATAACGGGCTCCATGGAGCGCGCCATGGCGGAGACTTCGCGCCGCCGCGAAAAGCAGGTGGCCTGGAACGAGGCCCACGGCATCACGCCGGAGAGCGTGAAAAAGAACATCGGCGACATTCTTTCGAGCGTTTACGAGCGCGACCACGTGCTGGTGGATGCGGGCGCGGGCTTCGCCGAAGACGGCCAAACGCCCCTAGAGGGCACCGTCGGCCACAATATCGAAAGCGTCATCGCGGATATAGAAAAGCGCATGCGCACCGCTGCCGCGGATCTCGAATTCGAAGAGGCCGCGCGCCTGCGCGACGAGGTCAAGCGCTTGCGTCAGATGGAACTCGCCATCGCCAACGATCCGCTAGCGCGGCAATCGGAGCTTGAGCGGTCCGCCTCCTCCGTCGACCTGTCCCGCCCGCACAAGCCGAGCCTGGACGAAATGGGACCGCATAACCGCGAGATCCCCTTGCGTAAGTCAAAACCCCGGTCCCGCTCCGGCAAGCCCGGCACCCGCGCGTTGAAAGGCAAGAGCCGTTAGGGCGTGGTTTGACGAACGCCAGTGAACTCTGCGCGCCACTCTTGATCCAACGCTAGGAGGGCGTCCATGCGCCGCGCTAACCTTGGGTCAGGGTATAGAGATCTACCGCGCTAGACGTCTCCTGCCACATGTCCTGAGGACCTGGCGAACGTGTTCCTCGATGGACATGGATCTTTCTTCCCCGCTCCTCGTAGCATAAGCGAGCGGAAGCCTATCGATCCGGAAGCTTGGCGTTCGCGCCGGACTTCTTGGTTTTTAGGGCTTTGGCTATTGGCTGCAAAACGACGAAAAACGGGACTGTTTCAATCCGATCCCCCCTTTAACGCTTTTTCAAGCCTATGAAGCGAAATTTGCTTCGTACCGACTTGAGTACGTAACGCGTAGAGGGAATCAGTTATGCGCACCATCATCGCACTTGCGGTCATCACCGCGACGCTCGCCCTTGGCGGGTGTTTCCATATGCACCAGCAGGCCATGGTCACGGAGCTCCCCCCGGCTCCCGTGCCGTACAAATAGTCTGCAGTCGACCTAAGCTTTCCCGGGACCGCCTCCTCTTGTCCGCGCGCCGCCCGCGCGGACAACCAGCCCGGCTCCGGAAAGCGCGAGTTCTGCGTCGAAGAGCCCGGCTCCGTGCCGGGCTTTTTCGTGCGCGCGCCCGCGCGAACCGGTCAAGCGCTTGTGAGGAGATATGACCCCTGCGTGACGGCAAGCTTGGCTAGCGTAGAACCAGATATAGTCCGGCACACGCAGGGAGGCGACATGTCCATATTGATCGATTGGTTGGAGACCGGAAGGCGGCTGGCCGAACGGATCCCCTATAGCTTGGTCGCGCTCGTTGCGCGGCTATCGGTAGCCTCCGTGTTCTGGCGCTCGGCCCAAAACAAGGTGGACGAGTACTTTCAGGTCAAGAGCGCCACGTTTTACCTCTTCCGCGAGGAATACAAGGTGCCTGTCATACCGCCGGACATTGCCGCCTATCTCGCCACTTATCAGGAGCTCATCGGCTCCGTGTTGCTGGTGATTGGTTTGGCGACACGGCTCACAGCGCTCGCCTTTATCGGCATGGTCGCCGTCATCCAGATCTTCGTTTACCCGGAGGGGTGGCCTGTACACATCCTTTGGTTCGCGCTGCTATTCCTGCTCCTCTCGCGCGGACCAGGGGCGATCTCCGTCGATCACCTCCTGTGGCGGCGTATGAAGTAGTCAGCTCGAAGGGCCCAAACCAGGGCCCTCGGGGAAATGCGGCCGGTGCGCGCTAACCGCCGGCCTGCAGTTTCCGCAACAGTGCGTTGCTCGGATAGCCGTCCGCCGGCAGCCCATACTGAAGCTGCATCTCACGGATCGCACGCCGGGTCGCGGCGCCAATCACGCCGTCCACCTTGCCGACATCGTATCCGCGCTGGACCAGCAGCCGCTGAAGCTGCTTGCTCCCGGCGGCACTGAAGGGCTGGGCATTGCCCGTGCGAAGCGTCGGTGCGCCCGCCAGCCGCGTGGCGAAGTACCCGGCCGCCGTCGAGTAGACCAGCGAATTGTTCCAATCCAGATAGACATTGATAAAGTTCGGATAGGCGAGGAACGCCGGTCCGTTCCGTCCCATGGGCAGAAGCAGCGCGGACGGCGTGCTATCGGCCGGGACAGGCTGACCATTGCGGTACTTCAACCCGTATTTGGACCAGAAGAGACGGGGCCGCTGAATGGTGACGTCCGCCTGATCCCAGGGCAGGTTTTTGGGAACGATCACTTCCTCCAGCCAGGGCTGACCGGGCTGCCACCCCTTCGCAGCGATGTAGTTCGCCGCGGAGGCGAGCGAGTCGGGCACGCTGCGCACGAGATCGCGGCGCCCGTCGCCATCATAGTCGACGGCGAAGTTGTAATAGGTGCTGGGCTGGAACTGGAACTGGCCCACCTCGCCATGAGCCGGCCCGCGCATCTGCTTGCGCTGCAGATCGCCCCGGTCGAGGACGCGCAATGCGTCCAGCAGTTGGGCTCGAAACTCCTCGGGCCGGCGGCAATCGTAACTCAACGTCGCCAGCGAACGGATGCTGTCCATACTTCCCATGAAGGCGCCGAAGTCGGTTTCAAGCCCCCAAAAGGCCACGAGCACGGCGCCCGGTACGCCATATTGTTCTTCGATTTGTCTGACAACCGGCGCGTATTTCTTTAGCCGCGCTCGGCCGGACGCCAACCGGTTTTTGTTCACCATCCGCCGTTGGAAGGTCAGGTAGTCCTGCGCGAACACGCCTTGGGCGCGGTCTTTGGCCACGACCTTCGGATCGTAGGTGACACCGTTCAGGGCAGTGGCCACGGTTCGCGCCGAGATACCCTCGGCAAGCGCCTGCTGTTTGAAGCCTTGCAGCCACTTGTTGAATCCAGCGGCGCCGGGACATCTCTGCGCAACCGCGGACGAAGTGGAACCGAACAGCACCGCCGCACAGAGGCCAGCAAGTGCTGTGGATCGAATGACGCGAGTCAGGGTCAGGGGGTGTGTAGACATGCGCGCCACTCAACCCAGTCGGGCGGCATCCGTCAAGCACAGAGGCGCGCGATTTCGATTATCGAAGCGCGCTTGTCACGCCACTGCAAAATGGCGCCATCGCACCGAACGGTATGTCCGGTACGAAAGACGGAGGCGCGTGAGAAACGCGCGCCCGGTCTAGGGGGCAATACCCGAAAAAACCGCTCCTAATCGGTATGCGGTGGGAGATCGCAAATCCTGATCTTCTCCAGCAGCACATCGATGCGCCGGGAGGCCTCACGGCTGCTCAAGCCTTGCTCGAATGCGTCGGGCTCATGCACCTGATCGGCTAATGTCTTGAGATGGTCGGCCTGCGCGACGGTCATCGGCTCAACGCCGTTGGCCTCGCGAACCATATACTGGCTTTCTTGACCCTCAGGCCCCCTCTTCTCTTGTTTCATTTCTCACGCGTCCTTGGCTTTCCCCATTGGAATCCAGTTGTACATATGAGTCTTACAATAGGGACCAAAAAGGGCAAGGATTAGCTGATACAAGTCAATGATTTGGGCACAGATTCGCAGAGCCTAGATTTACGGCACGTCTGTCCGGGGTTTACAGCACCGGCGAACGCGACTTGGCGGACCAAGCATCGCCCGCCCCTCATCCTGCCGTGTTCCCTACATGCGCCTGCGCGTCCGTCATCACGCGACGGCACACCACGCAGAAATTGAAGCTTTTGTAATATTTGACAAAAGCGTGGCCGCGCCATCAGCAAATAGCCTTCCAATGACCGCGCAGCAGCCGGTTTCTCGCCGTTTTTTTCGATAGATTTCGGACCCTGCAAAACGAGCGTGGCCGACTCGCAACGGCAGTGCGGCCGCCTCGCGCAAAACCCTCCCAAGCATTTAAGGAGACAAGAAACGCATGTTGAAAATGCGCGCGAAACTACTGTTGGTGGGACTTCTCTCGGCAGCCTTCCTGCTGCCGCTCAACGCCGCGAACGCGGCCCAGGTGGGCAGCGCCTCGTGGTACGCCCTCCACTCCATCACCGCCAGCGGTGAGCGTATGAACCCCAGCGCCCTCACGGCGGCGCACCGGAGCCTGCCCTTCGGCACCAAGGTGCGTGTGAAAAACCTGAGAAACGGGCGCTCCGTGGTCGTGCGGATCAATGACCGGGGCCCCTTTGCCGGTGGCCGGATCATCGACGTATCGAAGGCCGCCGCCGTGAAGCTTGGCATGATCAGCGCCGGCACCGCGAAGGTGACCGTGACCCGCCTCAACTAACTGGCGGGCCTGTTTTTCGCGGTCGGGCCGGGCTGCAACGTTTGAGGGACGCCTGGCCAGTACCGGGCGTCCCTTTTATCTAAATTCGGCAGGCAAGATTCGCAGAACATTCGACACCGTTGCCGAGAAGCCATAGGCATCGGCCGCGAAAGTCTGCATAGTCTCAGAGCTATTGGTGTTTCGAGGACCAGGTCTTCGAACGTGCGTGCAAGAAGCGTCCGAACCACGTAGACTAAGGATTCTAAAGACGGGCCAAACAAGGCCCTGCCTGACCGGAGGCTACCTAAATGCTTACGCTTACGGCGTTCGTCAGAACGCTTCCCCTCGCTACCCTCATCGTCGCGACGTCCTATGGCCTAACTCTCGATACGGCCGAGGCTCAGAACGGCGCCCGCAGCGAACGCTCCGGGGGGGTCTTCAAGAAGCCTCATCGCGGGCCGGCCATCGGGGGCACATCCTGGACCTTGAGCGATGTCTGGGGCGTTCCAGAGATGCCCGAGAACTCCAAAGAGTCTCCCGGCTACGACTATGGCGCGAGCGGTTATGAACTCAACGGCCCGCCGAGCCAGTCTCCCTACCCCAACTAAACGCCTAGTCCTTATCGGCGTAGACCATTTTCGGGTCTTGCACATGACTAGCAGACGCAACTACAGTGAGGCTCTTTATTGGGCAGACTGCGAACCAGGGTAGAGGCTGGCCGCGCACGCTCCTTGGGAAGTGACGTGGTTTCTTTTCCGGTTTCCTAGACTTGCCTGTAATTCCGCGCGCGCGCGCGCGGGGCCTATAGGAGGGGGAAAGGAGCTTCCCATGCGTCAGACCGGTACGGTCAAGTTCTTCAATCACACGCGAGGCTTCGGCTTTATTACGCCGGACGATGGCGGGAAGGACGTGTTTTTGCATATCTCTTCACTGCAGCGCTCGGGCCTCCCGGCGCTTGACGAAGGGGCAAGGGTCTCATTCGAGACGGAGCCGGACCGCCGGGGCAAAGGTCCCCAGGCCATCGATGTCCAGCTCGGAGAATAACATCCCAAACAACTGAACACGCTGACCCGCCGCTATACTGGCGTCATTGGACGCTATTGTCGCCAGCGGATTTTTTGCTTGCCGATCGAGACGACACGGGCGAGGCCATGACATTGCAGGACAACGGCGCGGCGAACCATGCGCCTGACGGCATTTTGGACGCCCTTGCCAAGGGCCGGGCCGAAGCCCTGACGCGCCTGTCCGCGTTCCTCGCCATTCCCAGCATTTCAACCGATCCGGCTTATCACGCCGCCTGCCTCGAGGCCGCCGAATGGTGCGCGGAGACATTGCGCGAGATCGGCTTCGAAGCGCGCGTCGAACCGACCGACGGAAAGCCGATGGTCGTGGCGCGATGGCGCCGAGGCGCAGACGATGCTCCCGCGCGCGCCCATGTTCTGTTTTACGGTCACTACGACGTGCAACCGCCCGACCCCTTGGACGCTTGGGACGCACCGCCCTTCGAAGCTCAGATCGTCGACGATGCCACGCATGGCAAAGTCATCGTGGCGCGTGGCGCCTCCGACGACAAAGGCCAGGTCATGACCTTCATCGAGGCCTGCCGTGCGTGGATCGAAGCCGAGGGCATACTTCCCGTCGACGTCACTGTCCTGCTGGAAGGCGAAGAAGAATCCGGTAGCCCGAGTCTCGAGCCTTTTCTTGTCGCCCATGGCGACTCCCTGAAAGCGGACATCGCGCTTGTCTGCGACACAGGTCAGTGGGATGCGGAGACGCCGGCCGTCACCGCGTTCCTGCGTGGCCTGGCCTTTTCGGAAGTCACACTCAACGGCCCCTCGCGCGATCTGCACTCGGGCATCTATGGCGGACCTGCGCAAAACCCCATTCGCGTTCTCGGCGACCTGATCGCCGGCCTGCACGACGAGAATGGGCGCGTTACCCTTCCCGGTTTCTATGACGGCGTGACGGACCCTTCGCCCGCACGACGCGAGGCCTGGCGCGCGCTGAACTTCGACGGGGACGCTTTTCTCGGCGAGGTCGGCTTGAGCGTGCCTGCAGGCGAGACCGATTGCAGCGTTGTCGAACAGCTTTGGAGCCGGCCCACGATCGAGGTGAACGGCATCATCGGCGGCTATACGGGACCGGGCACCAAGACGGTGATCCCCGCCGAAGCCTCGGCCAAATTTTCCTTCCGCCTCGTGCCGGGTCAAGAACCCGCAAGAGTCATCGATGGCTTGCACCAATACATCGAACAGCGCCTTCCGGCCGATGTGAGCGCTGCCTATCGCGGCGAAGGCGGATCGCCGGCTGTCGGTTTCGACACCGATGCGCCTGCTTTTCGCGCGACAGCACAAGCCCTTGAGGCGGAATGGGGCAAGGCCCCCGTCATCGTCGGCTGCGGCGCCTCGATCCCGATCGTCGAAGCGTTCCGGACCCGGCTTGGCATGGACGCACTACTTGTCGGCTTCGCACTGGAAGACGACAAGATTCACTCGCCGAACGAGAAGTACAATCTCAGCAGCTTCGAAAAGGGCGCGCGAAGCTGGGCGCGTATCCTGGCCGCGCTTGGTGGCATCCATGACGCGGCGTAGCGCGTATGTCTAGGCCCTCGTTCTGGCGGCGACGCTGCTCTACATCGTGCAAGCGCGAACCTATGACGGCGGCTGCCCAAGGCGTTCCAGCACGCGGACCCCGGTATGTTCGACTGTTACGCGCTCGTTCTCAGCTGGTCTCCCACCCACTGCCTGACCGAAGGACGGCGGCGCGGCGACGATCAATGCGGCCCGAACCGCGGGGCCGACTTCGTCTTGCACGGGCTGTGGCCGCAATACGATTTCGGCTGGCCGGAGGATTGCTATCGCGGCAAGCGGCCATGGATTTCGGCCGACGTGATCCAAGAGATGGACAGCATCATGCCGGACAAAGGAGCCATCATCCACGAATATAGTACGCACGGGATATGTTCGGGCCTATCGCCGTCGGCCTACTTCACGGCGGCGCGGAAGGCTTATGAGCAGGTCACGATCCCGAGCGCGCTCCACGATCCGACGACGCAACGCATCCTGTCGCCCGAGAAAATTTAAGGTGAGTTCCTGGCCGCCAACAAATGGCTGCGCCCGGACATGATCGCAGTGACTTGCCGCCGCGGAAATCTGTTCGATGTCCGACTCTGCGTCAGTCCCGAACTGGAGCCGCGGGCCTGCGGCGCGAATATCAACCAAAGGCGGCTATGTCCGCTCCGGCGTATCGCCGTGCCGCCGTCTAGAAGCGATAAATAAGCGACCCGCGGAACGAGTTCGAATCCGGATCAAAGGTCTGCTTGCCACCTTGATAGGTGATCGTCTCCTTGCCGAAATCCGTGAACTGATAATCGAAACGCAGGCTCCAATCCTTGTCATAGGCATATTCGGCGCCGGCACCCACGCTCCAACCGGTAAACGTCGTATCTTTGAAGCCGCCGCCAGGGCCGCTCACATAAAGATCCGCATTCGCCAAGGCGCCGCCCGCCGTGCCGAACAGCAGGAGATTCGGCATGATCGTCCAACCCAGACGGAGCCGTAGATCCGCCATGCTGTCGAATCCCACTTTTGCTTTGTTCGGACCGCCATTGATCACGCCGCTGCCATCGATGTTGGACGCCAGGTAATCGCCTTCGATACCGATCACCGCAGGACCATGCTGCCAGCTGAAGCCACCGACGACACCGCCGATCACACCGTCGGAATCGACCGTGCCGGGCGAAAGGCTGTAGCTGACCGACGAGCCGCCGATCGTACCGCCGAGCCACCAGCCTTCGAACGTCTCGTCCGACTGGACCGCGGAGCCGAAATAGGAACCGCCGTCATAGAGGCCGTACGAATCCTGCGCGAACGCAGACATGGACGCCGTGGCGCAGACGGCAAACGTGGCGGTAAAGGCGAAAGCCCA
>Ga0209013_10003936_pt1 | contig 13097 bp, 10 predicted proteins | sample Cruoilmetagenom2_FD_187291 | JGI IMG/M metagenome (GOLD analysis project Ga0209013, IMG submission 187291) | Oil polluted marine microbial communities from Coal Oil Point, Santa Barbara, California, USA - Sample 2 (SPAdes) (version 2) | ecosystem: Environmental > Aquatic > Marine > Oil seeps ... | reverse complement strand
GACAGGCCCTTCCTTGGTCTCCTGCACGAGGCAATCAGACTTCGGCAAGCGGCCGAACCAGTCACCCATCTCGGCTTTGGCCTTGGCGAAGGCCTCCTCAGATGCCGCCACGACGGCTTCGCCTGTGGTGTGATGCAGCGCTGGATCCTCCCGAAGAGCAGTGAAGATATCCTCGAGAGAGGTTGTCCCCAGTACTGGTCCCGCTATCTCGCGGTACTCGTCCGCAAGCTTGTCGATCTGCTCAAGCCCGATGTGGTGAATCTCATCGGCTTGCATCGAAAGTGTGGTGTATCGATCGAGAAGACGTGAGTACACGAGATCTCCATCTGGAAGCCCAAAGAGTCCGGCCCTTTCGTCAGGGCGAGCGACCGGAGCCACCTCGTCCCGTACGACACCTCGATACCGCTCGAACGCCGGATTCACGGTTTCGGCGATCACTGCGACCGCCTTGTCGCGCCAAGCCGCGGTGTCCTCATCGGAGAACTCGTTCGGAACCTGTGCGGCGAGGAACGGGGAATCCTCGGCGGGCGACTCAAGGAGGCGGTCCAGCTGTCCTAGTGTCTTTGTCACGGCGAAGTCCGCGTTGACACGTCCGCTGCGAAGACCCTCACGAAGCCGTTCGGTCGATTGATCAATTGAGCGAGCGAAGGCACCGTATTTCTCAAGCATCAATTCCGCGTGTTCGGCGGTATCGACGGACATCTGAGGAATGATGACTTGTGCAGCAACATGGAGCCCAAAGATCGGATCGATTCCGAATTCAGCTTGGCGCATCTCGGACACGGCCGCGCTGGACTCAGCCTCGTAGATCAAGGTCTCTTGTGTTGATTGATCCGCAGAGGAGAGTTCGGACGAATCGAGTTCCCGGGCACGGTTGGCGATGGCGCGTCTCGCGGCAATATCTGCATCCTCTGCAGGACGACTGGCCTCCTCGAACCGATCGACATAGCGGTAGTCCCCGAGCATGTGGGCTTCAGTCGGGTTGGTCTTCAGCACGTGTTCCCAGTACTCGTCAGCGAGTGCTCGCAGATCTTCGTTCATTGTTTCTCCTCCGAAAAGCAGCTCCCTCGCTCCATGGGGGCCTGCACCGTGGATGCTTGTGGTGCAACTGTATTCACAAGTGCACCCCTGTCCATTGTTTGGGTCAGCAATGCCACGAGTACTCGAGATGCTGTGCTTGGGCACGGATCAACTGGAATCGGTAGGATGCGCGCTCGGAATGTAGAAGAACTGCGGTGGAGGCAATGAAACAGGGGGATAACGCGGACAGGCTCACGTTCGACGCGTTACCTCTTCTCAAGACCAACATGGCTTTCGGCGGACTCGGCAAGGAAATACTCGACGAGCTTCACAAGTGTCTACAGCCCGTGTCGCTCGTCGCCGGCACGACACTAATTGAGGAAGGCGACCCGCCGGGCGACGCTTTCATTGTTGTCGCGGGCAGGCTGACAGCTTCGACGTTGGACAGCGACGGTGCGAGAGTCACGGTCGGAGAGCTCGGCGAGGGCGACCTCGTGGGTGAGATGTCCCTGCTTACTGGTGCTGACAGAACGGCCACTGTTACAGCGGTCCGCGACTGCACGCTCCTCCGGCTTTCAGAGGATGACTTCAGCAGAACTGTCGTGAGCCAACCCGTGGCCCTATTTGACGTAGCGCGAACCGTCGCTGGACGACTCGACAGCCTGATCCATGGCCGGCGTCCCGGGTCTGTGATCGGGGTGGCAGCCGTGGTTCCTTGCGGAGTGGATTCTGGGCACGCTGCATTCGCCCGCGATCTGGCTGAGGTACTGGCGCCTGATGTGAGTGCCGTCATTGTGAACAGTGAACAGGTTGCGGCAGAGATGGGTTCTGATCCCACGGATGACATGATCACGTCGTACCTTCACCGCCTCGAGCTCGAGAGCGACCTAACCCTCCTGATCGCTGACCAGGAGAACACCGACTGGAGTCGTCGTTGCACGCGGCAGGCCGATGTGTCTCTCCTCGCGGGTCGAACAGCGGCTATGGCAGACACTGATCCGCGAGATGGGCGGGCTGATGACGGCGGAGCCAACCGAGCGAGACACCTTGTCCTCATCCACGACGATGAGGTCCCAACGGATACGGCGTCCGTGCTGGAGCGATGGCCTGCAGATCGGTATCACCACATCCGTGCAGGCTCTCGCACAGATCTCGAGCGACTGGCACGGGTTCTGACAGGCAGATCAGTGGGTCTGGTATTGGGTGGTGGTGGCGCTCGAGGATTTGCCCATCTCGGTGTGCTCAAAGCAATGACCGAGGCCAGCATTCCAATAGACCACATCGGCGGTACGAGCTTTGGGTCATCCGTGGCAGCGGCCTATGCAAATGGATGGGAGTGGGACAGGATTGTCGACTTCGGTCGATGGGCAATGGCTGATCGTGGATCCCTGATTGACTTCTCATTCCCGATGGTTGCTCTCGCCAATGGTGATCGCCTCACATCGAGAATTCGCGAAGCGTTCGATGGCATCTGCATCGAGGACCTTTGGACAGATTTCTTTTGCATGTCGACCGATCTGACGGCTAGCGATGTCTATGTGCACCGAACCGGTCCTGTATGGAAGGCGATCCGTGCGAGCGTCGCGATACCGGGGATTCTCCCACCCGTACGTTCAACTGAAGGGCACGTGCTCGTGGATGGAGGCGTGCTGAACAACCTCCCAACTGATGTGATGCGTGATGTCTTTGATCCGAAGTACCTCATTGCGGTCGATCTCAGAGCAGATGCCAATATCCCCGTCCGTGATCTTGGCGATGACGGTGTCGTATCGGGCTGGAGGGCGCTTGCACGCCGTGTTCTTCCGTGGAAGGACGCGATGGAGCTTCCACGGATGATCGATATCCTTGCCCGATCCTCGGCCGTTACAGGGAGCGACAATGCCGCGTACGCCGATCTGGTACTTCGGCCCCCGGTCGGCGATTTCGGGGTTCTTGAATTTGCATCCTATGCGCAGATCATCGAGGTCGGGTACCAAAATGCCGTTGATGTGCTTGAGGCCTTGGACGATCTTCCGAGGCCCTAGTGCTGGCGAGGCGATTTCACCCCAGTGACTCGGATGGCATTTGCCCTTTCTGTTGGGTCTGTCCGGTGCAACCTTTGTGGTTCACCAAGCGCCCGTAGCTCAATTTGGATAGAGCGTTTGACTACGGATCAGAGAGCTGTGAGCCTCTGGTGCAGCTGGGAACCCTCACACAGCAAGAATCAGGTGTCTACGACCGCGCCCGAGAGCGCTCTGAGCGACGATGAAAGGACGATGGAGGCCGAAGTAGGCCGACATTGCGCCATACCGAGGGCAGCAGGGATGCGGTCTGGTGGGTCTTGGTGATGCAAGGACAGCTGCAACGTCGCGACCTGAAAGGTGGCTGGTTTCTAGGTAGCCGCACCCACGAGGACGGCAGTAGTGGCAATGACGGCGGCGAGGCCCGCCGCCTCGACGAGTACCACCCGACGGAGACGATCGGCGGTCGCCTCGTCGTTCGGATCCTCGTCGAGGAGAGGTATGACCTTGAAATGGTTGTAGGCGCCGAGCAAGGCAACGACGCCAACTAATCCAACCTTGATGAGGAGCAGCCTTGCCCAAGCGCCGGAAACGAGATCAGAGGGGGACTCAATAATCGTCCACGTCAGTGCAACACCGGCAACCGCAACCGTGGCGAGGGCTACCAGCGCAGATCGGGAGAATCGCAACGCCATCGCAGCCGCATCGAGCTGAACCCCAGATCGCCGCCGACGAGTCAAGGTGTCTGCCATCACAATCAGTCCGCCGAACCAGACGCCACCCGCCAGGACGTGAACAAAGGATGCCCCCTTCGCAACGAGGGACGGATCGACTGACGCGGTATGGCCGTTGAACGTGAACGACGCAGCAACTGCGAGGACGCCTGCGAATGTGACCCACTCTTGCTTCATGTCGAGGCGATATCCGCTGGCTGGTGCATCAGTCAGGACGGACCCTGTCGCCGTCGAGGTATGGCCGTCGTCAACGCCTGGCCCAACATCGGCCGTGGAGCCAGCGCCGACTGGGACGATGGCGGCCAATTTGGGGTCCTGGAGAAGGGCAATACCGCCGGCAACCTGGAGGAGCACGGCAACACCGAACGAGCTGGCCAACACATCAACGAGAGTTGAGGAGGTGAGAGCATCGGCGAGGGACCCGGCGAGTGTGGTCGAGGCACCCATGACTTCGACAAGGGAGCCGACTAGGACAAGGACGCCGCCCCTACGAACCCACCGCACTGCTCGACGAACCTCTCCTGGGGTGCCAACGAGCGAGGTGCCTGCGAAGACGAAGGCACCGATGGCGATCAGCCCACCGATCATCATGACCCACCTACCCAGCGTGGTCATCCAGTCCCCGGCGGGGGCATCCGACACCGCAGCAGCGGGTGCGGTCTCGAAAGCTTTCGGAGGTAGCGACGTGTTCACGATGATGAGCTGATCAGATACGGCACCGATCGTCGTTGGAGGTGCTTCCTCGGCCGTATCGACCTGAGGGGGCGGCTCCGAATCATCTCCGGTTGCCCCGCCGTCATCGGGAGCAGCAGGAAGAACGACCTCACCGATCGCTGTCCCCTCGACGACGTGCGCATCGGCTGACTGCACCTTCCAGAACAAGGCATACCTCCCGGACGTGAGAGGCTCAACGGGCTCGACGACGACGGTGTCGTCCGTCGGTTGGAACACGATCACGTCCACTGCATCGGCACCGCTGAGTAGTCGTATCCCGCTGTCCACCGGTTCGACTGCCGCTGTGAAGACCAGCTCGAAACGCTCAATGGGTTCGTGTGAGACCGAGCCGTCGGCTGGTGTCACCGACACGAAGTCCGCGTGCCCAAGAGCAGGCAGGCCGGTGGCAACCACGAACCAGACCGAGACGAACCCGAGCAGCCATCCACGACGTAGGAACGTGCTGATCATAGGTGTTCTCAGTTCTCGAGACCGCATGCTCGCTCGCACAGGAACGGGTTCACGGTGTGAAATCGGCCGTACTCGTTCTCGAGTTCCGGCACGACCCAGGCGTGCAGCATCCACAGGTCCATGCCATTCACCCAATCCCCTGGGCATTGGGCACGCAGGACGTTCTCGTCCTTGATGTACCCGTTGACGAAGCAAACACCGAGGTGGCGGTGCCACGAATCGTTGGAGCCGACGAAACCATCGGGCGGCCCGTCAGAGGACACCCAGTACGAGTAGGCGATCAGCTCCATTTGCTCCCCTCGAACGAGCTCCTCGAACAGCAGCATCGACGGCTTGGCCGGATCAAACGGTCGATCAACAATCGACCACTTCACGTAGTGGACCCCGGCGCCGTCGCTGTTCCCGGACGCGAGTACATAGCCTGCGGCCTCAGCCTCCTCAATCGTGTCGAGTTTCGGTACGGATGCAACGGCAGCCTCCCATTGCGCTTCGAAGGCCCGCTGCTCGTCCGCCGTCAACTCACGAATGTCGGATGGTGCATCGTGGTCGTGGTTGTGGTCGTGCCCCCCGCTCTCAGGGACAGGTGTGGCCCGTTCTCGTGCAAGTAGGGCGATCCCGACTGCCTCCTCGCGTTCCAGCCTGGATCGGTCAACACCGTCCTTGAGGATGTCTGCGTCTGCAGCAGCGTCGGCCGCCTCCGTGGCGAAGAAGATCGCGAGGGAGCCTGTGACAAGAACCATGGCAAACAGCAGCAGGGCCACGTAGCGCGGCACACCCCGTGGCGTCCGCACATCAGCTTCGGGTTGATGGTCGATTTCGTCCATGCCTCGTCGGTGGGTTCGGGGAAACCATGATCATAGCGACGTGATCACCTACGCAACGTCGGACGAGGATCAACGATCAGGGTACGGCAGCACTCCGGGGCCAACCGACACCGACGCTCGACTGGAGCGACCGCTGAACGCCAGCCTCGCCTAGAGGATCTGGCTGAGGAGCAACTTCGTGCGATCGTGCTGCGGGACTCGTGAAGAAACGCTCCGGTGTGGAGGCATGCGGTTTCTGGTCGCAGTTGTGGGTGCTTGTGGCGTGGTGCTCAGGGTCAGGTATGGGCGCGAACGAAAACGCGGCGGGTTCACGAGGATCAGGGATGTCTCACGATTATGCAGCTTCTCGGAAGCTATGTGATCACGAAGGCTCACGAAGTCGATCGCGAGATCGCTCAGTGCAACCATGAGTAACCGTCTCACGACAACACCTGTCCAGCGACGACCAGAGAGAAATCCGCACTTCAGGTGCCAGTGTGCTTCACACGGAGAGAGACAGTCCAAGTGTCAAGCCTCAGGTATCAGGTGAAGGGGAACAGCGATTAGGGAAGGTTGTCGGTTGTACGCGGAGCGCAGCTCTGAGTGCTGGGGATCAGAGGCAAACGGCTCGACAAGAGTCAAGAGGAGAACAGGGGATGGAGCCTTATACTGCGGGCTTCACGACCATGCGCCCGTAGCTCAATTTGGATAGAGCGTCTGACTACGGATCAGAAGGTTGGGGGTTCGAGTCCCTCCGGGCGTGCTCTGATGACCCTTTGCGGCAACGAAGGGTTCGAATCATGCGAGACTTCTCATATGGAGCCATTGTCCGGGAGTGAGTCGAAACGACGGGCTTCGCTCAGCGTCGGGAAGAGAAGAAGCGTAGGTTTTGGACCCGTTGGCGCGACTGCTGTGGTTGCAGCCTTTGCTGCTGTGGCCGTTGCCGCGATTCTTGCGGTGATCATCCCCGACATCGTTGAGCGGCACCTTCTCGATGCTGAAGCAAACTCGATCCACGACGCCGTTCACGAGATCGCCAGCTCGCTCGATCCCGGCAGTGACCTGACCGAGGCGGATCTAGCCAAGCTCCAGAGCGAGGTCGACCGGTCGTTGCTCGGGCGCGAAGTTGTGCGTGTGAAGATCTGGGACGACACTGGCACCGTCCTGTTCTCCGATGAGGGCCGACTCATCGGTAGCACGTTTGCGATGTCAGCCGATCTCGTTGCGGCATTCAACGGAGACCTCATATATGAGGAGCCGGACCTTACTCGGTCCGAGAACGTGTACGAACAGGGGTTCGGAGAGTTGCGCGAGTACTACGTTCCGGTCGACGGCGGCGAGCAGGGCATCGAGATCGTGTTCGAAGTGTACGAGCTTGCCGACAGACTTGTGGATACCGTCGCGGAGATCCGCAATGCCGTGTGGCTGGCGCTCGGGGTCGGCGCTTTCCTGCTTCTCGCCGCGCTCGCGGCTGCAGGTGTGGCGAACGCCCGCGCTGAGCGGCGAAGGCGAGAACGATCTCAACGACTCATCAGCCAACTCATCGAGATCCGCGAGGACGAGCGTAGGAGAATCGTTGGTGCCCTCCATGACGACATCGGTCAACCTCTGTATCGGATCCTCTACGGACTCCAGGCGACCAGCGGAATGGTTGACAAGGACTCAGATGTCCATCAGGAGCTGACGAATCTCGATGGTCTTGTGAGGGAGGTCGATGCAACACTGCGATCCGAACTCACAGCACTGAGAGAGGAGCCAGGTGTTGAGATCGATCTCGAGCTAGCCCTTGCCGAGTTGGTTGAGGTCATGGAGAACGAGACGAGTCTCGATATCGACTTTGTGTCAGACGTGGACACGGAACTCCCACTCCCACACCGAGCCACCCTGTTCCGGTCCGCTAGAGAGGCGCTGGTGAACGTTGATCGACACGCACACGCCGATCATGTCACGGTGCGCCTCGTGGAGGGGAGAGACTCGACGATTCTCGAAGTGATCGACGACGGAGCCGGTTCGCTGGGTGCGCCGGGACTTGGGCTCACTACGACCAAGGACAGACTCGAGGCCATCGGTGGAGGGGTCGCTATCGACGATGCGGTCGGTGGAGGAACGCGATTCGTTGCTTGGGTGCCGGTTGACAGCACGGCAGATCGATGATCAGGGTCGCCATCACCGATGATCATCGGATCATCCGTGAGGGTCTCGATCTGCTCTTGGCAGGCACGGACCACATCGAGATCGTTGCACACGCAGCCGATGGCGCCGAGCTCATCGAGCTCGTCGAGAGAATCGAGATCGACGTGATCCTTCTCGACGTACGCATGCCGAAGATGTCGGGTCTCGATGTGCTCGAACGCGTCGGCGAACTCGAATTGGACGTCGCTGTCGTCATGCTCAGCATGTACGGAGACCCGGTGTACGTGAGCAGGGCGATCGAGCTCGGTGCTTCCGGGTACGTTCTCAAGAGCGTCGGCCAAGACGAGCTCGTGAAGGCGATTGAGATGGTTGCCGCAGGAAAGTCCTACTTCCAGGCGGAAGTAAGTGGTCCCCTGGTTGCACGCATGGTTGGCGACGACGCCTCCGGCCCTGTGGGCGAGATGACCGTGGAGCAACTCAAGATCCTCCAGCTTCTGGCTGACGGAGTGCGCAATTCGGGAATCGCCATCGTCCTCTCGATGAGCGAGGCCACGGTCAAGGCGAAGCTCAGGACGATATATGTCTCGCTGGGTGTCCAGCGTCGATCCGAAGCTGTCGCTGTCGCCATGCGTCTCGGACTGATCACCTGACGGATCATCTCGATAGGGCCAAAGGTCACTGGTGGAGCAGTCGAAAGGCTCGATCGGAACGGTCCAAACGAAACCCCGAAGGGTCCTTTCGCCACTACAGGAAATGGATGCGAAGCCATACGTTGTCCGTATGAAGAGACAGAGCCACCACGAAGGTGGCGAACCGACCGAGGAGGTCGCTCACATGCGGACGAAGAGCAGATGGCTCGTGGTCGTTTTCGTGCTTGCGCTCGTCGCTGCTGCGTGCAACGGTTCCGAAACCGAGGACACGACAACGACACAGCCACCAACGACGACAACAACTCTGAGCACAGCAACGACGGAGTCACCGCCGACAACTACGGAATCGTCGACAACGACCGAGGCACCTGAGCCACCGCCCGAACCCGAGGGGCGTTCGTTGGATGCTCCGGTTGTGGCGATCACGGTTGATGGTGATCCTTCGGATTGGGATCTGGTTCCTGGTCTGGCTACGACGCTTGAGCCGATTTTCGAGCGGGCAGGAGATGCCATTGAGAGCAGGGATGTCACGATCAAGATGGCGCACGATGACGAGTTCGTCTACTCGCTGTTGATGGTTGTTGACGATTATGACTACAACCCTGACGACCCGCATCTCTCTGCGTCACCTTCGTGGATGTTCCCCGTCGATACGGGCGGACCGCATATGGGTGCAGACGATGAGTTGGGTGAGAACTCGACCGGTATGGTCGACATCTGGCACTGGGAACTCGAATGTCTTGGTGACGTTGCTTCCGGTGGGTCGGCGAACCCTCCCGGCGATGGCAAGGATCCGGGGAACGACTCGGTATGCAACTACGACGACGAATGGGCAACCGATGCTGAGACTCGTGAGGACGACAACCTTGAGGGTGCAGAGAACAGCTTGCTCGGCCATTGGATGCATACGAACCCGATCGTAGGCGAACCCGGCGTGTGGTACTTCGAGACTTCACGTCCGCTCCAGACCGGGGATGCAGGCGACGCACAGTTCACCGTAGGTGAATCGACGCTGCTCGCTCTTGCGTACTGGGATGCAGACTTCGGACCCGACGGCTGGACAGACGACACCCACGTCCAATCATCCAACCAGGGATGGATCCAAATCAACCTGCGATAACGCACTCGAGGACCGTTGATCGTCCGTGGGGTCGCACATTCCCCACGGACGCCACGGGTCGAGGTTGCCGGTGAACGAGCAAACCTGAGGACCAGACAGTGAAACAGAGACCCGACAAAGCCAGTGCCGAGGCATCTTCCTCCGAGGAGATCAACATCACCATTGAATCTGTCGATCGCAGAAGCGCTCTCAAGTATCTGGGGATCGGTGCGCTGGGAGCCGTTCCGCTGATGGTATCTGCTCCTGTCATGAACGGACTCGTTCGTGACGTCGTCAAGGGAACGCCGGCGGACGAGGGCTCCGCGGTTGCGGAACCCGCTCTGACGAAATCGGGTCGTATTCGTCAATGGTCCATGATCATCGATCTCAAGAGCTGTGACGGCTGCCAGAGCCAGGGCACGCCTCCGCAATGTACAACCTCATGTATCGAGGGACATCTCGTTCCTCAGCCCATGGAGTGGATCGAGGTGTTCGAGGCTGAACTCCCTGGAGGAGGAACACAGTTTATCCCAACACCATGTATGCAGTGTGAGGACCCGCCTTGTGTCAAGGTGTGCCCGGTCGGTGCAACCTTCCCGACTCCGGAGGGAACCGTCCTCATCGACCAGGAACGTTGCATCGGCTGTCGTATCTGTATGGCTGCATGTCCCTACGACCGAAGATTCTTCAACTGGGGTACGCCACCTGCTCCACCTGAGGCCGCTCTTGCGGATTACAACCCTGATCATCAGACACCAGCGACCGTTGGAACGGTCATGAAGTGTGATTTCTGTCCGGACATGGTCAGGGACGGAACGCTTCCCATGTGTGTCCAGGCGTGCCCGAACGATGCCATTTGGTATGGGGATCTCGAAGAGGACATAGCCACCAATGGACGAAACATTGTGAAGGCAAGCCGCTTCATCTCAGGCAACTCCGGTTACCGACTCAAGGAACATCTCGGAACCAAGCCGCGGGTCTTCTACCTGGCCGGTCATGGCGAAGACGTCGGGCGAGACCCCGATGAAACAGGTCGGATGCCAACGGAGTGGCCATGGATCCAAAGGGCTGAGGGAGCAGTGACATGGACACGTTGACGAACTGGCGCGAACGGCTCATCAGCAAGACCTCAAGACCGACGCTCGTCACGACATATCGATACTGGCTCTGGCTCGCCCTCCTCACGGTGGTCCTTATCAACGGTATGTACCAGTACTCGACGCAGTGGCGCAACGGACTGTACGTCACAGACATGCGCGACCGTATCTCATGGGGCCTCTACATAACTGCCTTCGTTTTCTTCATAGGCATCAGCCATGCAGGAACCCTGATCTCCGCGATCCTGCGAGCGTCAAAGGCAAGCTGGAGAGCTCCCATAACGAGAATCGCGGAGTTCATCACGGCTGTGGCGCTGATCGTTGGTGCTTCATTCGTTCTCATCGACATGGGCCGCCCAGAGAGAATCCTCAATGTCTATCTGTTCGGACGGTGGCAGTCGCCGATCATGTGGGATGTAATGGCCATTACGACCTATCTGACCGCAAGCATCATCTATCTCTATGCGCCGATGATTCCCGACCTCGCGCTGTACCGAGACCGACTCTCGAAGAAGGTTGGAACTGTGCGTGCCTTCCTCTATAGAACGCTCGCTCTCGACTGGCGCGGCACGCCGAGCCAGCTGAAGCTCCTCGGCAAGGCAATCACAATCATGATGCTGATCATCATCCCAATCGCTGTTTCTGTTCACACAGTCGTGTCATGGATCTTCTCAATGACGCTCCGAGTCGGATGGAACTCGAGCATCTTCGGCGTCCTGTTCGTGGCAGGAGCGATCTTCAGCGGGGTCGCGACGCTCATCCTCGTCATGGCGATCCTCCGGAGAATCTACCAATGGGAGGAGTACCTCACGGAGAAGCACTTCGTTTACCTCGGCTACCTCCTCGCCGCGTTCGGCGCATTCATGATCTATGTCAACATCAACGAGTACTTGACCGAAGGCTTCAAGCTCGAAGAGGCTGGAGAATTCGCCTTCAGACAACTCTTCATCGAGGACTTCGCTGTCATGTTCTGGTTCTACATCATTGGCGGTCTCCTTGGGCCAGTTGTATTGATGCTGATTCCCAAGACCCGGACGATCGGTGGCGTGGTCGCCGCTGCGATCCTTGTGGACATTGCCATGTTCCTCGAACGCTACTTCATCGTTGTCACGGGTTTGCGCGTTCCTCTGATGCCATATGAGCCTGCCAGCTATGCACCTACCTTCGCGGAGTGGTCGATATTCGCGGCAGGAATAGCACTTTTCTGCCTGCTGATCACCATTGCAATCAAGATCTTTCCAATGTTCGCCGTGTGGGAGATGACCGAGGAACACGAGGCCGTCTTCGCGGGAGCGGATCGCGCTCAAGAATCGATGGCGACGTCAGGAGCGCCGAACGCGGCAGCGTTCATCGACGGCGCTCCGGACCAGAGGCAAAGAACCGAAGGAGATGCCCCGTGAGCCACCTGCGAGTGCCCCTCGGAACTTGGATCAGGACCTTGTTGATTGCCATTGCAGCAGTTGTCATGACTGCCGCTCCGGTGTTCGCCGCCGAGATCGAGATTGCTGTCGGAGCTCCAGAGCGAGTTTCGGTCGGACAGGACGTCGAGATCAAGGCATTGTTACACCAAGACGGCGCTCCGTTGGAGGGCGCTGAGGTCGCAGTGACGTATCAAGCGGCGATTGCTGGCGAATCGGGGCGCGTCGAACTCGCAACAGCAGTGACGGATGCGACCGGGACCGCGATCATGAGTTTCCAACAGCGTGCGGACGAAAATGGGGAGATGCAGGTCGTGTATCTCGGACCTGACGATGATCCCGTGAAACCCCACACGTTCACGATCGCCGTTGAAGCGGGTGGTGAGCAGCTATACCAACAACAGACTGGAGTCAGGATTCCGTTCGTGAACGGCACACTCCTGATCGTCGTGATTTCTGGCGTCTGGTTTCTCATTGCCCTCGCTGCGATCTACCTCGTGCGCGTGGGAATGGCTGGCCGGATTACCGATAGACCCTCTTCGGAGGATGGGTCGATATGGATCAGCGTCGCGCTGGCGGCCGCCGCGATCGTCACGGCAGTCGGCATGGTAATCGTGTTCGTAAGAGCGCCCGTATCGAACACACACATCACCGACCCAGACGGATACGATCGCACAATCGTCAACTATCTCGACGTGTCCTATCCGTACGAGGGGTTTGGGCTCGATGACGATTCCGATGCACGGACAGGAGATCCGCTTGTGGATGGCAGCGTCCTCTACTTCCAATACGCATGCGCTGCATGTCACGGGCTCACGGGTCAGGGAGCGGTCGTCGGGGGTGCTTTGGTTGATGAGATCGGATCCCTTAGCAGTTTTGCCGATGACGTGTGAGAGGGGCCAAAGGGTATGCCCGCGTACGGTGACGGAACGATCTCAGACCAGGATCTCGAGAAGAT
>Ga0209013_10003935_pt1 | contig 13097 bp, 10 predicted proteins | sample Cruoilmetagenom2_FD_187291 | JGI IMG/M metagenome (GOLD analysis project Ga0209013, IMG submission 187291) | Oil polluted marine microbial communities from Coal Oil Point, Santa Barbara, California, USA - Sample 2 (SPAdes) (version 2) | ecosystem: Environmental > Aquatic > Marine > Oil seeps ... | reverse complement strand
AGCCGACAAAGACCACCGCTGCTTCCTTGCGCCAGAGATTATGTTTGAGATGATGGCGGATGCGGCCGCCGGTGGCCATGCCTGAACCGGCGATAATAACCGCTCCCTTGACCTGTTTCAGGGCTATGGACTGGGCGGTCTCCCGTGAGTAGTGAAGGCCGGGCAGTTCAAAGGGATCTGCGCCGGTCTTGAAGATTTCCCAGGTCTCGCTATCAAAACATTCCGGGTGACGCTGGAAAATTTCTGTTGCAGAAATTGCCATGGGCGAATCAAGAAAGACCTGTACATTTTCCTTCACCAACCCCTGTTCAATGCCTTCCCTCAGGTAGTAGAGGATTTCCTGGGTTCGCTCCAGTGCAAAACTGGGGATGAGTACATTGCCCCCCTGTTTCAGAGTGACTTCTATGGCCTCGTATAACTCGTGAATGGATGGTTCGAGCTGTTTGTGGAGGCGATCACCGTAGGTGGTTTCCATGACTACAATATCGGCCCTGGGCGGGACTGCCGGGTCCCGCAGGATGGCACGGCCCGAATAGCCCAGGTCACCCGAGTACAGTATCCTTTTATTGCAGCCGTTTTCACCGAGTTCCAGCAGGATGGAGGCCGAACCCAGAATATGACCGGCATCATAAAAGGTGGCCTTCATATCAGGACCCAGATCATAGGGGTGGTTGTAGGCCGTTATATCGTAAAAATAGTCCAGGCTGGTCAGGGCATCCAGGGTGGTGTACAGGGGCGTTGCCTCTTCAGTTCTGCCGTTCCTGTGCGCCTTTTTGTTTCTGAAATCTGCTTCCTCTTCCTGGATACGTGCCGAGTCGAGCATCACCAGGCGGGCCAGTTCGCGGGTGGCGGCAGTGGTGACGATTTTGCCCTTAAATCCCTTTTTTACCAGCAGGGGAATGCGACCGCAGTGATCCAGGTGGCCGTGGGTGAGGAGCAGGACATCAATCTCTTTGGGGTCAAATCCAAAAGCCTGCCGGTTTTCCTCGTCCATTTCCCGACCGCCCTGGTACATGCCGCAGTCAATGAGAATGCATTTGTCCCGGCAGCGTACAAGGTGGCAGGATCCGGTTACGTTACGGTCGGCGCCGTGGAATTCAAGTTTCATGGAGTTTCTCCGGAAAAGGGAAATGGTTGCTGCTGTTGTTTACTGTGAAACCAGTCCTGAATCATCATAGGTCAATGCAGAAGATTTATGTGCTGATGAATTTTTATGGTTCATTAACCGCTCGGGTTGAGCGGTTCTTTATTATGTGTGGTGCTGCTATAATCAACGACCTGGTTCCGGCCGTTTTCTTTGGCCCAGTACAGGGCTATGTCCGCACACTTAAAGGTGTTCCATATTTCCTGATCAGGGGTTACGGGGAACCTGGCAGTTCCAATGCTTATAGTCATCCGGATGGAATTGCCGGGAATATGGAACTTATAGGCCTGGACCTTTTGGCGAATACGTTCGGCCATCTCGCAGGACGTTGGTGTGTCACAATCAACGAGCAGGATCAAAAACTCTTCACCGCCGTAGCGGATGACGAAGTCCGTCTCCCTGACATTGTTCAATAAAATTTTAGCCAACTGGCTGAGCACCTGGTCCCCTGCATCATGACCATAGCTGTCGTTGACACTCTTGAAGTGATCAAGGTCGCACATCAGCACACAGATATTACCGCCCCTCCGTTTTATCCCGGCAACAAGGCGGTCCAGCGAGGTCTCCAGGTAGTGACGGTTGAAGAGTCCGGTCAGGGAGTCTTCCATGGCCATGTTCTGCAGGCGGAGCGTTAATCGTTTGGCATGGAGGACCGGTAGTGCTTCTGCTTTGTAATGCCTGGCCTCTACCAGCGCGTCGGTGATTAGTTGATCGTTTTCATCTACGGTGTCCGGTGCAAACAGAAACTGGACAAGTCCAATAACCTGCCCACTGATCTGCATGGGAATGCAGACATGACGGACAGTATCAGCTATCGGGAACCTGGAACAGGTGTGGCTGTCTTTGAATGAAGAAATTATGCCGGCATTACGGCGTGCCCTGCACTCGTCGGTCAGTGTTGTTTCCGGCAGATCAATACCGTCGATACTTATATGCTCAAGGGCCGGGTGCATTATTTTTCCATCCGGTGACAGTTCATAGATAACAAAGGAGGTGAGCTGCAGGCGTTCGCTGAAGATTCGGGCCAGGCGCTGGTAGACCTCGTTGGTGTTTTCATCTCCTTCAATATCCTGACGAAATACCGCAAGCTCACGTAAGCGCAGTAACAGCTGTTTGACTGATGTCGCTACCTGGCCGATTTCATCATTTCGCTGATCGGTCATGGATTCAAGCATAGTGGAAAAATCTTCTTCAAATTCATTCTCTTTTCGCAGTCCTGAGAGCATCCTGGTCATCTTTTTCAGCATGGTGGTAAAGGCGGTCAGTGGCTTGACCATGGTCAGGTTAAGAACCAGGGCCGTTACGCCCCCGAGAAATGCACCAAGAATCATGATTGCCGACATGGCAACCAGGTTGTTTTTTAAGATTGCGAGTCCTGACTGGGTCAGCGATGCCAGGACATTTGCCTGGGAGAGAGAATCATCGGCCACCGCTTGACGCAGAGATGCAAGTTTAAGTTCAACATCATTCTGTGTTTCAAGGGTAACCCGGCGAATGGCTGTGATTGTTGAAACAGATTCGTCAAGTTTATAGAATGCTGTCTGCAGTTGTTTTATGCTGTTTCCCGTCGGCAATTTTTTCTTTAAATTGTCAATTTTTTCTTCAAGTTGGCTGAACATTTGTTCGTATTGCTGGCTTGTCATCTGCAGGGAATCTTGCTCATCCGTCAGGATCACAATTTTGTACAGCTGGTGGTGTTTGAGACAGGCCTGAGTGCTCAACTGCCTGATTGCAACATGAAATTCGAAGGAAACCTCCTTAAGCAGAGTATCGGTAACCTGCATGATCTCACGTTCAATGGTATAGATAGTCTCGTTGTTTTGCCTGAAACTGTTCATCCTGATTTCCAGAATGTCTAGTTTTTTAATAAAGTCAGTGAGTTGAACTTTGAGATCTTCCGGCAGCCCCGTACGAAGTGATTCGGCGAGTGTGTGAATGTTATGGAGAACGCCCGGGGTGGCCGAGCGCATGTATTTACGCAGCCTGGTCTGGATCTCTGTCAGCAGGCGACCATTGTCAAAGTTTTGTGCAAGATCATCGCGCAGGGTCTGGGAGGTCTGTTGGAGTTCATGGTTTTTACTGTTGAACTGCTGCAGCCGCCATCCTCCTAAAGCGGAGAGCAAGACGACCATCAGGCCTGAGAGGAGGAACAGGAGCCTGAGTTGCTTTTTCAGGGTCCAGGATCTTTTGTCGGGAGGTGTCATGGTTGATTGTATAGCACGCCTGTTCCGCTTTAAAAACGGATATCTATAAGCAGGTATACATCTTCAAGAGTCGTATTGGACGGCTCGGGTTCACCAACGTACAGACCGCTTAAAGTATAGTCATACTCGGCGCGTAGATAACCGGCTCGGAAGAAGAGATATTTGTTTACCGGTTGGATATAGTAGAAATCATATACAGATCCCCTGGTGGCAAGCTTGTTGAACGGGGAGGGACAGCCCACGGTCATGGAGTACCAGTATTTTGAGCCGTAGTTATATTCAAAACCCAGTTTCGGGTTGTTGAGTGGTTCAAAGGGAATGCTGTAGCGGAGACCGCTGTAGAATGCATATCCTGACTGCTCTTCGGTGTTTCCCCATGAGAGCAGGCCTATTGCTGTCGGCTTGTCAGGGGAGCTGTGATTACCTGCGTAGGAGAAAAAGAGGTCCAGGCCGCTATCAACAATGTTTTTGGCCTGGAGGTGGATCCCCCACAGGTCCATGTCTCCGAGGTTTTCGTTGCTGAAGTGAAAAATGGGTTCTGCCGGTCCGGAAAAGAGAGTGGGTAATCCCTGGATCCTGGCATAACTGAAGACCATAAGACTGTCCTGGAGGCCGGGGATTTTGCTTTCAAAGAAACCGGCATAGATGTCTGAATCACCTGCTTCCCCATCATTGAAGAAGGGAAAAGGAGTCAGGTATGAGTCACTGTCACTGTGGTATGCCTTGCCATAGGCAAAGCGGAGGCCGCTGTTGTCGAGCCCGGTGTAACGGTCAAGGCCAAGGGTGGCAACCAGACCATCGGCAATGCCGTTGAAGAGCAGGGCCGGGTAGGTTGACTGGCGAACAGTGTTTTCCCTTAATTCAAAGGGTGGTCCTTCGCTGGATGGCTGCCTGCCCACGGTGAGGGCAAACGGAAACGGCAGGCCGGTTGGAATCCAGTCGACATAAAAGCGATCAATACCCAACCCGTTTTCCTGACCTCCCAGAAAGACCTGGCTCTTGCCGAAAAAAGCATCGCCGCTGTCCGAATCGCCCCAGTAGCCACCGCCGGAAAGTCGGCCGTGGAATTCAATGGTGTCGGTTACCCGGGCATCCATGGTGATGCGGTATCGATTGGACCAGTTACTGTAGTCCTTGTGGCTGTCTTCATGTTTAACTGAGTCCGCTCCTGCCTGGAAGTAAGATGCACCGGAGTTGAGGGCTTCAGAGAATTTTACCGTATCGACATAATCGTAATTTTCTCCCTTAAAATAATCAACCCGGGTCCGCAGTTCTGCACCAAAGTTAAGCTTGTTCTGCAGTTTTTTGGTCTCCAGGTCGTCCAGGGTATCGTAGATCTCATCGATATTTACGGTGAGTTTTTCGTACCTCTCATCCTGGGCAACGGGCTGTGATTGTACATCCTCAGTATCAGTAACTGGTTTTCCGTCCTCCAGGAATTCAACTCTCTTCTGCAGGGCATCCAGTCGATTGAGGATTGCCTTGTAGTCTGCAACGGGAATAGTGATGGTCTCATCCCCGGCAAAAGTGTTGCCGGAAAAAAGCAGGGCAGCAATGAGGGCTACAAGGGTTAGTTTCATTGTTTTATCCGTCCGGTCGGTAATATTATTCATAGTACAGGTGTCTATTTCGGAATTGCAGCAGCGATGGGACGCGCACTGTCTGCGCCGTGATCCTGAAGGTATGCCAGGATATCTTGCATCTCGGCTCTGGTTATCAGTTTTTTAAGGGGAACGGGGTGGCGCTGACGTTTAAAATATTTGATCCATACAAGCCCTGCCTTATCTGCAGGGTTGACAGGTGCCGCCTGGCCGCCTTTATAATGACATTGCCCGCATTTGTTGATGAATATAGTGCTGTCGGTCGCATGGACCGGAATTGTATAAACAATAGCATTAAGGGCCGTGACGATGAACAGGATACAGCGCATGCTGGAAAAGAATGGAGATCTTGTAGCGTTCAATGGTCGTCTAGTACAAAGAAAATTTCCTTTTTTTAAAAGGAAATAATAGTTTCCGGGTAAGTTGAGCTAGAATTTCCAGGTTAGTGAAAATATCATTGTCTATTGTGTCGCACATTTTTTAATGTAGTAAAAAATATACTGAAAAGCAAATTAAATGAATGAATCTAGTATGTTTTTATGAGTTTTCATCGAGTTGAGAAGCATTAGCACTCTTCGTTTGATCCGGGCTGGCGTCACTATGAATATCATAATGAAATTGAATGGTTTAGTCCGTATAATGAGCCGGATACTGAATTTTGGCAGGGCTGATTATTTGTCAGCAAAATTTTTATTTACCGGCCCGGGACAGGAATCTGCTTGAGTTTGCCCGCAATAGCTACCGGATGCTTGGCCGGGATATGCTATTGGTGGCTGGAAATGACGCCGCTGCAGAAGACCGCTATGATCTCTCTAGGCTGACCTGTCAGGGGAAGAGCTAACTGCAATGCTTACAGCTGCACACGCTCTTCCTGCTAAAGTGCCGCTCTGTTATCTGGTTGCCGATGGACCGCCTGCCGGGTGAATTTGTTGCCGGAGATTTTTGATAAGCTTTTTGGTCTTTCCGGCAACTTTGTCACTGGGGTCGGCACATCCCTGCCGGCGGGCCTGTTCTGCACCGGGATATCCCTGCTCTGCGGCAATCGCGAGCCAGGCACAGCCCCGGATCTGATCTGCTACCGGTAAATCCAGGTAAAGGGTGCCCAGTAGAAACGAGGCCTGGGGCCATCCCTGAAGTGCCGCCTGTTCATACCAGTGCACTGCTTTTTTTCTGTCCTGGTTGACCCCGGCACCAAATGCATACTTCATGCCCAGGTACAGGCAGGCCCCGGCAATGCCGGCCGTCGCTGCTTTTTTGAACCAGTGCACTGCCTGTTCAGGATTTCGTTCAACAGGGTTGCCGGTATCATACATCAACCCCAGGCTGAACTGTGCTTCCCCGTCACCCTGTTCTGCAAGCTGAAGAGTATCGGTAAAGAGTTGCTCGTCGGCATGTACGAGATGCGGCCCAATCAGCATGAGCATCATCAGAACCAGTAGGAACGGTGAGGGGGGTGTTCTGATCATGTTGATGTTTACGTTGTTTGTGCTTTTTTCTGCAAGTGAGTTGAAAACCGGTACCTTTTCAGCCTTCAGCCTTCGGTCTATTCTGTTCCCTTTCAAGATAGTTGTCCGGGAAATCCATTGCTGTAATACTTTTTTCCGCTCCCTGTATGGCCCGGTCGGCAAGAGTGCCGCCCGGAGTGGTTGCGGGTTGATCGTGTCCCAGCACCAGGCTGACGACCTCTGCCGCGGTCAGCTTCTCGGCAGGCAGGGATGGTGTGAACCCGGGGGAGCCGTTTTCTTCAATTCTGTGCAGCAGTTTACCGCGTGTGAGCAGGTCAACGGTGCGGTTGAGGGCAACTTCACTCTCACCCGGGCAGCCTGCAAGCAGCAGCTCCATGGTGGTGGTCCTGGCAATGGCAAAATTATTGTATACGCTCAGCAGTACATCAAAGGCGCGTTGCAGAGCCTGCTGCGGCGGGCTGTCTATTCCCGGCAACTGGTAGTGGTTACGGTTTTGTATGGCATAGGCCAGCACCGCCCCAAGCAGGACAAAGGTCCAGCCCAGCTGGAGCCAGACCAGGAACAGCGGTACTGTGGCAAAAGAACCGTAGATGGCGTTGTATTTGGCCACCCCGACCTGGAGCACAATGTATCCACGTTGAACAATAAACCAGAAAATAGAGGCAAATACTGCTCCGCAGAAGGCTGGGTATGTTTTTACCCTGACATGGGGGAAAAAAAGATACATCATCATCAGGGACAGGGTGATGAAAATAAAGGGCAGCAGCTTGAGCAGCATTTGCACAAGCCAGGTCGAAGGGATGAACGTGGATATATGCTCCATGATTATGGGGCTTTGCAGAATAGCATCCCCGGCAAGGGCAACGTTAATGGAGATGGGCAGCAGGATGAGCAGGGCAAGATAGTCCATGACCTTGCGAAACAGGGGCCGGCCTCGCTCAGTATGCCAGATTGCATTCATGGCATCCTCCACCGAGCTGAACACCATTATAACCACAATGAGCAGGCCGGCAATACCAAAGGCTCCCAGGGCGGCAAAGTTGGTATTTTCAACATAGTTGAAGATCGTATCAACGGCATTGCGGAGGTATCTGTTCAGGTTGGCGTCTTTATTTCCTGTCGCCGGCGCGGCGCTGTCGACTGTGGAGGCTACAGTGCCGCTATCAGGTGACGATACGGGCGTAATCTCCGGATCCAGTTGGTCAATGAGCCGGTATGCCGCCGTTTTCAGTTGGTCGCCGCTGCCCAGTCCCTTTAGGATGGCCGTGCCCATGGCCAGCATGGGCACCATGGATAAAATAATGGAAAAAGTCAGAGCGGAGGCCCGCAGGGAGATATGGATCTCAAAGAACTCCTGTACCAGGATAACCAGGATCCGGAGCATACTACGCAGGGTTCCCTTGATTTGTCCTTCATCCGGATGGAAGGCAAAGGCCCACTGTGTCAGTCGGCCGGCTATGCCTGGGCTGTTTACTTGCGTCTTTTTCTTTTGTTTCGCCGGCGGTTTTGTTCCTGATTGGCTCATGGTGGAGGTAAGGATTCTTTCTGTTTTGTCGGTCAACTGATAATTTCTTTTTTGCTTACTGCCTCAGCCTTGACCCGGTCCAGGAGTTCCGACAGAACCGGCTTAATATGTTCACGCAGGTCTCCGGCCACAATGATGAACAGCAGGTCGTCACCGGGCTGAAAACTACCGGAGTCGGTCTCGATGATGATTTCATAGATCCCGGGTTTTTTGAGGTATTCCCGGCGAAGCTGTTCAATGAGCTCATGGTCGACTTCTGTCTCCAGCCTGCTGACGTCGGAATGGTCCCGTCTGGACCAGTTACGGACTACCCCGTTGTGAATGAGGATCATGCCGACATTGTCATTAAAGTCCGGTCGTTTTTTAAGTTCAGCTATGGTTTTTGAAATATCCATTGTTTTCTCCTTTTTTCTGTTCCTGTCCCCTGTTCTTATTCTTCTTGTCTTATGGTTTTCGTTTGGATGTTGCCTGTAAAGTGATCACCTTGACCTGGCTTCCGGCCGCGCTGGACATGCCACGGGCAGGAATCATTAATTTCCGGCCAACACGGATGGTTGCACTGCTGTTCAGGTTATTGGCCCGGGAAAGTTCTTTCAGGGGTATTTTGTACCTGCGGGCAATGGCTGCAGCGGTATCTCCTTTTTTAACAGTATACACCCCGTCTTTGATCTGGCTGCTGTGAAAAAGTCTGCCGGGTATTTTTTGTAATCGATTCCGGATGATTTTGGTGGCAGGCAGCCGCAGGAGGTATCCTTTGGGTGCGTATTTTTTCCCCTCAAGCACTGGTTTCAGCAGGGCAGGATTTAAACGGGTAAAATCTTGTTCCGATACACCAAAATATTTGCGAAGATCCCTGGCTGCGGCAAATCCTCTTAAGCGGATAGTTGCGTTGGCCCAGGGCCGGTCTTTAACAATGGCAGGGTCTTTTTCCAGACGCCTGGCGACCCGCAGGGCAGCTATAAATTCCGAATAAAAATTTTTGGAGGCAAATTTAAACAGTCTGGTATTGTGGCTTTTAAATATTTTTTCATAGGAACCGTATTGACGCTGGGCACGAACCATACCGGCCCGGCCATAATTGTAGGCAGTAAGAGCCAGGGGCCAGGAGTTCAGTTGCTGATAGTTTTCTTTCAGGAATTTTGCAGCAGCAACGCTGGAAAGGTAGATATCATAACGTTCGTCAACCACATCATTAATCACCATGTAGTTACGGCCGGTGGATCGTGTAAATTGCCAGAGTCCCACGGCAGATGCCTTGGAATGGGCTTTCGGGTGAAATGAAGACTCCACATGCGGCAGGTAGGCCAGCTCAAGAGGCAGCCCCTGTGAATGTAAAACTCTTTTAATGGCCGGCATGTACGCCCCGGAACGAATGACCCCTGCCTGGAATCTGTCTTTCTGGCCGATCTGCAGCCGGATATTGTCCCTGGCCCTGCGGTAGGAAGGGTGCCTGCTGCGTATGAACAGAGTTGCTATGCGTTTTTCTTCTCTGGTTCTGGGTTTGATGCCGCCTGCAAGGTCGGAAAGAATCTTTTTATAGTGCTGACGGGCAAATTTGACCAGTTTGTTGTTGATTCTGGAGGCGCCGGGCGTATTCCAGTCGACCAGATTAACGACCGTGTAAATGATGTCAAGGTTGTCTTTGTCGTGCAGGATACCCTGGCGGCTGGTGTATGAACCATATACCTTTTCCCAGAACAGAACATTGGGCTCGATAACCTTGTACACCGGAAATTGTCTACCCGCTGCTGCCTGTGTGCCGGCAGCGAGAACAGCGGCAAGCAGGAAAAGGCAGAAGATGTTTTTTTTTACAGCAGGGCGCATGTGGTCCGCATTTAGTTGATTATACTTGTAAAACTATCGCCTACAGGCGTCTGTGAGGCCGTTCCTTCAGGCGGTTTGCTGATTGAGAGATGTCTTGGTACTGTAGCATACTGACTGGAAAAAGTGACAAGAAAGTTTATCAGTAGTGAGGAGGAGGATATATATGTATATGCCGGTAATCGGTACCCTTGGTTATATACTTTCTCCGGACCGGCAGCAGGTACTGTTGGTGCACAGGAATGCCAGGAAAGGTGATCATCATCTGGGCAAGTACAATGGCCTTGGCGGTAAAATGAAAGCCGGTGAAGACGTCCGGTCCTGTATGGTGAGGGAAATTCAGGAGGAAGCCGGTATCAACTGTTTGGAGATGAGCCTGCGCGGCACTGTGAACTGGCAGGGATTCGGGCCGGACGGTGAGAACTGGCTCGGTTTCATTTTTCTGATTACCGCATTTGAGGGTACACCATTGAGGAGTAACGAGGAAGGGGATCTTGCCTGGTGTCCGCTTGGAGAGATGGAAAAATTACCCATGTGGGAGGGAGATCGGTTTTTTCTTCCTCTTGTGTTTGATAACGATCCCCGCCCCTTTCATGGTTATATGCCGTATCAAAATGGCCGACCGGCAAGCTGGCAGTATTCCCGTTAAAGGGACCTTTCGTTTTTTCATCCTGTTAACAGGTGCAAAACCCTTGCACTGATGGCGGTTGGCAGGTATAATTTATAATTAGTTTGTTTATTTTTTATTTCAACAGGTTAGAAGGGGCTGGCACCGGTTCCTGTAAAAAAAATTAGGAGTATACCATGGAAAATAACGCAGAACTCGTTCGTCTTGAACAGTTTGTCGATACCCTGCTCAACAAGTACAATGGCCTGAAAGACAGGTTTTATGCCCTGGAGGCAACGCTTCGTGAACGTGATGATGAATGTGCCGGCTTAAAAGATGATATTTCCGAACTTAAAGATGAACGTTCGGCAGTCGGCAGTCGGGTCTCCGGACTGCTTGGTCGAATTGAGCAGTGGGAAGCCGATCAGGATGAGCCGGGTCTGGAAGAAGACGACGCAGAAAAACAGGGTTCTCTCTTTGAGGAGGCGGACAGCCAGGAGAATAGCTGAGCTGAGTTGATCGGGACGTAGCCATGGAAGAGCGCCTTGTCAGTTTTACCCTGTTTGGGCAGGAGTTTTCTTTTTACAGTGATGCGCCTGAATATGAGGTGCAGGGCGCTATAGCCATGTTGCGCGATGAACTGGAGGGGACAGACCTTGCCGCGAGAAGTACAGTACCTTCCAGTACAATGCTTGTCTTGGGTTGTCTACGGTTAGCTGCCCGGTATGTGAACCTTGACAAGGAATTCAGCACGTTTCGTACAAGCCAGGAAAAGTCGATCGATAAACTGATCAACAAGGTCTCTTCCGGTATGGAATGAGCAGTCTGGAAATTGGCTTTGCTTTTCCCTGCTTTCTACTATATATTGAATATGTAAGTAATGTTTAGTTTCCCTGCGCTGTTTGTGATCAGCGGAGTATTGAGCCAACTCTCATTGATAGGGTAGCTTCTCTGTTGGATTATGGAAAACTTCATTGATTTCCAGACGACAATATGGGCATGCCCACCTAATTTATTAGGTTTAATCATTGCGGTGACACGGCAGGGTGGGGATTTTTTGTAATGCCAGCGGGTTGACCGCTGTTTAGATACGGCCATTTTCCGTATTGCAATCGGGATGGTTTTGAGTGTACAGGCGGACTGATTAAGGTCCGGTGAACGTAGACAACTCTGACGAGATCAGGTTTACAATATATGTGTAACCCCTCCAGCGGGATGTTAACCGGGTAAGTATCATGCTGTCGCCGTTGTGGCAGCGGTTCCTCCCCCCCACCGGTCTATCGACTGAACGCGCTGCTTAAATTGCGGTGTTACAGTGCATACGTCCGTAAGTAGAGGCCTGGAAGGCCTTGACCTGCATCGGTTTATTTTCTGAACCGTCATCACTCCCCCATCATTCATATTATATTCGCAGTTGTTGTTTCTCATGCCGGGAGAAAGCTGCATAACATAGCAGGTGTGTTGTCATGGAGATAAGCGGAACTACATTGCTTCTGCTTGGATTTGACCTGATAGTCGGTGCGATTATCGGTTTTTTTCTGAGAAAAAAGCTTGTTGAGGGGAACCAGGCTAATGTTGAGGCCCAGGGGCGGCAGATTATAGAAAAGGCCCTGCATGATGCTGAACAGATCAAGAAAGAGTCCCTTTTACAGGCCAAAGAAGAGGCCTACCAGACCAAAAATGATGCAGAACAGGAGGTCAAGGCTTCCAGGCAGGAGATTAAAGATGAGCAGCGCAGGCTTGACCGTAAGCTTGATGAAGTTCAGGGCGACCTCAATGATTTAAAGAAGAGGGCCTTGGGGCTGGACAGCAGGGAGGAGAAGCTCACCAGCCGGGAACAGGAAGTCGGCAAAGTTGAAAAAGAGATTGAATCCGTGGTTGAGGAGCAGCGCTATAAGCTTGAGAAAATCTCCGGTATCGGTCGTGAAGAGGCCAAAAAGCAGCTTGTCGAGTCTATTGAGAGCGAGGCTCGGATGGATGCGGCAAAACGACTGGTCCGTATTGAAAACGAGATGAAGCTTGAGGCGGACCGCAAGGGAAAGAATATCCTGGCCCTTGCCATTTCCAGGTATGCCGGTGATTACGTTGCCGACAAGACGGTCTCCATGGTGCCGTTGCCTAATGATGAGATGAAGGGGCGGATTATAGGCCGGGAAGGACGAAACATCCGGGCCATTGAGGCCGCCACTGGTATTGATATTATTATTGACGATACCCCGGAGGCGGTTATCCTGTCCGGTTTTAACCCCATCCGTCGCGAGGTGGCCCGTCTGGCTCTGGTGCAGCTCATTTCCGACGGCAGGATTCATCCGGCCCGTATCGAGGAAGTGGTTGCCAAGGTGACCGAAGATTTGGAGATTGAGCTCAAGGAGGCAGGTGAACAGGCCACCTTTGATGTTGGTGCCCACGGTATGCATGTCGACCTGATTAACCTGATCGGTCGTCTCAAGTATCGGACCAGTTATGGGCAGAACATTCTCCAGCACTCCCTGGAAGTCGCCTTTCTCTGCGGTGTTATGGCAGCAGAACTTGGATTGGATGTCAAAAAGGCCAAACGGGCAGGTCTGCTGCACGATATCGGCAAGGCGGTCGATCACGAGGTGGAGGGGTCCCATGCCATTATCGGTCGTGACCTGGCCAAGAAATATGGAGAGCCGGAAGATATTGTTTATGCCATCGGTGCCCATCATGAAGACCAGCCGCCCAAGAGTGTGCTGGACGTATTGGTT
>Ga0209013_10003934_pt1 | contig 13098 bp, 11 predicted proteins | sample Cruoilmetagenom2_FD_187291 | JGI IMG/M metagenome (GOLD analysis project Ga0209013, IMG submission 187291) | Oil polluted marine microbial communities from Coal Oil Point, Santa Barbara, California, USA - Sample 2 (SPAdes) (version 2) | ecosystem: Environmental > Aquatic > Marine > Oil seeps ... | reverse complement strand
GATTTCTCCGCCTTGTAGTCCAACGTCTGGTGCTACCACGTGAGTTCCTGTTGTAGCACCAAGGGTAAGTTTATTAAAGAGATTAACCCAATCCTCACCTTCTCCAGCCGCAACTCGTTCAATCATGCGTTGGTGTGCGTAGATTACGGCATTGGGATAAGCCTCTTTGATAGCCTGATTACCAAGCCAGTGATCACCATGTACATGAGTATTGAATACGGCTACGATATCTTTACTGGTGACATCAGCAATGCTATTGAGTAATTTTCTGCCAATTTGTACACTGCTTCCTGGATCGACAACAACTACGCCTTTATTGGTAATCACAAATCCAGGATTGTTCATAAATCCCTGCGTCTCAGGGCTGGGAAATTCCTGTGGTCCATGGGTGACATAAATATGATCCGTCAGACGTACGACCTCAAAGTTACCCTCAAATGCCAGAGCTTTGGCTTCATGACTTAAGGCATTACCAGAAAAACTCTGGATTACCACCAGCATAATAATACTTCTGAACTGTATAATCGTCATATCTGCAGCTGATTTTTGAAGTCAATGGGCCCCTGAGGAGAGTCGTCAACTTGAAGAGTAAAGATGTCCGGGCGTGCATAGTGACCAACCACATCCAGTACTCTCCTTGCAATACCAACCATCAAGGGGTCAATATCGGCATAGAGTATGCCGCCTTCACTTCTCATCGGTCCGGCAATTATCTCGCCTCCCGGGGCAATAACCACCGAGTCACCGGGATTGATCCATTCATCTTCATCGGGATAAAGCATTTCGCGCTCTGGAAAATCCTCAGGGATATCACTTCCACGCAGTAGATTTCCACTTCCGATAACCCAGCAGCAACCTTCACGCGCAATATGTTGCAGGGTTCCAATCCATTCGTCACCACTGTCGTAGGTCGGTGCAACATAGATCTCTATGCCCTGAGAGTACAAAGCATATCTGGCAAGGGGCATATAATTTTCCCAGCAAATTAATGCACCAATTCTACCTGCAGGTGTGTCAACCACTTTTAGCCCGGATGCATCACCCGCTCCCCATACCATGCGTTCAGGATTCGTTGGCATGAGTTTTCTGTGACGATTCAATAAGGTCCCATCGGTACCAATGGTGACCACGCTATTGTATAAAGTAGCTCGCCCCAGGTCACCGTCCCGTTCGTTCATTCCGCAGAGGATGGTGACCCGATGTTTTCTGGCGGCTTCAAGTAAAGGAGACAACTGGTCGCTATTGATATTAACTGCATTATCCAGTAGTCGGCTATGTATTGCTTCCGTGGTTCCCCAGTCACTTCCCGGTCTTAATCGCCACATCCACGCTGGGTATCCGGGAATGAATGTTTCAGAAAAAATAACGAGATTTGCTCCGGCATCCGCTGCTTCATCCACAAGGTCAACAGCCATTTGAATCGTTTTGTTACGATTGAGTACAACAGGTGCTTTCTGAATGACTGCTACCTTGGTCATTTTTTTAATCCTTTTTTTTAAGCTGATTGCGACAAATAATGTCTGCTTATTGTATTTAGATGTTTTAATTAGCTGATGTTGGGTCGATCAATGCACAAACTTCTTCGATGCGATCAGCAGGAAATCCACTCATTTCAGCGTGCTGCTGAATAGTCTCTTTATTGGGTGCGAGGTAGATACAATAGATTTTGTCCGGGGTAATATAACTATGTATCCACTCAATTTGGGCTCCAAGTCCATCAATGACGGCATTCGATTTCCTGGCGCCATCTTGTTTTTCTTCCATTGTCATATTCCCTGCTCCAGGCATTTCTCTTTCAATGACATACTTTGGCATGATCCTTCTCCTCTGTTAATGAATCCACTGAGATATTTCACTCAACAATGGTTTTTTGTTCTGATTTGAGGATAATTAATAACAAAGAATGCTGGTAAAAACCTGTCTAAAATACTAAGGTTTTGCTAACAAATACAATATTTATATAAATCAGTTAATTGCAGTTCTATATATTGGCTGAAAGTATGAGGTTTTTAGACCCTGGTTAAGGCCTATGAGAGAAACAAATGACAGTCATTTCAGATTTAAGGATTCAATTTTAATTGGATCACATCTGTTTCATCCCGCTCTGAATCAATTGGAGCGGGACGGAGAAGTTGTCCATTTGGAACCCAAGGCAGCTGCCGTATTACAGCTGCTCGCTGAACGCGTGGGAGAAACGATTTCTCGTCAAGAATTACTGGACTCGGTCTGGCCGAGTGTTGTGGTCAGTGATGATGCATTAACTCAGGTCATCATCAAATTACGCAAGGCACTGGGTGATACTTCTCGTCAGCACACCTATATTAAAACCGTTCCGAAACGAGGCTATCTCCTGGTGGCCACAGTTGAAAAGGCGGTAGCCCAGGACTCTGATACAAAGACCAAAAAGGATTGGTTGATACCCCGTTTTGGTTTCACAGCCGGTATTATACTCTTCATTGCTATTAACTTTATTTTGTGGGATGCGGATGATACCGGTAACAGTCCGACAAATGGAATTACAGCAGAGACACAGAGCGAACCACGTAGTATAAGCATCTTACCCTTTGAATCAATCAATGAAGGAGAGCGTTACCGAAATTTTGCACGAGGTATTACCGCTGACTTAACGACTGACCTGTCCAGAATTTCGAAACTCTGGGTGATCCGTGTGCCTATGACGGAGGATAAAGTGATATCGGCACGCTATCTTGTCAGTGGAAGTGTACAACATACAAAAGAGCGTTTGATTGTACATGTTCGCTTGCTTGAATCAAGAACTCGTCATCACATCTGGTCGGAGCGCTATGAACAGTCTCTGGATAAGTTGTTTGATGTTCAGCAGGCAATTAATAAAGAAATTGTCAAACAATTGGCCATTGAAATCACAACAGCTGATAAACATCGTTTGGCGAAACGTTATACACATAACATTGATGCTTATGAAGATTTCCTACATGGACAAGCTGAGCTTTTACTTCGACAACAAGAAAGTAATATCAGTGCCAGAGGATGGTATCGTCAGGCAATTGAAAAAGATCCTGCTTTCGCCCGTGCCTATGCTGGCCTGGCATTGAGTTATGCTGCCGATTATCGAAATCAATGGACCAATAACGGTGAAAATGTGCTTAATCAGGCAGAAGAAATGGCGAAGACAGCGAAACATATTGATGCCAATATTCCAGAAGTTTACTGGGTTCTTGGTTATGTCAATACACAGAAGAAGAAACTCGATGATGCGATAAATTTGTTACATCAAGCTCTGGAACTCGATAAGTCGTATGCAGATGCCTATGCTTTAATGGGGGGAGTTTATACCTACAGAGGAGAGCCGAATCTGAGTTTGCCTCAATTACGAAATGCCATACGACTCAATCCAGATGCTGGATATCTATATTATCTGTTACTTGGACGTGCTTACTTTTTTTTGAACAATCATGAGCAAGCGACGATTAATCTTCAAGAATCATTGTCACGTAATCCAGATAACCTGGAAGCAAGGATTTATCTAATGGCTTCTGCCGTTGTAATTGCAGATTGGGATACAGCTGAATGGGAAGCTAATGAGATAAGAGCGGTTCAGCCCGAATTCAGACTAAGTAATTGGCTTGATACGTACCCTATGACCGATATAAAACAACGTCAATATCTGCTCGGAAAGTTACAATCATATGGATTTTGATTTGAGCACAGTTGTGATTTCTTTAGCTTTAATATTCATTCATGACCAAAAATATTTTTTATATAGTTGGCTTTCAATGCCCGCTTTTCGAGCCATGGATTCACCAAACCCAGCACTTTTTTAACGCCACCTTTAGTGTTTTATAGAAGAGTCCGACGGCTGCCGATGCTCAGAATAAATTTCAGCAATATCAATTTCATCAAACTGATAAGTTTTAGCACAAAACTCACAATCCACAGAAATATTACCCTGCTCCTGAATAATATCCGCAGCTTCCTGATGGCTGATTGAGCGCAGCATATTCGATACCTTGTCTCTGGAACAACTACATTCAAAGTGAACGAACTCAGGGTCAAAAAGACGTACATCATCTTCATGATATAAACGATGCAGAATTTCTCTCGCCTCCAGGCCAAGCAATTCTTCTGTTTTAATCGTGCTGCCTAAATGAGTAACACGATCCCAATCATCATCATCTTCCTTCTGACCAGGCAGCTGCTGTAATAATAAACCGCCTACTGACTTTTCATCGGAAGCCAGAAAAATACGAGTTTCCAACTGTTCTGAACGAACCAGGTAACCTTCCAGAAACTCTGCAATACTATTACCTTCCAGGGCGACTATACCCTGATAACGCTCACTGGTTTTTGCCTGCTCGATGGTAATAATTAATGTTCCGTTTCCCAGCAAGGTTTTCAAATCATCCTGATCAGGAAAAGGTTCATGATATTTAGCAACACCTCGTACACCGAACTTGTTACTGCACTCCACTACCATTAAATTCATAGCACCATCACCATTGGCCTGAATGGTCAACGAACCTTCAAATTTAAGCGTCGCTGACAGCAGCACTGAAGCCGCAACCACCTCACCCAGAGGTCGGCGAATAATTTCCGGGTATTCATGATTGGCCAGCATAGTTTGCCAGGATTCGTGCATCTGGGCGATTTCCCCACGAATATTCGCTTTATCAAACAGGAATCGATGCAGTTTATCGCCTTTAGAATCCATAAGAGTAAAATTCATGATTTTAATTTTTGCATCAGAAGTTGATTAACCTGACCCGGATTTGCTTTACCTTTGGAGGCTTTCATTACCTGACCGACAAAGAAACCAATTAATTTGTCTTTACCTGCCTTGAATTGTTCAACCTGCCCCGGATTACTGGCAATCACTTCATCAATAATTGCTTCAATGGCACCTGTATCCGTGATCTGTTTCAGACCTTTTTGGTCAATAATCGTATCCGCATCACCATCACCATTCCACATGGCTTCAAAAACTTCCTTGGCAATTTTACCGGAAATCGTATTGTCCTTAATTCGCTGCAGCAGGCCAATCAATAGTTCAGCACTCACGGGACAGTCGTTAAAATCAATGTTGTTCTTGTTTGCCATTGCGGACACATCGCCTAATAACCAGTTAGCCGCCATTTTGGCATCATCTATGGCCTGCTGAACTTTTTCATAGTAATCAGCCATAGTGCGATCAACTGTCAGCGCTCGGGCATCTTTTTCCGACAGCCCTAATTCTTCAATGAAACGCTTACATTTGGCATCTGGTAATTCAGGTAAAGAGGCACGAATCGCTTCAATTTCTTCTGCTGAAATCACAATCGGCAATAGATCCGGATCCGGGAAATAACGATAATCGTTTGCTTCTTCTTTGCTGCGCATGGAACGGGTTTCATTTTTATCCGCATCATAGAGGCGGGTTTCCTGAGTAATTGTGCCGCCGCTTTCAAGGATATCCATCTGCCGCTCAATTTCAACGTGAATGGCTTTTTCTACAAAACGGAATGAATTGATATTTTTCAATTCAGTACGGGTCCCAAATTCTTCCTGTCCTTTGGGCCGCAGGGATACATTCGCATCACAGCGGAAAGAACCTTCCTGCATATTACCGTCAGAAACACCCAGATAACGAACAATAGAATGAATTTTACGCATATAGGCAACAGCTTCTTCAGCACTGCGCATATCAGGCTCTGAAACAATTTCCAGCAGCGGCGTACCGGCACGATTCAAATCAATTCCTGTTTGACCATGAAAATCTTCATGCAGAGATTTACCTGCATCTTCTTCCATGTGCGCTCGGGTTACACCGATACGTTTTGTGCGGCCATCTTCCAGTTCTATATCAATATGGCCTTCACCTACAATAGGGTAATACAGCTGGCTGATTTGATAAGCTTTTGGTGAATCAGGATAGAAGTAATTCTTGCGGTCAAAAACAGAACGCTCATTAATCTGCGCACCAACAGCCAGACCAAACATCACCGATTTTCTCAGTGCTTCACCATTAAAAACAGGTAAGACACCCGGCAAGCCTAAATCAACCGTGCAGGCCTGTGTATTCGGCTCAGCACCATAGGCTGTTGAAGCACCCGAGAATATTTTTGATTTGGTGGACAATTGCACATGGATTTCCAAACCAATAACGACTTCCCATTGCATAATAATTATTAACCTCTCAGTCTGGTTTTTATGTTTGTACGTTTTTAAGAGAAGAGTTCCGGCGCTTTCGTGTGCCAGTCTGTTTGCTGTTGATATTTATGGGCAATATTAAGTAATTTTGACTCGGCAAAATGTTTACCTATCAACTGCAGTCCTACGGGTCTGTTATTTACAAATCCAGCCGGAATTGACATACCCGGCAAACCGGCCAGATTAACCGCAATAGTGTAAATATCAGATAAATACATGGTAATGGGATCGTCCGTCAGTTCACCAATATCAAATGCAGTCGACGGTGCTGCAGGCCCCATAATGACATCCACTTTTTCAAACGCCCGGTTAAAATCATTGCTTATCAAGCGGCGAGTTTTCTGAGCCTTGACGTAATAGGCATCATAAAAACCTTCTGACAGGGCATAAGTTCCAATCAAAATTCGACGTTTTACTTCGGCACCAAAACCTTCACCACGAGAACGGATATATAAATCATTGAGATCTTTAGGGTCTTCACAGCGGTGGCCAAAACGAACACCATCCATACGAGATAAATTGGAAGAGCATTCTGATGGCGCAATAATATAGTAAGTAGGCACAGCAAGTTTGCTATTGGGCAGACTGATCTCACTGACAACAGCGCCCATTTTTTCATATTCTTTTACAGCCGCTTCCACCACCCTTGCTACTGAATCATCCAGTCCTTCAGCAAAATACTCTTTGGGCAAGCCTATTTTAAGACCTTCCATAGTATCATTTAAACTGGCGGTATAATCCGGTACAGCTTCATCAACACTGGTTGAATCCCTGGGATCCATACCAGCCATAACATTCAACATGATGGCGGCATCTTCAGCAGTACGGGTCATAGGACCGGCCTGATCCAGGCTGGAAGCGAAGGCAATCATGCCATAGCGTGAAACCCGGCCATAGGTGGGCTTCAGTCCCGTAATACCGCAAAAGGATGCCGGCTGACGAATTGAACCGCCGGTATCCGTTCCGGTTGCCGCTGGTGTCAGTCGTGCGGCAACTGCAGCCGCAGAACCACCTGATGAACCGCCGGGCACGGCATCCAGAGACCAGGGATTTTTTACCGGGCCATACCAGGAAGTTTCATTTGATGAGCCCATGGCAAACTCATCCATATTGGTTTTACCCAGCATGACAGCACCGGAATCATTAAACTTTTCAATGGCAGTGGCGTTATAGGGTGATATAAAGGGGTCAAGCATTTTGGAACCACAGGATGTTTTAACACCCTTGGTACAAAAAATATCCTTTTGTGCCAATGGAATACCATTCAAAATGCCAGCTTTACCTGCCGCACGCTGCTCATCTGCCTGTTTAGCCTGTTCCAGTGCCAGTTCAGGTGTCACAGTAATAAAACTGTTCAATTTTTCATCCAGTGAATTAATTCTATCCAGATAGGTTTGAGTTAATTCAACACTGGAAAATTCCCCGGCGTTCAAGCCAGTGATAAGTTCAGCAATGGTTTTTTTATGCATCTTCTCTTCCAACAAAATAGTATTCTGACAAAATCAGTTAGTGCCCATCAGTTTTAGGGGGGGATTTAGAAGTTATTCAACAACTCTGGGCACAAGAAACAAGCCGGCTTCAACTTCCGGTGCATTTGCCTGCAAATTTTCCCTGTCATTGACCTCAGTGACCACGTCAGTACGCAGTCGCTGGACACTATCAAGAGGATGAGCCATTGGTTTAACCTCATCAGTATCTGCCGAATTTAACTGCTCTACCAGATCCAGAATATTGGACAGGTTGGTTGCGTATTCAGGAATATCTTGCTCGTCAATTCCTAATCGTGCCAAAAAGGCAATTTTTTCAACATCACTTTTATCCAGTGTGGACATCAGTAACTCCCGCTTTGCTTTTAGTTACGTTTTATAGTTACTTTACAATTATTTTTACGTTTAAATACGTTCAGGGTGCATAAGTTACCATAAATCTACAAAATTTATCAGTAATTCACAGCTGAAAGTTGGACATTTTTTTCCAATATTCCTAAAATGCTCAGATCTATGCTTGAAATACTTCACTGACACTGGGTAGCTTCGACATTTAGCATAAATTAATACATTAAAATTAATCCGGCAGAAGCCTTTAACTGGGCGTAAAATAGTCTTTAACAGGATATTCGAAGCTGCCATAAAAATAAGGGAAACCAGCCAATCATGTTTGGATTCGGTCGTTTACGCGGTGTTTTTTCCAATGATCTCTCAATCGATCTGGGAACAGCCAATACACTTATTTATATCCCACGACAGGGAATTGTTCTTAATGAACCATCTGTTGTCGCGATTCGCCAGGAATATGCAACCAATGAAAAAATGGTCGCAGCCGTAGGGGAAGAGGCAAAACTCATGCTGGGTAGAACACCCGGCAATATGGAAGCCATCCGACCATTGAAAGACGGGGTGATCGCTAACTTTACCGTCACAGAAAAAATGCTCCAGCATTTTATTCATAAGGTACATGAAAATCGTTTTCTTAAACCCAGTCCCCGGGTACTGGTTTGTGTTCCCTGTGGTTCCACACAGGTGGAACGCAGAGCTATTAAGGAATCAGCTTTGGGAGCCGGAGCACGTGAAGTGTATCTGATTGAAGAACCCATGGCTGCGGCAATTGGTGCCGGTATGCCGGTGAGTGAAGCCAGTGGCTCCATGGTGGTTGATATTGGCGGCGGCACAACCGAAGTCGGTATTCTTTCCCTGAGCGGCATTGTTTATTCAGAATCCATTCGTATTGGCGGTGACCGCTTTGATGAAGCCATTATCAACTATGTCAGACGCAATTATGGCAGTCTGATTGGTGAAGCAACGGCAGAACGGATCAAACAGGAAATCGGTTCCGCCTATCCCGGTAACGAATTGTTGGAAATAGAAGTTCGCGGCCGCAACCTGGCAGAAGGTATACCACGCGCATTTGCCTTGAATAGTAATGAAATTCTTGAAGCCATTCAGGAACCACTTTCCGGTATTGTTGGTGCGGTTAAAATCGCTCTGGAACAAACACCACCTGAACTGGGTGCGGATATTGCCGAAAAAGGCATGGTGCTGACAGGCGGTGGCGCGCTGTTGAGAGATCTGGACAGATTATTGTCTGAAGAGACCGGCCTGCCCGTCATGATAGCGGAAGATCCATTAACCTGTGTAGCAAGAGGTGGTGGTCGCGCTCTGGAAATGATGGATGAAGTTGGTACTGACTTGTTTAGTGTTGAATAGATTACATCCTTAATTAAAAGTCATTTGCAATTTTGTATCCCGTTTGTCTGACTGACAAACAGGGACCTGATATTGCAATATGTCGGAGCCATAGCTATAAAACAGTTATTTGACGAAGACTCCTCCTATCTGGCACGATTAATCTTTGTGGTGGTTTTTTCCATCATTCTAATGACCGCCGATCATCGCACCAATATGCTCAGTGGCGTCAGGAGCCTGTTCAGTCTGATCATTTACCCTCTGCAAACCATTGCAAGCACACCTGTGGATGCCGGTTTATGGCTGGATGGGCAAATGAATTCTCATCAATCATTAATCAATGAGAATGAAGATTATCGTACCCAAAACCTGCTGCTTAAAGCACAGTTGCAAAAATTTACATCTCTCCAGGCTGAAAATATTCGTCTGCGCTCCCTGTTAAAGTCATCACGCAAGATAAGTGATCAGATGCTTATCGCAGAAACCATCGCGGTTGACCTGGATCCTTACAAACGCCAGATAGTCATTAATAAAGGCCAGCGCAGCGGTGTCTATGCCGGTCAGCCTATTCTGGATGCCTATGGTATTATGGGACAAATTATTCATCCTGGAGTCCCTTCCAGTACGGCTATATTAATTACCGATCCATCCCATGCTATTCCGGTACAGGTCAATCGCAATGGCCTGAGAACTGTTTTGTATGGTACGGGTGCAGCCAATTTTCTGGAAGTCCAGAATCTCCCCAATAATGCGGATATCACTGTTGGTGATTTATTAATTACTTCCGGTCTGGGCGGACGTTTTCCTGAAGGTTATCCGGTTGCTGTTGTGAAAAACATCAAACGCGACCCGGGTCAGCCATTTGCCAACATTATTGCCGAAGCGTCTGCCCATCTGGAACAAAGCAGAGAAGTGTTACTGGTTATGGGTCTAGCCAGAGAGACAATAGAACAGGAACAGGAACAGGAACAAGAAAAAGAGAAGGACAGCCATGAACAATAAAGCAGTCAACCATGGTGGTATTATTATTCTCTCCAGTTTCGCTGTGGCTTTTATTCTGAATATGGTTCCTCTGCCGGATAACCTTGAAAACTACCGCCCGGAATGGGTCACTCTGATACTTATCTACTGGTGTCTCGCCCTGCCTCACCGCACGGGTGTTTTTACCGGCTGGGTGGTTGGTTTTTTACTGGATGTTCATTTGGGAAGCTTATTAGGACAGCATGCATTGGTACTGTCAATTGTGGCTTACTTGTCCTATAAACTGCATGTTCGCATTCGATTATATCCTCTGATTCAACAATCTTTAATTATCTTACTGCTGGTCGCATTGTCACAAATGCTGATCTTATGGATCAGCGGGATAACAGCAAATGCTCCGGGAGACTGGTCTTATTGGCTGCCATCACTGACCAGTATGTTAATCTGGCCATGGGTTTTCTTTTTGATGCGTTTTATTCGTCGTGTTTATGGTGTAAATTAAGGTGGTGTTAACTAGCATATGGCCTTAAAAACTCATTTAAAAGATCATTTTATTGAGCAGCGAATTTTTCATAACCGCAGCCTCTTTGCCATTTTTTTTACTCTGACATTATTTGCTGTCCTGGTTTTTCGCCTGCAGTTTCTGCAGATCCAAAGCCACGAGCATTTTACTACTCTATCGCAAAACAACCGGGTTTCAGTACAGGCAATTCCACCCACCCGAGGGCTGATCTATGATCGTAACGGCATTATTCTGGCTGAAAACCTGCCTTCTTATACTCTGCAGATCATACCTGAACAAGCGTCAAAAATTGATGAATTACTGACACAGCTTTCATTATTAATTAATATCCGTGACATCGATATTAAAAAATTCAAGAAAGAGGTTAAACGCAAACGACGTTTTGAAGGGGTACCTCTGCGTTTTCGCTTAACGGATGAAGAAGTCGCTATTATTTCAGTTAATTTACATCGTTTTCCCGGCGTAGAGATAAAAGCACAATTAAGCCGCTACTATCCTTTTGGTAAAGAAACAGCGCATGTCGTTGGTTATGTTGGTCGGATCAATGAAAAAGAATTAACAACATTACCCGTTACAAACTATAGCGGCACCAACCACACGGGTAAATTGGGCGTAGAAAAATCTTATGAAGGTCTGCTGCACGGTCAGGTTGGCCACCAAAAAGTTGAAACCAATGTTCGCGGCCGGGTATTAAGAGTTCTGGAACGCAGTAATCCTGTTCCCGGCAATGATCTGCATCTTAATCTGGATATCAATTTACAAAAAGTGGCCGCCGAAGCCTTTGCCGGAAAACGTGGTGCCCTGGTAGCTATTAACCCTGACAATGGCCATATTTTAGCTATGCTCAGCATGCCTGATTACGATGCTAATCTGTTCGTCAACGGCATTGACAGCAAAACCTATAAGGAATTAAACACGTCCTGGGAACGCCCTTTGTATAACCGTACCATTCTGGGTGGCTATCCACCGGGGTCAACTACAAAACCTTTTTTTGCGCTGGCCGGACTGGAATTAAATATTATTCCACCCGATCATCAGATTTTCTGCCCTGGTTATTACCAGCTTAAGGGCAAGGCTCATAAATATCGTGACTGGAAAAAATGGGGACATGGTAAAACCGATCTAACCAAATCCATTGTTCAGTCCTGTGATGTTTTTTATTATGATTTAGCCTTTCAGCTAGGCATTAATAAAATGCATCAATTTATGACCAACTTCGGCTTTGGAGAAAAAAGCGGTATTGATATGCTCGGTGAACGCAGTGGTCTGATGCCGTCAAAACAATGGAAAAAAAAGGCCAAGGGACAGGTTTGGTACCCGGGTGAAACAGTCATTGCAGGTATTGGTCAGGGATATGTACTGGTCACTCCTCTTCAACTCGCTCTGGGTACAGCGACACTGGCCAATGGCGGTAAACATTTTCAGCCGCAGCTGGTTCATTCAGTCAAAAGAAAAGTCGATCCGGCTCCTCGCCTGGTATCAGCACAATTAAAGCGACAAATTCCAGTGAAGCAGCAACAAAACTGGGATCAGGTTCATCATGCAATGGAGGCTGTTATTCATAGTGCCCGGGGCACGGCAAGACGATTAAACAAGCCTGATATGCGCTACAAGATAGCCGGAAAAACAGGTACCGCCCAGGTCTTTACCGTGGCTCAGGATGCCAGCTATAATGAAGATGAATTAGATGAACGGCTCAAGGATCATGCCCTGTTTATGGCTTTTGCCCCTGTTGAGAATCCTAAAATTGCCATTGCCGTTGTGGTTGAGAATGGCGGTCATGGCGGCTCGGTAGCTGCCCCTATCGCTGGAAAAGTGATTGAATCCTATCTGAGTCAGTTCAGCGATGACGAACTAAACGCACCCTCTGGAACAGAAATAATCAAACCACCCGGCAGAACTCCAGAGAAACCTGTTCGCCCGCCAGCTAATTCAGATCCAGAGAATACAGCAGCCCATGAATCTGAACAGCTAAAGCATGAGGAGCATGATCATGGCTAGTCGAGCCTCTCAGCAGGGCCTATTTTTTCGCCTGCACATTGACATCACCTTGTTATTGAGTCTTATTGCATTGCTTGTACTCGGACAAATTATTCTCTACAGTGCCAGTGGTGAGAACATAGCCATGATGCAGCGCCAGGGTATTCGTCTGGGTGTGGCTTTAGTCGTTATGGTGTTCATTGCACAAATTTCTCCTGATACAATGCGCCGCTGGTCACCTCTGCTTTTTCTTGCCGGCACAATTAT
>Ga0209013_10003933_pt1 | contig 13099 bp, 9 predicted proteins | sample Cruoilmetagenom2_FD_187291 | JGI IMG/M metagenome (GOLD analysis project Ga0209013, IMG submission 187291) | Oil polluted marine microbial communities from Coal Oil Point, Santa Barbara, California, USA - Sample 2 (SPAdes) (version 2) | ecosystem: Environmental > Aquatic > Marine > Oil seeps ... | reverse complement strand
CCGCCGCTGCAGAAGGCAAAATCCAAAACATGGCTAGGGCAGCTGCAATCATCCGGATAGAGTTAATTTTGTTCCGCAGGGAGCAGCATCCTGAACGAAAGCCGATCAGAAACGGGCTTTGAAACATACTGCGAGCTGTCATTGTGAAAGCCTGGATGTAAGTTTGAGAACGAAACGTCGAGCGTCGGTCGAGACTTAGACATGTGTAGGACGAAGAGGAGGAAGCGTCCATGGGACTGAGGCTCAAGTTCAACTTAATCTTGGCGGCGTGCTTCATTCTTGGCCTCATCGCCTCATCGGTGGTGTTTTATGAAGTCTCCAAACAGAATGCGTTGGAGCGTCTGCATGCGCAGATTGGTGTTCTTCGCGCTCAGGCTCTTGCTGTTCGACGGTACACCTCTGAAGAGATCCGCCCACTTCTTAGCGATATGTCGGATGTGCAGTTTCTGCCGCAGACGGTCCCTTCGTTTTCCGCACAGACCGCATTCAGCAATTTCCGCGATCACTATCCGGAATTTTACTACAAAGAGGCAGTGCTTAACCCTACCAATCCGTCTGATCTCGCCACCGACTGGGAAAAAGGCCTGATCGAAAAGCTGCGCGGGGATGCGTCGCTGAAGGAGGTGGTCCAACTTCGCGAAGGGAAGAACGGCCAGGAATACACCGTCGCTTTCCCGCTCATGATAAAAAGCGAGAGCTGCCTCAACTGCCACTCGACGCCAAACAAGGCGCCCGCCTCGATGGTCGCTCTTTACGGAGAAAAAAACGGTTTTGGCTGGAAACTCAACGAGGTAGTCGGGGCACAGATCTTCTCGGTTCCGCTCAAGGTCGCCGAGGAACAAACCTGGGAAATCCTCCAACTGCTGATCGGTGCCATGAGCGCGATCTTCCTCACACTCCTCGTACTTATCAATCTTCTGCTGCGCTGGATGGTCGTTTCGCCTGTGATTAAGATGGCTGAAATCGCCGAGCAAGTCAGCATGGGCGACAGCTCACCGCCCGAGTACGTCCATTCCGGCTCCGACGAAATCTCGTCGTTGTCTCATTCTTTCAATCGCATGCGTCGTAGCCTCGACAATGCGATGAAAATGCTGGAGGGCTGATTGGAACCCGTCACTTCACCGCAAGCGCGGCCGCCACCGCATGGGCGTGACTGGCCCGGTCGCGAGGAGACGAGCTGATGAGCAGTGGTCGGAACAGCAGCGACACTTCCAAACCTGATGTCCCGATTAGAGACGACGGGCCGGCGACGGTTGGCAAGTATCGCGTCGATGGCGTCATCGGACGGGGTGCGGTCGGTGTTGTTTACAAGGGGTTTGATCCGCAGATTTGCAGGGCGGTTGCCATCAAGACACTACGCCGCGAGGTTCTCGACAGCGTCGACGACCAGCCTTCTCTACTTGCTCGTTTTGCGAGCGAGGCGCGCTCTGCCGGACGCTGCCAACATCCCAACATCGTAACCGTCTTTGACTATGTCGAGCAGGACGAGACGCCCTTTATTATCATGGAGTTCGTCGAAGCCGGAACGCTAGAAAACGTCACTCGCTCGGGCACCTTTCTGCCTGTGCCGCAAGTCGGTGAGGTTATGGTCCAGCTGCTGTTGGCGCTTGGCCACGCTCACGATAAAGGTGTCATCCATCGAGACATCAAACCAGCCAACATCCTGTGCCCGGCCGCCACGTCGATCAAGGTAACCGACTTCGGAGTTGCCCGCTTTCAGGACCTGGGGCTGACCCGCGATGGAGGGTGCGGCGCCATTGGGACGCCGAACTATATGTCGCCGGAACAATTTCTAGGGCGCGAAGTTGATGGCAGGTCGGATCTGTTCGCCGCTGGTATAATTATGTTCCAACTACTGACCGGAACGAAGCCGTTTCCAGCAGATGACATCCCAAGTCTGATGCACAGGCTACTCAACCATACACCGCCGCCCATCAAGCAACTCCGGCCTGAGGTCCCCGATTCCGTTGACGAACTCGTCGCTCGCGCGCTCGCCCGAAATCCGACTGACAGACATCAGACGGCCGAGGAATTTATAACTGCTCTAGAAGAGGCTCTGCAACGCACGAACCCGGCACCGCTCGCGCGGATTGACCTGACCTGCCTTCCCAGCAGTCCTTCTGGCGGGCAAGGCGATTCCTCCCAAAGCCTACTCAGCCAGACGATGTCAGAGAAGCTCGCACCAGAAACTCTTCATGCCCTAGAGGAAACGCTGGCACGGGCGATTGGCCCCATTGCGCGCATTGTTCTGACCCGTGAAGCGCACGAGGCCACCAATGCAGAGAATTTGCTCGCCGCCCTGGCGAACCGAATCCCTGGTGAACAGGAGACCGAACGCTTTCTTAAAGCTGCCGACGAGCGGCTACGGGAAGATCACGGTGTCGCTGGGGCCCAATTTGGAGCGGTCATTTCGGAGGCCGACAAGCTGCACGCCGCTGAACTCCTTCGGCCGCTGATCGGGCCGCTCGCAAAGGTCATCGCTGAGCGGGAAGCAGCGACTGCGATCGGGCTTGACGACTACTACGAGCACCTTGCCCGCAAGATCTCCAACATTGCCGACCGAGAAATATTCCTAACCGCTTACCGGAGGTCGACGCGGGCTGTAAACAGCTAGCTGATAGAAACCAAATGACGCCCCCACCCCCAGAGCCCGATCAATTGGCGCCGAAACGTAAGCGCAGGTTACGTGCCGCGCTAGCTGCCGATATCGCGAACTTCAGTGGTCGCGTATCCGTAAATGAGACCCGGGCGTTCGGGAACCTTTCGAGTATCCTGAAAATCGGTCGCGAAGAACTTGATCGTCATGACGGCGACTTGATTGGTATGCCCGGCGACGGACTGTTCGCCTTATTCGAAAGCGCCGTGGACGCCGTACAATGTGCCCTGGCCATTCAACAACGACTATCTGAAGAAAATAGTCTGGGCGGGATGCGGCTGCGCATCGGCATCCATGTTGGCGATGTGCTTTTCGAAGGCGACCTGCCGTTCGGTGAAACGCTTAATATCGCCGCCCGCCTTGAAAGCCTGGCAGATCCGGGGGGCATCCTTGTTTCGGGAACGATTGTTGATGCCGTCTCGGCTCGCATTTCAGCGACATTCGAAGATCGCGGAGTTCCGCGATTGAAGAACATACCCCGGCGTATCACGACATACGCTGTCCACTCAGCAGAACGCGTAAGCGATGATGAGCTTGGCGCGCCAGACCGGACTCCGCTCGACAAGACGATGCAGATCCCGCGGGAAGAAAAGCGCCCAATCGCGAGTCCTTCACTCCAAGAGCGCTTGGCAGCGCCGCCAGAAGACCCTCTTATGCCGCCCCCGCCGGTCCATGTGAAGCCCTCTGAACCCAAACCAGAGATACCAGTAGTCTCTGATGTGTCGTCTGCTGTGGACCGACCTCTGCCCACCACCGCGGCCAAACCTGCTCTTGGACCTACTGCCTCGAAGTCCTCTTCTTCACGTCTGCCGTCTTCGCGGATTAACGCCCCATCACCTGAAGACATCGCGCAAATTGTCGATGCTCTCGCAGTTCATCTCGGACCTGTTGCGCGGGTCATGGTCAACCGCAAAGCAAGAACAGCCCAATCAACTGGCGTGCTAATCGAGGAGCTGCTTGGAGAACTAAAAACTAGTGACGAGCGAGCCGTGTTTCGCTCGCAATTATTAAAACTGATTGGCAGGTGACGGAGAATCGCAGCCCGACTTCCCCCTGGCGCTGTCGGAGACCGGGTCTAATTCTGATCTGCCGCTTCGGGATATTACAACGGATGATGCGACCGGTGGGCTGAAGCGTTGAGTGACGTCCAGGCCGACAGGTAATTGAGTTCGCAAGTCTCACAAAAACGGACGAATAGATTGCTGCCCGCCATCACACGTAGGCTTTTAACCACGATATGTTCATCCGGCGATCAAGTAGGGTCGGTCCGCAACGCGGACGGAGGACAAAGACTCCTGCGTCAGTGGAAATCAAGTCTAGCCGTATCGTTGGGCTAACAGCCATTGTTTGGCGCAGTTTCAGCCAGCGCCTCGTTCTCATATTGCACCTGGACCAACGGGCAGGCCCCGGTCGGAGGTCTAGAGCCCGTCATACCCACCTGCGACTCCCTGGCTGTTGTCGGGTTTTCGCTCTCAGTCCTTGAGTTTGCGAATGATGAATGTTGAGCAGTGGGCATGGTGCACCACCCGCGCCGCGGTCGACCCTAATAGATAGTCGGTAATATTGGGATCGTGAGACGCCATGATGATTAGGTCTGCTTCGGTCTCTTCGGCATAGTCGAGAATTGCGCGTGCCGGCTTTCCCTCAAGCAAGACTAACTCGGCACTGCCTGTAAGCCCAGCGGTCTGTACGATTGCTTCGAGTTTCTCTTTGGCCTCAGACAGGACCGATTCGTGGGTCCCGCTCGGCAGTACAGACTGCGCGTATCCGGGAATGCCCGGCATGACGTAAAGAACGATAATCTTGCCGCTGTCAGCCTCAGTGAAGCGTTTAGCCACCGTGAGCTGTTGGGCCGGAATGCTCTCTGCATACATGTCTATCGGAACAAGTATGGTCTTGAACACTGCTTTGCTCCTTCTGATGCGTCTCGGCCGCTTTGGCCCCGTTTCATGCGTGCGTCCGTCGTGTCGAATTATGTTGACCTCAGCTCAAGTGACGGGCACTCGGTCACGCAACATTAACGGAAGACAACGCCGCCCAAGCTAAGTGCCGCCGTCGAAGATGCGTATTGAAGTGTACCACTACGTCCACCAGCATGCGAGAGTCAAAGTCATGCGGCCGCGAAAGGTTCGCCTGCAGTCTGCGGCCCGCCACCGTCGCCACGTCAACAGGCGCTACTGCGACGCTGGATTCTGATTACAGGTCAAACTGACCAGGCACCTGCGTGTGTCCGTTTCTGCGCTTTGAAACGGCAATAGCAGAAATATCGCGCCTATGACACAAGGAACCAGCACGGGATCACCGAAAGCAATGATGATGAGTCGCTGGCCTATATAGTCCGTCCTTCAGAACATTACTGCCAGGCCGTTGATAAACCCTGCTTCGGCGGCGCCTGCAGCATTGTAGAAATTGAATTCGCTTGCCACGACCGACGCCGCCATCGAGAATTTGCAGGCCGTTGTGCGTTGGGCCTCTTCTAATGTTGGAGTCGGAATTCTAGAATATGTGCAGCAATAGTTTGTGCGAGGTCTTGCCGAACGCGAGCACGCAGTTTGCGCCCGGAACATGATCAAAAAAGAAAATATTAGATCGAGTTCCCCAGGCCGCCACAGATAGTTCGGACCTAGTAGACCAAATTCAGGACGGACAGCGAGACGACAAGAAAGAGAACCGTCATGATCCCCCCAGCGCGAACGAAGTCGGCGACCCGGTAACCACCTGGTCCCATGATCAGCGCATTCACCTGATGGGTCGGGATTAGGAATGAGTTTGATGTTGAGATGGCCACCGTCAGGGCAAACAGCGCGGGGCTGGCTCCGACCCCCAGCGCGATGTTAACCGCGAGCGGCACTAATAACACGGTTGCGCCGACATTCGACATGACCAGAGTGAACAAGGTCGCAAGAAGCGCGACGCTGGCCTGAATGATCCAAATGGGCATTCCATCCAACAGGCCGATGACAAGTCCTGCGATCCACTCCGCCGTGCCGGAACTCTGGACAGCCTGTCCCAAGGGGATGAGACTGGCGAGCAAGAAGACCGTACTCCAGCTGACGGCCTGGTAGGCCTCGTCGATCGTCAGAACGCGGGTAACGATCATGCCCATGGCGCCAACAAGTAAACAAAGTGACAGCCGCAGCTCCGAGAAGAGTACGAGCGAAATGGCGATTGCAAAGAATAGAACTGCGAATCCCACCTTCTTGGGGCGTAACTTTTCGTGCGGAAAATCGGTCGTGACAACGACAAAATCGCGGTCTGACTCCAGTCGCGCAAGCGCATCCCACGGCGTGTGACAGACCAGTGTGTCGCCGGCTTGATAGGGAATTTCCCCCAATCTGTTGCCGTCCGCACGAGTAAAAACCTCGCCTGCCCGGTAGATGGCAAGGGGAGACAGGCCGTACACGCGTCGCATGACGATCTCCCGGCCCGTCTTGCCGATCACGCCTGATCCCGGTGGAATGACAACTTCGGCAATCCCGGCCTTGGAAGGACCCAGTGTCTCCGAGAATTGATCCAGTTCACCGACTTCCTGAAGGCCAAACTCACTGCCAAATGTATCGACATCTGCTTTTCTGCCTATGACGGCAATATGCGCGGGCGCTTCAATAAGAATGTCTCTGGGCGGAGCCACAAAGGTCTTTTTTTGATAGTTGGTTGCGATGATCAGGAGCTTGTACTTCGTTTCAAGCTCGTCGATTGATTTGCCGACCAAGGCGCAGCCGGCCGGCACGGAAAACTCGTGGACCACGCCATCCAATTTGTAGATCTTGTTAAAATAGTCGAGTAGCGAACGCCCTTTCGTCCCGTTCTCCGACTGCACGACGGGAAGCACAATTCGACCGAACACAATGAAGTATGCAAGACCGGTTGCGATCAGTGCAATCCCAATCGGGAAGACGTCGAAGAGCTCAAATGTGGACATCTTCTGTTTAGCGGGCAACGAGTCGTTGATACCGACAATCAGGTCGTTCAGCAGGATCAGCGGAGATGAGCCGACCATTGTCATTGTGCCGCCGAGGATCGCGCAAAAGCCCATTGGCATCAGCAGCCGAGACATCGGCAGATCGGTGCGCACGGAAACGCGCGACACAACGGGAAGAAACAGAGCCGCCGCGCCGACATTCTGCATGAAGCTGGAGATGACTCCGACCGTACTAGAAATAAGCAGAATAATTCGCGATTCCGTAGCCCCTCCGACCCTGGTGATCCACGCAGCCACATTCGACATCACACCAGTACGATCGAGTCCTGCACCGATAATCATAACGGCGATGATTGAGATCACCGCATTGCTGCCAAATCCGTTGAAGATTTGCCTAACATCCACGAGCTTCTCGAGCCCGGGAACCATCGTCAAGCATCCCAGCAAAACCATGATCAGGATCGCCGCAACATCAACCCTGACAATTTCAGAGACGAACAAGAAAACGGTAAGAGCGAGAACGCCCAAAACGACTGTCATTTCATATGTTAGCCCCAACGCGTCCATGGTCACTTACGCCTTTTCGTAGTGATTTCTGCATCTAGCAGAGTGTTCAACCCAGATGGCCCCAAATTCTGTTTCGCAAGCGGCGGGCCGTGCTGGAAGCGCGCCTTCGGGACGACGGTACCGCTTGGCTTGGAAACCCAAGCGGTGCGGTTGAATACGCTCTAACCTCAGGCGCGCGCGCTACCGTAGAACAGCATTGAAACGTGCCGGGCTTCGGCGAAAAACAGCCAGCGCTCAGTCAGAATGCCAACGGAGGCACAAACGATCGCAAGCAAAAAGAACAGAGTGGCCCCCCAGCCGCCGACGGTGAGCAGCAACAACATCGACAATCCCGGCGCAGCAAAAAGGAAGGCCACTACCAGGCGGCGCAGCTTCTCAGCGTGCTTGCGTGCAACCTCGTAACCCATCTCGCGCATCACGAAGTTCGGGCGCGTGTGAGGAGGATCGAGCGGCTTCACACGACCCAGGTGACCAAGACCCGTTGCCATCTCGGCTGTGTATTGGCCGGGGTCGGCGTCGATTGTCTGCCAGTAATGAACTTTTAGAGCCGCCGCGACCGCGAGGCCAAGCAGCGACACTGTTGCAGTCCACGCTGGGGCATACCCGAAAACCGCCAGCAGAAAACCCAACAACAGCGCCCCTGTGGCCGCTGCGAGGGCAAGATAATTTGCTGGGACCAACCCAAGATGCCACTGACGGATTGTTCGCAGCGATGCGTAGATCATGCCGGTGCAATAGACCGTTATAACGGCGCCCACAGCCGACAGAATCGCCAGCGGGATTGTCAATGAGGACTCGACGCCAATCAGCCACAACAGGGCAAGCAATCCGGATGGCATGTATGTCGCGACCGCTGCTACACCTTCTCGGGACAACCAAGAGCTGCGCCATTGCGAGAAAGCACCCATGGCGCGCTCCGGTCGGCCGAGATGGAGGGTGGAGGAGATAAGGCCGATCGTAATCAGCAAAAGCGCCAAAGCCATTGCGACGAAAAGCACGAACGGGGAGTTAGGTGTCAGGCCAAGGGCGTATGCCACCGATAACCAGAACATCAGGCCATAGCCCGCCCCGGAGGCAGTCGTGAATAAAATAACCGAGTAAGCAGGATGCATCTTCCGTACTTCCCTAGCGTGACAAAGCTTGATCAGCCCAAGCAAACAAACGCTCGACGGCTGAACCGTCGGGCTTCGGCATTCGCTCCGGTTGAGTGACTATGGCCGGATCTCGATCGGAAGCACCGGTGCGTGGGGGCAGGTATTTGTTGACCGGCTTGTAGCCGAATTCCTCAAGCAGGTTGAAACCGCCGCGCGCGGCCACGGATTGCGAAACAGCGCTGGAGGGATCGCCGAGATCGCCGAATGCCCGCGCGCCGGTTGGACATGCACGCACGCAAGCCGGCACGCGGTCTTCTTCCGGGATCGTCTCGTTATAGATTCGGTCAACGCACAGCGTGCATTTCTTCATGACGCCGTCATCGAAGTCATACTCACGCGCACCGTATGGGCAGGCCCACGAGCACAGCTTGCAGCCAATGCACGTGTCCGGGTTGACGAGGACGATGCCGTCCTCAGCGCGCTTGTAGGAAGCGCCGGTCGGGCAAACGGTAACGCATTCGGGTTCCTCGCAATGCAGGCATGAACGCGGGAAATGAACCGTTTTCGAACCGGGGCCTTCGCCGACCTCATAAGAATGGATGCGGTTGAGCCAGGCGCCGGACGGGTCGGCGCCGTAGGGGTCGTGGTCAGAAAGCGGCGCGCTGTAGCCGCCCGTATTCCATTCCTTGCAACTCGTCGCGCACGCGTGACAACCGACACAGATGTCGAGGTCAATGACGAGACCAAGCTTCTTTCCTGTATTCTCAGGTAGTGATGTCATCGACCGGACCTCTTGAATTCAGCTCCATAGGCGATTTTATTTGGCGATGGCGCCAAGCCACCGGTGCCAGTTGGCTCAAAGAGAGGCTCGGTCTCATGGGCGCCGTCGGCCTTTTTGATCGCCACCCGCAGATCGAACCAAGCGGCCTGCCCAGTAATCGGGTCCGAATTCGAGTAGCGATAACCGCCACCGCCTTCCGGCAGTAGTTCCGAGATGAGATGGTTGAGCAGAAAGCCTTGATTGGCTTCCGGCGAATCGTCGGACAGTCCCCACGCGCCCCGTCGTTTGCCAATAGCATTCCAGGTCCAGACGGTATCCGGATTGACGCCATCCATAAGACGCACCTGGCATTTCACCTGGCCTTGATGAGATCGCAGCCAAACCCAGTCGTCATCGACGACGCCGATCTTCGCCCCCAGTGAGCGGTGAATGTAGAGCCGGTTCGCTGCCGTGATCTGGCGAAGCCACGCGTTCTGGCTGCCCCAGGAATGGTACATGTGCATCGGCCGTTGGGTGATGGCGTGCAGCGGATAGGCACCTTCTTCCACCATGGTCTCTTCGAGCGGTGCATACCAGAACGGCAACGGATCGAAATGCTTTCGAATACGCTCGCGGTGGCTTTCGGGCGGCTGGCGGGTCCCGTGCCCCTCGGCTGCCAGCCGAAACGCCTGCACCGGTTCGCAATAAAGCTGGAAAATCGTCGGGCGCGGTTCGACCCGAAAACCCATCTCGACGGCCCAATTCAGATAGTCGCGATTGGCATGCTTGAAATAGGCCTGCTCGGGCTTCAATTCGTGAGCAAAAAAAGCTCCGTTTTCCAGATACCGCTCAAGCTGTTTTGGGTTGGGTGCGCCCTGACCGGTCTTGGAACCGTCGGCACCCCGCCAGCCGGCCAGCGGGCCGATGCCGGGCTTGCGCTCGTGATTGACCATGTAGTCGGGATAGCCACCGGGGTATCGTGGCGAGCCGTCCTCGTTTGTGAAAGCGGGCAGCGCGAGACGCGCAGCCAGATCGATCAGTACCTCTTGAAAGCCGCGCACGTTGCGATCGGGTTTGACCACCGGATGACGAATGGAATCAGCAGCCAACTCCGCCGTCGAAATTGGCCGGTCCAGGAGAGAGATGCAGTCCCATCGCTCAAGATAGGTGGTGTCGGGAAGGATGAGATCGGCATAGGGCACCATCTCAGAGTAGTAGGCGTCCGAGTATATAATCTTCGGAATGACATACTGGCCGTCATCGTCCTTGGCGGTCAGATTGTCGATGGTCCCCGGGACGTTCATGGATGAGTTCCAGGCCATGTTGGCCATGTACATGAACAAGACTTCGATCTCGTATGGATCTTTCTTTGCCGCGTTGTTGATGACCATGTGCATCAGGCCATGGGCCGACATTGGTGCATCCCAAGTGAACCCCTTGTCTATGCGGCTGGGCTTGTCGTCATCAAGCAGCAAGTGCTGCGGTCCAAGCGGGAAGCCCAGATGCGGGCCGCCAAGCGGTTCACGGGGGCGAATGTCTTCTAGCGCACCTTGAGGCAACAGCCATGGCGGGGCCTGTTTTGGGTAGGGAGGCTTGTAACGAAACCCCCCCGGACAATCGATCGAACCGAGTAGGATCTGCAGGATGTGGATCATCCGGCAGGTCTGAAAACCATTGGAATGAGCCGAGACGCCACGCATGGCATGCATCGAAACAGGCCGACCGATCATCTTGTCGTGCCGCCGCCCGGCCCAGTCCGTCCATGGCTGGTCGAGCACGATTTCCTGCTCGAACGCGACCTCCGCCAGCTCGGCCGCGATCCGGCGGATCTGCTCGGCGTCAACGCCGGTCTGCGACGCGACTGCTTCGGGGGCGTATTCATCAGAAAGGAAACGCTCGGCCATCAATTCGAAAACAGGTCGTGCGGTGCGTCCATCGGCAAGCGTGCGGGCCCCGGTCAGAGCCGGAGTCGTCTCAACGCTCATCGCGCTGGCGAAACCGCCTGTTGCTTTGTCGAATACAATCGGATCGCGATCCTCGCCGCGGGCGAACAGACCATCATCAGCTGCACCCGGATGCTGGATCACCAACCAGGGGGCATTGGTGTAGCGGACCAGATAGTCGAGATCGATTTTCTGATTTTGAAACAATTCATGGATCAGCGCGCCGACGAACAGCCCGTCGGTGCCCGGACGAATGCCAACCCACTCATCAGCGACTGCGTTGTAACCTGTGCGGACTGGATTGACGGATACAATTTTCGCACCGCGACCCTTCAGGTGACCGATGCCAATCTTGATCGGGTTGGATGCATGATCTTCTGCCACACCGAACAGCAAGAAGTATTTGGTCAGCTCCCAGTCCGGATCTCCAAACTCCCAGAAGGCACCGCCGAACGTGTAAAGCCCGCCCGCTGCCATATTGACCGAGCAAAAGCCGCCATGCGCAGAAAAATTCGGCGTGCCATATTGCATCGCCCAGAGGCCAGTCAAAGATTGGCTCTGGTCTCGGCCGGTGAAAAAGGCCAACCGTTTCGGATCGTTTGCGCGCACTTCGCCAAGCCAATCCGTCGCCATGGTTAGCGCTTCTTCCCACGAGATTTCTTCGAACTCCCCCGAGCCGCGTGGCCCGACGCGCTTCATCGGCGCGCGCAACCGCGCGGGCGAATAGTGCTGCATGATCCCCGCAGAGCCCTTGCCGCACAGCACGCCCTGATTGACCGGATGGTCCCGGTTGCCCTCGATGTATCGAACCTTGCCGTCGCGCAGATGGACGTTGATCCCACATCTACATGCGCACATGTAGCAAGTGGTTTTGGCGACGTGATCGCCGACCGGATCGTTTAGGTCGATTGCTGGTTGCTTTGACATATCAGCCTTGTTCTAGCTTACATTTTTCGGGCGTTTATTTGCGCCGCAGCCAGTGCCCCGGTGATTGCGATCATTTGGTAGACGTCCTGGCTGCTGCATCCGCGCGACAGGTCGTTGGCCGGATGCGCCAAGCCCTGCAGTATCGGTCCAAGCGCGGTGGCCCCGCCGAGCCGTTGGGCGATTTTGTAACCGATATTGCCGGCACTGAGACTGGGGAAGACGAATACATTGGCGTGACCCTGTAGAACAGAATCGGGTGCCTTTGTTCCAGCGATATCCGGGACGATCGCAGCATCGAATTGGATTTCGCCGTCGACAATCAGGCCAGGTTCGCGCTCCTGGATCATTGCAACCGCAGTCCGGATGCGGTTGATGGATTCATGTGCATCCGCCCGCACGCTGCCCATCGTGGAGAAGGAAAGCATGGCGACGCGTGGCTCCTGTTCTGTCAGAGCCTGCAGCGACTGCGCCGAGGCAATCGCGATATTGGCCAATTCCTCGGAAGTGGGCTGCATTATCAGCCCGCAATCGGCAAACACGACCGGGCGCGAGAACGGCTCCCGCAACAGCATCAGGAAGTAGCTCGATACGACTTCGGCGTCCGGCGCCTTGCCGATGATCTGTAGCGCGGTGCGGACGGTGTCGGTAGTGGTTGCCACCGCGCCGCCGATGGTACCGTCCGCATCCCCCTGGCGCAGCATCATGGCCGCAAATCCCAGTCCGGTCTGCATCACACCGCGCGCCTTCTGAATGTCGACGCCCTTGTGTTTGCGTAGCTCAAAGTAAGCTTTTGTATAGGCCTCCAGCTTGTCTGAAGTGTTCGGGTCGTGGATCTCGATTTTGTCCGCTCCTTCGACGCCTGAAAGCAGGCTGCGAACTGTGCCTTCGTTCCCGACCAGAAGTATCTGAGCAAGACCATCCAGCGTTGCCTTGCGCGCGGCTTCGACAATGCGCGAATCCTCGCCTTCCGATAGGATGATGCGTGGACAAGCCGTCCGGGAGACGTCGCAAATGTCGTCAAGCAGCGTCATTGATCACACTCTAGTACATGATTTGGAAAAAGGGGGCGCGGCGGTCCGCGCCCCTCAGGTCTTCGCGGGAGGAGACGCTAGAGCCTGGGCTGCTGTGGACGCATGTCCTTGGCATCGACACCTGCGACGACGACCGGTTTGGTCATCGCATCACGCCGGAACGGCTCGCCGAGTTCCTGGTTCAGCACAACCTCAATGA
>Ga0209013_10003932_pt1 | contig 13100 bp, 11 predicted proteins | sample Cruoilmetagenom2_FD_187291 | JGI IMG/M metagenome (GOLD analysis project Ga0209013, IMG submission 187291) | Oil polluted marine microbial communities from Coal Oil Point, Santa Barbara, California, USA - Sample 2 (SPAdes) (version 2) | ecosystem: Environmental > Aquatic > Marine > Oil seeps ... | reverse complement strand
GAAAACTTATGAATGTCTTTTGTAAATTATAAGTAGGTTTTGGTAAATTTGAAATAACATTCATAAGTTAAGTTCATGATAGATTTGGGAATCTATTTTTGTTTGTTTGGGGACTGCTAATATGAAACAATTTTTTAAATTATCTGTTTAAAAGCATAATTAATCGATGAAATGCATTATATTTTAACATTTATCAAATTTTTAGTTGCACTTTTCTAAATAAAAACCCTTCAAAATTAATACAGAACTTAAAAATGAAAATAGCTTATTAGTTAATTCTTTACATCAATAATATCTATATTTGATTATGCATAAAATAACTGGGAAATGACAGGAAAAAAACTATGGGAAGGAAGCCAACATTTTAAAGAAAGCAGTCATTTATTTCATTATCAACAATGGCTGTCTTATAATCATGGTTTAGAATTCAATACCTATCATGAACTATGGGAATGGTCTATACATAATATTGAAGATTTTTGGGAAAGTATATGGAATTATTTTGATGTAATCTCACATAGTCCTTACACCAAAGTTCTTTCTTCACATAAAATGCCTGAAGGTAAATGGTTTAAAGGAGCTACTTTAAACTATGCAGAACACCTCTTTAGAAAAGCAAAAGACAACCAAACTGCAATTGTTTTTGGTAATGAGGTTGGAGATTATGTCGAGATGAGTTGGAAAGAGCTAAAAGCCAAAGTAGCTTCATTTTCGACTTATTTAAAATCTATAGGGATAAACAAAGGCGACAGAGTGGTTGCTTTTCTTCCTAATGTTCCTGAAGCAACTATTTCGTTTCTCGCTGTTAATTCTATAGGAGCGATTTGGTCTAGTACTTCGCCAGATTTTGGGGCAGAAAGTGTGGTAGATAGATTTGCTCAAATAGAACCCAAAGTATTAATTGCTGTTGATGGTTACAGATACAACGGAAAACCTTATGACAAAACAGCTGTTGTGAAAAATATTGTCGATGCTTTATCTTCACTAGCAAAAGTGATTATTTTACCTCATCTTAATACCCAAGCTTTAAGCAACTTCCCAAAAGATTATATTAACATAGAAACTGTATTAAGTGCTGTTGATTGCCAACTTACTTTCGAACCGGTTGAATTCAATCACCCAATGTGGGTTTTGTACTCTTCAGGAACTACAGGATTGCCTAAAGCTATTGTACATTCTCATGGAGGTATCTTGTTAGAACATCTTAAATACATGGCATTTCACAATAATGTACATGGAGGAGAAAACTTTTTTTGGTTTTCAACAACTGGTTGGATGATGTGGAATTTTACTCAAGCAGCATTCCTAATGGGAGCCACAATTGTACTTTACGATGGTAGCCCAACCTATCCGAATTTTAATGCGCTTTGGGCTTTTTCTGAAAAAATAGGAATACATCATTTCGGTACTAGCGCACCATATCTTATTGCTTGTATGAAAAAAGGTGTTCGCCCTATTGATGAATTCAATCTTTCGGCATTAAAGTCGTTAAGTTCTACAGGAGCACCGCTTCCACCAGAAGCCTTCGAATACGTTTATAAAAACATAAAACCTAATCTTTGGCTATGTTCTATGGCTGGAGGTACAGATGTATGTACTGCATTTGTTGGTGGCGTACCTTATTATCCTGTACATGAAGGAGAAATACAATGTAGAGCTTTAGGCGTGTCTTTATTTGCTTATGATGATAATGGGAATCCTGTTATAGATGAATTAGGAGAAATGGTCATAGATAAACCTATGCCTTCTATGCCTGTTTATTTTTGGAACGACGAAGGAAATAAAAAATACAAAGCAAGCTATTTTGAACACTATCCTGAAAAATGGAGACATGGCGATTTTATTAAAATAAATTCTAAAACTGATGGCATCATTATTTATGGGCGATCGGATGCAACACTAAATCGACATGGTATACGAATTGGCACTAGCGAAATCTATAGAGCTGTTGATAAGGTTGTGGAAGTAGAAGATTCGCTTATTATTAATCTGGAGCTTGAAGAAGGTAAACATTACATGCCATTATTTGTAAAAATGAAGAAGGGTTTTCAGCTTTCTGAAGATATCAAAATGAAGATTAACAATCAGTTAAAAAAGGAATATTCTCCAAGACATGTTCCTGATGAAATTATCGTAGTAAATGATATCCCTTATACCATTAGTGGTAAGAAAATGGAAGCTCCTATAAAAAAAATACTCATGAATATGCCGCTTGAGAAATCGATTAATTTTGATACAATGAGCAATCCAGAATCTGTAGGCTTCTTTATTGAATTTGCATCTAAAATCGTGAAAACCAGCTAGGAAAAAACTCTTTTAAGCTTTTTAAAAATCAATTTCAGAATCATCATCAGGCTTGCCTTTTTTATTGCCTTTACTTGATTTCTGGTATTTACCACAATCTACCTCTATCGATAAATTTTCAGGTTTTTCAAACTCGTCTATCGATACGTTTAACTCAGTATCATTATAACAACTTTTCATATACAATCCCCAAATTGGCAATGCCATGGCAGCTCCCTGTCCATAAGTTATGGTAGGAAAATGTGCCGCTCTATCTTCGGCACCAACCCAAACACCTGTAACTAAATTAGGCACCATGCCCATAAACCAACCATCACTTTGGTTTTGTGTAGTCCCAGTCTTTCCAGCTATAGGGTTTGTAAATTCGTATGGATAACCTGTAATTATTTCTCTAAAATCGGCACGATACGCATCTGCACCTTTTGTTCTCAATCGTACTCCAGAACCATGTTGTGTAACACCTTCTAATAAATTTACGGTTACATAAGCTACTTCTTCACTCAATACATCTTTGGTTTCGGGTGTAAATTGAAACAATATCGTACCATTTTTATCTTCAATACTTGTAATCATTACTGGTTTTGTATAAACACCTTTGTTAGCAAAAGTTGAATAAGCTGCAACCATTTCGTAAACACTTAAATCTGGAGTTCCTAAAGCTATAGATGGCACTGGTAGTATATCTTGTTCAATTCCTAAATTATTCGCCAAGTCGATCACTGGCTGAGGCCCAACTTTATCCATTAATCTTGCAGTAACTGTATTTACAGAGTTTGCCAATGCGTTTTTTAAAGTTCGTGTGCCTCCATATTTTTCTCCAGAATTTTTTGGACACCATTCTTCAGGGTTTCCATATTTATTTTTTTCAATACAAAATGGTGTATCTGGAATGGTATCGCATGGCGATAAATGTAATTGATCAATTGCAGTAGCATAAACAAATGGCTTGAAAGTAGAACCTATTTGACGTTTCCCTTGCTTAACCATATCATATTGAAAATGCTTATAGTTTACTCCACCAACCCAAGCTTTTACATGTCCTGTTTGTGGCTCCATAGACATCATTCCTGTACGTAAAAAGGATTTATAATAACGCATTGAATCCATTGGCGTCATTGTTGTGTCAACTTCGGTATATTTTCCGTCTCTTAAAGCAAATACAGACATTTTAATTGGTTTATAAAAAGATGCCTTTATTTTTTCATCTGAAATTTTTAAATCATATTTCATATGTCGCCAACGTTCCGATTGCCTTATGGAACGTCTCATTAATGTGTCTATTGCTCCATAAGTTAACTCTAAAAATGGAGCAGTTGGATTTCGTTTTGGTTTGTTTTGATTAAAAAATTCTGCTTGCAATCTCGGCATGTGCTGCTCTACAGCATCTTCGGCATATTGCTGCATCCGCGAATCTATAGTTGTAAATACTTTTAAGCCATCACTATAAATATTATATTTTGAACCATCTGGTTTTCTGTTTGCTTTATCTTTTACCCAGTTTTTCATAAACTCTTGAAGATAAGCTCGAAAATATGTTGCCATTCCTTCACGATGTGATTCGGGAGAATAATTTAAATCTAAAGGGAGTTTTTGAATTGAATCTTTTACTTGTTCAGAAATATATCCATACTTCTCCATTTGGCTTATCACGACATTACGACGGTTTTTTACACCTTCTGGATTACGATTTGGTCTAGGATTATACAATGATGAATTTTTAAACATGCCAACCAGCATTGCAGATTCTTTAAGGTCTAGCTCTTTAGGTTCTTTACCAAAGTATATTCGTGCAGCACTTCTAATACCATCTGCATTATTACCAAAATCATAAATGTTGAAATATTGTGCAATAATCTCTTCTTTAGTGTACTGGCGTTCTAAACGAAGTGCAATAACCCATTCTTTAATTTTTTGAGTTATTCTACTTGACGTATTTTTAGAGCCCTCTCCATGAAATAATTGCTTTGCCAGTTGTTGAGAAATAGTACTGGCTCCTCCACCTTTTCCTAGCTTAACTATCGCCCTTAAAGTCCCTCTAGCATCTATCCCTGAATGGTTATGATAACGCGCATCTTCGGTGGCAATTAAAGCATCTACTAAATGTTGTGGCAATTCTTTATAATCGACTGGAGTTCTATTATCATTAAAATAGAATTTGCCTAGTGTTTGTCCATCTGAAGAAATAATCTCTGTAGCGAGATTAGTTTCAGGATTTTCTAGTTGTGTATGGTCCGGCATTACTCCAAAAACACCCCAAGATGCAAGTAAAAAAATGAATATTACAGCAACTATTCCTCCTAAAAAAAGCATCCAAAACCACTTAATATATTTTGAAAAACCTATTGCTTTAGTTGTTTTCTTTTTTGCCGTCATTCTTATTTTTTACGCTGTGTTTTTTCTATTCTAAATCCAACATCAGTAATCCCTTCAAGATTTTCAATTCCCTTTACACTCCCGTTTTGGCGCATTGCTTGTTGTATATTTATATTGTAATCACCTTGTTCATTAAAAACAACCCCTTCTTTATACCATAACTTATTCTCCTTGATATCGGAAAATCCAGTACCTAAGAATTCTCCTGTTGGCTTTGCCATAACATATTCGAGTGTGTCTTTAATTATTCTTCCGTTGGGAAAATTCATTTCAACTACTAAAAACAAATTACTGTATTTATAATCGGAAGTGTTTCTTACATTAACAAACAAATTATAATATAGCGTTGTGTCTGGAGGTGTTACAGTAAATGATATAATTGAATCTTTATGCCAACTCGTGGGAATGGTTTTATACTCATCAAAAACTTGACTAGAGTCACAAGATGTAAATCCCAGCAAAAGAATAATAATAAAACACCATAAATTATTTCGCATTGCGTTGAGGCTTTCTTTTGTTTCTGTTTCTATTATTTCTACGTTTCTTTTTGTGTTTTGGACTATCGAAACGTGTTAAACTATCTTGACCTACAACGTTTCCAAAATCAGTTTTAGTGTCTTCAATTAATTCTTCAGCGTATTCTTCTAAGCTTGCTACTTTTTTTCTCTTAGAGTTTATTTCAATTATTTCATTGGCTTGGGTTGTGGTTAATTTATGCCAATTCATCCATTCGCCTTCATAAGCATACCACATATGACCTTTAAAAATATCTGTTTTCTGACAAACGGCAATACCTTTTTCTGTTTGTAATTTAATATCTGTTTTAGGGAAACTTTTTAATGCATCTAAATATGAATCTAGCTCGTAATTTAAACAGCATTTTAATTTTCCGCATTGTCCAGCTAACTTTTGAGGGTTTAAAGACAATTGCTGGTAGCGTGCTGCAGATGTGCTTACAGACCTAAAATCGGTTAACCAAGTTGAGCAACATAATTCTCTACCACAAGAACCAATACCACCAAGTCTAGCAGCTTCTTGACGAAAACCGACTTGTTTCATTTCGATTCTAGTTCTAAATTCTTTTGCAAAAACTTTAATAAGCTCACGAAAATCTACACGTTCTTCTGCTGTATAATAAAATGTTGCTTTACTCGCATCTCCTTGATACTCGATATCTGATATTTTCATTTGTAACTTAAGATCTATAGCAAATTGCCTTGCTTTAACCTTCATTGCTTCTTCCTTGTCTCTTGCTGTTGACCAGATATCAATGTCTTTTTGTGAAGCTTTTCGATATACTTTTAAAACATCTTCGCTTTCTTCTAAAACTTTTTTGCGTTTCATTTGCACTCTCACCAATTCACCTACAAGAGTTACCATTCCAATATCATGACCAGATTGTGCTTGTGTAGCAACAACATCTCCAATGTTTAAGGATAAGTTTTCAGAATTTTTATAATAGTGTTTTCTTCCATTTTTAAAACGAACTTCAACCCAATTAAAAGGAGTTTCGTCTTTAGGAAGAGTCATGTTTGAAAGCCAATCGAAAACAGTTAGTTTATTACAGCTATCTATACCGCAAGTTCCATTGTTTTCACACCCTTTAGGCTGACCATCTTTACCAGTTGAACAACTGTTACAAGCCATAAATAATATATGTAGATTCTGAAAACGTTACATTTTCAGAAGATGATTAATAAATATGTTTAGATTCCTGAAACTAAAGTTTCAATGAAATTCATTTCGATGTAAAGATAGGATTATTCTAAAAACATAAAACAAAGAATGTGAATTCAAATAATAATGTGGTATAAAAATGTTTACTTAGGCTTTTTTAATTAAACATTCTTGACGCTAATTATCTTAACTGGACAAGATTTAGATGCTTTTTCACAATCTTCAAAAATTAATTCATCTTGAGATTTTATAGTAAAAAACCCTTTTTTTTCTAAAGAATGCAACAAAACTGCTTTTCCATCCTTTTTTGACATTTGAAATTGTCTAGGCGCTAACTCAACACAATAGTTACAACCTATACATTTGGTGCGCTGCAACGTGATAACAACCATTAAGCTTCAACTTTATTTTCTACAATTTTGTATAGCTTATCAGAAGGGCGAATTCTAAATTCTAACGGGATTGTTATAGAATCTCCTTTAGTTGCTTTCTCAAGTTTTTCATCATTAACCAACATGTCGTCCACTTGCATTTCTTTAGCTCCTGTTGTTGGTCCAGTAATTAAAATTGTGTCTCCAATTGAAATATCGTAAGCTTCTATTTTAAATTCTCCAATTTGTGCTTTAGTAAAAAAGTGCATGCCTTTACCGATATAAACCTTTTTTTGAGTAGCATGAGAGCCAGAGCCTTTGCTCCATTCTCCCAATTTTTGTCCTAAATAATATCCGTTCCAAAACCCTCTATTGTACACTTTTTCTAACTCTTGCATCCAAGTGATTACTTCATCTTTATTATAGCTATTATTTGCAACACTATCTATAGCTTCACGATAGCATTTAATTACTTTTGCCACATATTCTGGAGCTCTTCCTCGACCTTCAATCTTTAATACTTTAACACCTGAATCAGCTACCTGATCTAAAAAATCTATGGTACATAAATCTTTTGGAGACATAATATATTCGTTATCTAGCTCCATTTCAAATCCAGTTTCTTGATCTATAACTGTATATTTTTTTCTGCAATTTTGTTTGCATGCACCTCGATTTGCTGAAGAATTATGTGAATGCAAACTCATATAGCATTTCCCCGAAACAGCCATACATAATGCTCCATGACCAAATATTTCAATTTCAACTAACTTCCCTGATGGTCCTTTAATTTGTTTCTTTTCAATTTGCTCAGTAATCTTTTTTACTTGCCGCAAACTTAGCTCTCTACTGAGTACCATTGTATCTGCAAACATGGCATAAAACTTAACCGTTTCTATATTGGTTATATTTATTTGTGTTGAAATATGTATTTCCATCCCTGCTTCTCTCGCTGTCGATATAACAGCTTGATCCATTGCGATAACTGCAGTAATATCTGCTTCCTTAGCTTTCTTAACTAATGTTTTAACAATTGAAAGATCATGGTCGTAAATTATTGTATTTAATGTAAGATATGTCCTAACCTTTTTTAATTTACATCTTTTAGATATTTCATGTAAATCTTCTAAAGTAAAATTAATAGATGCTCTTGCTCTCATGTTTAATTGTTCAACCCCAAAATACACTGAGTCCGCTCCATTTTCTAAAGCTGCTTGAAGAGATTCAAAATTTCCGGCAGGAGCCATTAATTCTATTTGTTGCATACCTGTTAATTAAATTTTTGCAAATATAATGCATTTAAACTATTCTTAATTTTAGCTTGAAGCATAAAAAAACGCTTTGATTTTATCAAAGCGTTTTTCTGACTAACTCGTTATACAATATTTAAATTTTTTATTAAATTAAATATGTATATTGAGTTAACCACCATCTGCTTTACAACTACCATTTACAGAAATGATAGCTGTAGAGCTAATTTCGTTCATTAATAAAGTTCTCTTAAAAAATTTCATAGCAAAAAATTTCCCAGTTCTAAAAATATAGATGCTAAAAGTTTAAAAAGGTTGCGTCATAAAATTGTATTGTGCTAAAAGATGTATTATTTTAGCATCAATTAGAAATGAAAATTAGAAGAGATGAGCAAGGAAAAAGACGCAAAATTAAAAGCACTTAAACTTACATTAGATAAACTAGATAAAGCTTATGGAAAAGGGACAGTCATGAAAATGAGTGATGCTGCTGTTGAGAATATAGAAGCTATATCTTCTGGATCATTAGGGCTAGATTTAGCTTTAGGAGTTGGTGGTTACCCAAAAGGAAGAGTTGTAGAAATTTATGGCCCAGAATCTTCTGGGAAAACGACTCTTGCGTTACATGCAATAGCTGAAGCGCAAAAAGCTGGAGGAATTGCTGCTTTTATTGATGCTGAACATGCATTCGACCGTTTCTATGCGCAAAATCTTGGAGTGGATATTGATAATTTAATCATTTCTCAACCTGATTATGGTGAGCAAGCTCTAGAAATTGCAGACAATTTAGTTAGATCTGGAGCTATAGATATTATTGTAATAGACTCTGTTGCCGCCTTAACTCCAAAAAGCGAAATTGAAGGAGAAATGGGTGATTCAAAAATGGGTTTACATGCGCGTTTAATGTCTCAAGCTTTACGAAAACTAACGGCTTCTATAAGTAAAACACATTGCACGATGATGTTTATTAACCAATTACGTGAAAAAATTGGTGTTATGTTTGGTAATCCAGAAACCACTACTGGTGGAAATGCATTAAAATTTTATGCCTCTGTACGATTAGATATCCGTCGTTCTACCCAAATTAAAGATAGTAATGGTTCTGTTTTAGGCAATAAAACTCGAGTGAAAGTGGTAAAGAATAAGGTTGCGCCTCCATTTAAATTAGCTGAATTCGATATTATGTATGGTCAAGGAATTTCTAAAGTTGGCGAAATATTAGATATTGCTGTAGAAAATGAAATTATAAAGAAAAGTGGCTCATGGTTTAGTTACCAAGAAACCAAACTTGGTCAAGGTAGAGATGCTGTTAAAACAATAATAAAAGATAATCCAGAGTTAATGGATGAGCTTGAGCAAAAAATAAAAGTAGTAATTGCCGAAACCAAATAAAACTTAAAATCCTCTCTTGTTTTTTAGAGGTTTTTATTCCTCACGCAACCTTTTTAAAGGTTTAGCATCTATGTAATAACATAGTTTGTATCTAAATATCAAATTAAAATGAAGAAATTATTTTATTTTGGATTAATTATAGCTGCATTTTGGTCTTGTAGCCTTGATGATTCAGCAAATGAAGAATTCCATTTTGAAATCCTTCCTATAGAAAATGCCTCTGTTCCAGATGAAATGTCTTTTGGCGAGGTTTATACTATTGGATACTCATATTTGAGACCGTCAACTTGCCATGGTTTTAACGACCTATATTATGTGGCAGAAAATAACATTAGAACTGTAGCAGTTATAAATACTGTTATAAATAGTAATGCTTGTGAGGACTTGACAAATGAATTGGTAGAACGATCATTTTCATTTTTTGTACAAAATAATTCTGGTTCTATTATTTTTAAATTTTGGCAAGGGGAAGATCAAAATGGGGAAGATGTTTATTTGATTTTTGAAGTTCCGATAGTAGAATAATTTTTAATTTAAATTTAGATGCTTGAGTTTAGATCAACTCATACAAAAATGTAAAAAAAATGATACTAAAGCACAAAGCGACCTATACAAGCTCTTTTCGAGCAAATTGTTTGCTCTTTGCCTAAAGTATTCAAGGAATCATGTAGAAGCTGAAGATAATCTACAAGATGCTTTTGTGACTATTTTTGAAAAAATATCTCAGTATAAACACAAAGGATCTTTTGAAGGTTGGCTGAAACGAATTGTTATAAACACAGCTTTACAGCGCTATAGGAGTAAAGGCGTATTTAACATTGTAAATGAAAATAATATTGAAGACGCTACAATAGAAATAGAAGATAACGATAATGTGGATATAGATTATTTGTTATTAATCATACAAGAACTTCCTGATAGGTATCGCCTTGTATTTAACCTTTATGCTTTAGATGGATATTCGCATAAAGAAATAGCAAAAATGCTTGACATAACAACAGGAACAACAAAATCTAATCTTGCAAGAGCAAGATTGATTTTAAAAAATAAAATTGAAAAATATAAAGCGAATTTAAATTCGAAGTCATTATAATGAGTGATAAAAAAAACATAGACAGGCTATTTCAGGAGAAGTTCAAAGATTTTGAAGCTAGTCCAAGTAATGCTGTTTGGGATAATATCTCTTCAAAATTATACAGCACTAAAAAAAGCACAAAAAGAATCTCAATATGGTGGAAAGCTGCAGGAATAGCTGCTGCATTATTATTGTTGTTTAGTATTGGTCAATTAATTTTAAATGACAATACTACTACACCTTCTCAAGAAACTATTGTTGATATTGATTCTGAAATAAATTCTTCAAGCAATAATCTACCAAATGTAATTGATAAAGAAAGTGTTATTGCTGAAGAAAAAAGTGGTATAGAAAATAATCAATCTAAATCTTTTATTGATAACTCTATTGATTCTAAAACTAATCCGGCTAACCTTTCAAAAGAAAATTATAGTTCAACTAGCAAAATAAAAAACAGAAATGCCATTGTATCTATTAAAAATCTAAATGACAATAATAGCGGTGCGAATACCTCCAAAAATGGATTCCAAACATCTTCTGACCAAACAAAAAATGTAACTGTAGAAGACAGCACATCTAACATGCTGCAAGGAAAAATTAAAGACGAAAACGTTGTTAAAATAAAAGCGAATGAACTATTAAACAACATTAATAATCGTGAAGAAGCATCTGTTGTGATTAAAGCTAGTCTAACACCTTACAATGTTAATTTTAGCTTAATAACATTATTAGAAACCAATGAGGTTATTAGAGACCATAAATTATCGTTAAGTGATGCAGTTGTTGCTAATGAAAATAGCGAAAATGTTCCTGAAGAGGAATTTGTTAGATGGAAAGCCTCTTCGAATATTGCTCCTGTTTACTTTAATACTTTAGGTAAAGGATCCTCAATACATCCACAATTTAACAATAACTCTAAAACTGGAAATATTAATATGAGTTATGGTGTGACAGGAAGTTACGCTATTAATAAAAAGTTGAGTATTCGAGCTGGAGTAAACAAAGTAAATCTTGGTTATAGCACTAATAATGTAGTTGTTTTTAACAATGTTGGAGCTTCAGCCGACACGCAATTATTAAGAAACATTGAGTTAAACGAAGCTGGGCAAAACCTTTCATTTATAAGTGCTGAAGAATTTAATTTTATTCAAATACCAAGCCTTTTAAGCCACGTTATAGAGTCTTCTGTGGAACAAAAGTTAGGGTTTATAGAAATTCCTTTAGAATTAAAATATAATATTTCTGACAAAAAAATGGGTTTTAATTTAATTGGAGGAATTAGTGCTTTGTTTTTAAATGAAAATCAAGTGTTTTCCGTTTTAGAAGGGGAAAGTACCTTGTTAGGAAAAGCCACAAATATAAATAACACCAGTTTCAGTGCTAATTTAGGGCTGGGATTCGATTTTAAAATATTAGATAATTTTAATTTTAATCTTGAACCTGTATTTAAATATCAATTAAATACATTCAATAATACATCGGGTAATTTTAAACCTTTCTTTATTGGTATTTATTCTGGTTTAAGTTTTAAATTTTAACTTTTTTAGTTGGTTAGGTTGGTTATTGTAACTCATGCATTGAGTAGCAATGATAACAAAAGCTGCTCTGTGCCAAGAGCAGCTTTTTAGTATTCAACCATTTTCTACAAAGAATCTAAAATTACTTTCCTAGCTGAATTATTTAAAGTTCTCGTGTCGTGAATAGTTAAATTACTTGTAGTTAAAAACTTATGTTTTATAACACGTAATACTCCTGGACCTCCACTAAAAAAGGTGTACGAAAAACGTTTTTTATTATCTAAAAATGTTAATGGTACAATGGGAATTTTATGATTAATGGCTAATCTAAACGCGCCATCTTTAAATTCATCTAATATTACATGCTCTTCTGGAACTCCACCTTCAGGAAAAATACAAATACTCAATCCAGATTGCAAGCGCTTTTGTGCTCTTAAAAACACAGCCTGTCTGCTTTTCGCACTACTTCTATCTACCAAAATACATGTCTTTCTATAAAAGAATCCAAATAACGGAATCTTAGCTAATTCTTTCTTCCCAACAAAAACAAATGGTTTTTTTACTGCAACTAGCATAAGCATTATATCTATCATAGATGTGTGATTTGCAATAAACATATAGCTTTCCTCTTTTTCTAAAAATTGGTCTTTTTTAATATCCCATCTAAATCCCATTCCTATTATAATAAACTTTGCCCAAAAGCGTGCAATCTTAAAAAAAACAGGATACCATTTCTCTCTTGACACTACAACTAAAAGAATAGGTAATAAAATTATTATTGGAATTAACACCAATATATAAAACCAAATGCGATATAAGAGCCAAAATATACACCTCAATACAATCATAGGCATCAAAACTACTTAAATTAATTAAACATTTCTACTAAAAAAATTACCTTTGCTGTTGTTTTAAATATTAATTTAAAAGATTCCTACCAACACGGAAAATATTATGGCTAGAATTTTAACAGGAATACAAAGCACTGGAACACCACATTTAGGTAATCTCTTGGGAGCTATTATCCCAGCGATACAAATGAGTAGTGATTCTAAAAATGAATCTTTTTTATTTATTGCCGACATGCATTCTCTTACCCAAATAAAAGAAGCTAAACTGCTTAAACAAAATACATATTCTA
>Ga0209013_10003931_pt1 | contig 13101 bp, 14 predicted proteins | sample Cruoilmetagenom2_FD_187291 | JGI IMG/M metagenome (GOLD analysis project Ga0209013, IMG submission 187291) | Oil polluted marine microbial communities from Coal Oil Point, Santa Barbara, California, USA - Sample 2 (SPAdes) (version 2) | ecosystem: Environmental > Aquatic > Marine > Oil seeps ... | reverse complement strand
CGAAAAACACCCGCATGCATACCCGGAGTCTTCGCTTACCTTCAGTATGTTGAGGATGTTTTTCAAGCGTAGGTAAGCGAACGAAGAGAGACTCCGACGAAGTAGACGCAATGCTTAACGGCTTCGCAGTAGATAGCTCGAAGTCTCCGCTTATCTGTGAAACATGCAGGCTACCCAAGACAGCATTTTTTGTATACGCGGTATAACGTGAACGCATGAGGGCTTCGGCTGTTGGCGCTATGGCCCTGCCATCAAGAAAAGGTCCGCAGCATTGTTCATACTGTTTTTGCGAACCGCATGGACAACTCTTCATAATCAACTTTCCTTCCCCGTAGCAAACGCATCTTCGTAAGCAGTGCGGGTCAGTTGATCAAAACAGACAACATACACCTTTTCCATATCGGGGTATTTCTGTAGAGCTCTTAGTATTTCAAGTAGAGCAATGCGGGCAGCCAGGTCAGGAGGAAAACTATAGGCTCCGGTGCTGATGGCAGGGAAGGCAAGTCTTCTTATGCTGTTTTCTTCGGCAATTTTCATGCAATTACGATAGCAGCTTGCCAGCAGTTCCGATTCATTGCTGTCACCACCCCGCCATAGCGGCCCAACTGTATGAATAACATAATCGGCGGGCAGGTTATACCCTTTGGTAATCTTTGCATCTCCCGTGTTACAGCCGTTCAGCCCGAAACATTCCCTTTTTAATTCCGGTCCCGCTGCACGATGGATTGCCCCATCAACCCCGCCACCACCAAGAAGGGAATGGTTTGCCGCGTTGACTATGGCATCAACTGCAAGGGTCGTGATATCCGCCTCAATGAGTTCAATCTTTGCGTCAACCATCTGTTCCTCTTACTTTTAGAATAACACACCTACTCAATTTTCGGTATTCCATATTATGTACAGGCAACACCAGCCTGACACAATCCGCAGGCATAGGTATCAATATCATACTTTTTCCTGATATATGCATTCATAGCCTTTTCTGTATTCTTCATACAGGTGATCAGCACCGCTTGAAAAGCCCACAAGCGGTTGGCCAAACGCCTTTTCCCCAGATAGCCGGTCAAGTGAGTTTCCCGTAGATTCATCTATGTAATTTTGAATAATTTCAGTTATCCGAAACTGGAATCTTTTATTCCCTGTAAACATATAAATTTACTCTTGTAATTTAACTTTACATTAAAAACTTAAAAAAAAAGTACATTATAACTTGCCAAAACGATAATTAAAAACAATAATTGATAATAGAAGTTAACATCAAAGGGTTAACAATTAGTAAAAACTATCCAACTTAATATTTAACTACAACCTTTAAATTGGGCAGGACAATGACAAAGTACAAAGGAACAAAGAAAGAGGAACTGGCACTGGAAACATTTTTGAAATTCATGCGAAGCTCGAATACCGTTTCTGCGGAAGTTCAAAACCACCTGACCAGACAAAAATTAACAATGAGCCAGTTCGGCGTGCTTGAAGCACTGTACCATCTCGGCCCAATGTATCAGCGTGACCTTGCAGAGAAAATTTTAAAAACCACAGGAAATATCACAACGGTCATTGACAACCTGGAAAAACGCGGTGTGGTCGAACGTCAAAGAGAGATGAAAGACCGCCGGTATTTCAAGGTTGTGCTTACCTCCTCTGGCAGGCGGCTGACTAAAAAGATTTTCCCAGACCATGCCCAGCAGATCACAAAAACCATGTCCAGGCTGACCATACCCGAGCAGAGAGAACTCGGCAGGTTGTGTAAAAAATTGGGTGTAGTTAAGAAAAAAAGCTGAGCTATTCGGACTGGCCCTCATTGAAGTAAACTCGCTTACTCTCTGTTTCGCTGATTCTTTCAAAATAGCAGGAGGAACTGGTCATGGCACAGATACTGGTCGTATATGTAAGTGATTACGGCAACACAGAAAAAATGGCCAACGCAGTTGCCGAAGGCATTAACTCGGTTGACGGAATAAATGCGGTTGTCAAAAAGGCAGATGATGTAACAGCGGATGACATGACTGCAAGCGACGGTGTGATTGTCGGTAGCCCGGTCCACATGGGTGCAGTTGACTGGCGGGTGAAAAAATTCATCGATACGGTCTGCTCCGGCCTCTGGATGCAGGACAAGATGAACGGCAAAATAGCCGGTGTTTTTACCTCGGGCGGCGGATTTGGAGGTGCCGGAGGCGGCACGGAGATTGCCATGCTGTCCATCCTCAACAACTTTGCCGAGCTTGGCATGCTCATTATCCCGTTGCCGAAAAACACGAAAAACTACAAAAAAGGCGGTCTGCACTGGGGGCCTTACGGCAGATCGGCCGATGAAAACATGGAACATGTCGGCGTCAGTGACGAAGCCCTTTCGGTGGCGAAAAAACACGGCGCCAATGTTGCGAGAGCCGTCTCGGCAGTGGGTGACCAGACGATTTTTGTTGTGTAACCACCGACAATACATCTCCAATCTCAAAGGGGTTTAGATTTATTAAAAAAACAGACAAGCCCCTTCTTTGTTAATCTTTCATAAATACCTCCTTCTTAAGACTACTCCAAAAACAGGGACCCTCAAGAAGGAGGTATATTTCGTCTGACCGGCAAAACCTTACAGGTTCGCACCAGCAGAGCTGGTGGTTTAATGCTATTAATTAACCTCTAACTACGTACGGAGAACGAAAAAGAAGCAGTAGATAATAGCATCAGACTAGCAAGAGATGTATATAGATATAGGAGAAATTTTTAAGGAGATAATAATGAAAAAAGTATTATCAATTCTAACCTTGGCAACGATGTTGCTGTTCGCTATGTCTGTAATAGCAGCAGATAAAGTTGTAGTTATTCCTATGGGATCAAGTGCAAAAGGAACAGATGGACAGATCCAGTATAACGATGACGGTAAAACTGCTGGGGCTGAAGTCTATTATGACAAGGCTACCGGAAAACTGGAAGTTCCTGGTGAAGTGAGGACAGTAGACGGTTCAGGGAGCAATAGACAATGGGGTACAGGGAGGCCAGGAACAGGGTTGTTAACGCATACAGACCCTAATGGGTATTGTACGACAAGCACAGGTATTAAGCATGCCCTCTCATATATGATGGGAACATGGTATGATACGGCAGAAGTATGTCCAGCAGGTACATGGGTCTGCAGAAGTAACGATTTGCCAACAGATGGTTCATGTCCCATAGATTCAGTATCGACATATATTGGTATTGCCTGTGATGGAACACATACCCCAATAAGTCCGGCCGTACAGACAACACTACCAGGATTTACTGCTGATTTTCCATCAAACAGCGAGCAGCTAGTACAAATAAGATATTCTGATGATTGGGGTTTAGTAACGGTTGTACACCCATGTTATGCACTTCATGTCTGGTGCTGCTGGGAATAAATTACCCCCCTTAAGTTAGATTCACTACCCCTTGTCGAGCAATCGGCAGGGGGGTTTTTATTATGCAAAACTGAAGATTTACGATGAATCTCAACTTGGCATTTTTGAGGAAAATTTGAGATTAACAGAATAGGTTTTATCAATTGTTGCGTCGCAGATAATCCTCAATGATGTCACACCCCACATACTTGCACCAACCTCTGACTTCAGGCACAACAGAGCGCAATTGTTGATAAAACCTGGGGAACTGGAGTGCCCTATAGTAACCTCAAACAAATAAAAATTGTTATCAAGTTAAGGTCTGCGATAATCCTCAGTTGTGATACCACTTGCCTGCGTAGTCAATAAGACATTATACGTTTAGCTAGCCTATAAAATTCATATACTGTTTTCCTGGTATATTATTTAAATACACCTGGACATCTATTGATAATTTTATGCCCTCTGGCAAACGGTTCTTTCTTTATTCTCAGACCATCTTTTTTCCCTGGACATTGACAAAGACGATTTTGTGACTTACTTGTAGTTGGCATTCAAGACCGGGATCCGAATGTACTTATCAATATCATACACAGAAGAAAAATGGTTGAAAACAAAAACAACCTTTCAACGATCAATGTGCCGACACTCATAGTATGGGGGAGTGACGATCAGATTTCTCCTCTAAGCAACAGCGACATCCTGCACTCCTCTATCGCAAACTCGCAAAAAATAGTTATTGATGGTGCCCCGCATCCGTGTTATCTGGACAACCCTGAGCAGTGGCATAATGGACTGATCGATTTTCTGAACTCACTTAACAACTGATTTTTTACTTTCGCTCTTACTGATCTATGGGAAAAACATTAATAATTGCTGAAAAACCAAGTGTTGCAGCAGATATCACCAAGGCACTTCCGGGTAAATTCAAAAAAACAAGGACCCACTATGAAAGTGAGGACTTTGTCGTATCGTATGCTCTCGGCCACCTGGTTTCAATAGCATACCCCGAAGAGATTGACCCCAAATTCCAAAAATGGAACCTGGCCAACCTTCCTATTCTTCCTAAAGAATTTCCACTCACTGTTCTTCCAGGAACCAAATCGCAGTACAACGCCCTGAGCAAACTGATTCGGCGCAAGGACATATCCGTCATAGTCAACGGCTGTGATGCCGGCCGCGAAGGAGAGCTTATTTTCAAATATATCCTCAAACTGGCTTCAACACGCTCAGTCGAAAGGAAAAAAATCCAGCGGTTATGGCTACGATCCATGACACTAAACGCCATTCGGGACGGGCTGGATCACCTTCGTGACAACAACGAAATGCAGCCCCTTGAGGATACCGCCCTTTGCCGGTCCCAGTCCGACTGGCTTATCGGCATAAACGCAACCCGGGCTTTAACCGGCTACAACTCCCGTTTTGGTGGCTTCCGAAAAACACCGGCCGGCCGCGTTCAGACACCGACACTTTCCCTGATTGTCAAGCGCGAAAATGAACGACGTAGTTTCAAACCTGAAACTTACTGGGAGCTGCATGCCACTTTTGCCTATAATGGCTACGATTATGAAGGTGTCTGGATCGATCCAGACTTCAAAAAAGACAAGGAAAAGCCACATGCCAGGCAGGACCGTATCTGGGAGGCTGAACGGGCTGAAGAAATAAGTAAACGCTGTACTGGAAAGGATGCACAGGTTGCGGAAACGAGTAAAAAAACCAGCCAGGGCTGTCCCCTGCTGTATGACCTGACCTCGCTCCAACGTGAGGCAAACAACCGGTTCGGCTTTTCAGCCAAAAACACCCTTGCCATTGCCCAGACTCTGTACGAGAGGCATAAGCTCATCACTTATCCCAGAACCGACAGCAAACACCTCCCGGGAGACTACCTGCCGACGGTAAAAAAGGTCTTTGAACGGCAGCAGCAATGGCTGTTTGGCAAATTTGCCGAAAAAGCTCTGGCAAATAATTATGTCAGAAAAAACCCGAAAATATTCAACGATAAAAAAATCAGCGATCACTTTGCCATTATACCGACCCGCGGGTTGCCAAATCACCTGACCGAGGCCGAATTAAAAATCTACCGGATGATTGTCCAGCGGTTCCTGGCGATCTTCTATCCTCCAGCAGAATTCCTTAATACCAGAAGGCTCAGCATTATTGAGGAGGAAACTTTCCTGACCGAGGGAAAAATCCTGGTAAAACCAGGCTGGAAGGAGGTCTACGGAAGTGGATCAGGCCAAGGAAAAGACGAACTTCTGGCGCTTCCCGACAACGCTGATGTTCTCTGCAAAACGATAGACAAGGAAGAACACCAGACCAAGGCAGCGCCGCGCTACAGCGAGGCAACCCTTCTTTCCGCCATGGAACATTCCGGCAAATTAATCGAAGACGATGAACTTGCCGAGGCTATGAAAGAACGTGGACTTGGTACACCAGCCACCCGGGCGGCCATTATTGAGAAACTGATCAATGAAAAATACATCGTCCGGGAACAGCGGGAGCTGGCGCCTACGGGCAAGGCATTTGAACTCCTCTCACTTCTTGAAGCCATGGAGATTGATGTCCTTGCCTCTCCGGAACTGACAGGAGAATGGGAATACAAGCTCAACCAGATCCTCAAGGGCGGCATGACCAAGGATCAGTTCATGGCTGAGATCAGGGAAATGACCCAGGGTATTGTCGGCAAAATAAAAGGATTCGTGGATGACAAGAACTCCAGGGCCAAAGCATCTTTTTCTCCGGTTGATACTGTTCATTTTTATGATATCGCTACTGCTTTTGTGTCTGAAGACAATAAAATAACGATTCGCAAAGTACTGGGCGGACGGGTTATGAATACGGATGAGATTGTTGCCCTCATCAAAGGTGAAACCATCGGGCCGATGGATGATTTCAGGTCGAAACAGGGCAAACCATTTACCGCCTCGATTCACCTGAATAAAGGCAAGGTTGAATTTATTTTTGCTGAATCCAATGGTCAGCTTGACATTGATGCAATAAAAAAATCAGAGCCTCTAGGTCTCTCTCCTGTCGACAAAACTCCCATCTTTGACACTCCATCGGCCTTCATGTCCGAGTCCGCCCTGGACGGTGACAAGAAAAACGGGCTTCGCATCAGCAAGCTGATTCTCGGCCGACGGATCGATCAGGATCATATCATTCAACTGCTGCAGAACGGTAAGACCGAGCTGCTCAAGGGCTTTATTTCCAAGCGGAAAAAGCCGTTTGATGCCTATCTGCTGTTGGATGAAAAGGGAAAAATATCGTTTGAATTTCCACCGCGCAAACGGAGAGGACGTGGCAAAAAAGTCTGAAAGCGCCTGAACAAAGAGTACAATATATGAGAAAGCTGAAAAAACAACATCAGGACAAGGACAGCCTGGAACTGGCCCGCCTCTGTGCAAAAGTAGCCCTTGATACGAAAGCTGAGGACCTTATCGTCCTTGATGTCCACGACCTGACTTCATTCACTGACTTTTTCATTATCATGAGCGGTCGTTCAACCCGGCATGTACAGGGCCTGGCAGAGGTGATTGAAGGTAAACTGCGGTCGAAAAGGGTCTCAACAAAAAACTGCGAAGGACTCAAGGAAGGTCTTTGGGTGCTCCTTGACTTTAATGACGTTATTGTCCATATCTTTTACAAGGAGTCCAGAATGTTTTACGACCTTGATGGACTCTGGCATGACGCCCCGAAAGTTGATTTTGATTTTACCCGCACCGAAGAATAATCGTACTTTAACTTTTGTATACTTAAAAGATGAACCGAAAAACACTCTTACTGGCCATACTTGATGGATGGGGTTATGGACCGGTTTCTCCGACCAACGCTATTTCCGTCGCCGACACCCCTAACATGGACCACTGGATGGCCGAGTACCCATATACAACCCTGATCGCCCACAACGGTCTTGTCGGTCTGCCCGAGGGCCAGATGGGCAACTCCGAGGTCGGACACCTCAATATTGGCGCCGGACGAATCGTTTATCAGGACTACACCCGAATCAACAAGGCTATCGAGTCAGGCGAGTTTTTATCCAACAAACCACTCTGCGACATTATGGAAAAAGTCAAAGCCGAGGGAAGCAGCCTGCACTTTTTCGGGCTGGTATCCGACGGCGGAGTCCATTCACACTTCGAGCATCTTAAAGCCCTCATAAACATGGCAAGTCAGAAAAAAATTGACAATGTGTTTGTTCACTGTTTTATGGACGGCCGTGATACGCCTCCCAAGAGCGGGGCCGGGTATATAAGAGAGCTGGTGGGTGCCATGCAGGAATACGGCTGCGGCAAAATCGCTACTATCTGCGGACGCTACTGGGCCATGGACCGTGATACCCGCTGGGACAGAGTGGAAAAAGCGTGGGATGCCCTTGTCTCAGGTAATGGCATACCGGCAACCGACCCGGTGCAGGCAGTTGAAGATGCTTACCAGAACAGTGAAACAGATGAGTTTATAAAGCCTGTTGTCCTTTTTGCAGATGAAAAACCGATCGGGTCGGTTTCTAACCGGGACGGCATCATTTTCTTCAATTTTAGGGCTGACAGAGCCAGGGAACTTTGCCGTGCCTTTACGAAGAACAGTTTCAGCGAATTTGACATATCCAACCGTCCGGACATTATTGACTTGGTGACTTTCACTGAGTATGAAAGCGATTTTAACCTCCCTATCGCCTTTCCTCCCATGAGTATGAAAAATATTCTTGGTGAAATGATCAGCGAAGCCGGCATGAAACAACTTCGAATAGCTGAAACCGAAAAATATGCCCATGTCACCTATTTTTTTAACGGCGGCAAGGAAAAACCTTTTAAGGGTGAAAGCCGCATCCTTATCGACTCCCCGCGAGATGTCGCTACCTATGATCAGAAACCGGAGATGAGCGCGTATGCCGTTACCGACAAGCTCATTGATGCCCTGCGCGAAAAGCAGTCCCAGGGTGATCCCTACGACCTTGTTGTGCTTAATTTTGCCAACTGCGACATGGTTGGCCATACAGGTATCATGGAGGCCGCTGTAAAGGCATGCGAAGCTGTGGATGACTGTCTGGGAAAAATTGCCGCATATATGCATAAAATTAACGGGACAATGCTGATCACGGCTGATCACGGCAACGCTGAAATCATGTACGACCCTGAAACAAATGGTCCATATACCGCCCATAGTTTAAACCCGGTCCCCCTGGTTTTGGTGGACGATAAGTATAAAAAATGCACTCTTAATGACGGTGGTGCGCTCAAAGATATTGCACCAACCATTCTCTCCCTTCTGCACTTACCGGCACCCGACGAAATGGAGGGGCAAAACTTGCTTAAATGTCAATAAGTTATTGTCAATATGACTGATCAATTCGCGGAAGAACTCTCAGCAGGCTTTCAGATTTGTGCAAAAAAAATATAGCTGTCTGAACCAAAAACAAACTCATCACGGTATTATCCCATGAAATATCTAAGCACCCGAGGCAATATCCAGCCAATCAGCTTCAGTGATGCAGTTATGATGGGACTTGCAACGGACGGAGGTCTCTTGCTGCCGGAGACACTTCCCCGTGTTGACCAAGACAAGGTCCGGAGCTGGAACAATCTTTCGTATCAGTACCTGGCGGTTGAAATTCTCAACCTGTTTATTGACGATATCCCGCGGCCGGTACTGGAGGATTTGGTGGAACGTTCTTATTCCCGTTTCAAACACCCTCAGGTGACGCCTATCACCCAACGCGGCGACCTGTACATTATGGAACTGTTCCATGGCCCTACCCTGGCCTTCAAGGACGTCGCCCTGCAGTTTCTCGGTAATCTCTTTGAGTTGCTGCTTGAGGAGCGGTCCTCTTATATGAATATTCTAGGGGCAACATCCGGTGATACCGGCAGCGCAGCTATCCACGGTGTCAGGGGCAAGAACAGGATCAACATCTTTATTCTTCATCCTGAAGGCCGGGTAAGCCCTGTCCAAAAACTACAGATGACGACAGTCACCGACCCTAATGTGTTTAACATTGCAATCCGTGGAACATTTGATGACGGCCAGGCAATTGTCAAATCGATCTTCAATGACCTGGAGTTCAAAGAGAAACACCACCTGGGAGCAGTCAACTCAATCAACTGGGCAAGGGTCCTCGCCCAGGTTGTCTACTATATTTTTGCCTGGCTCAAGCTCCATTCCAGGGGCTTTGAATCCGTTGATTTTTCGGTGCCCACCGGTAACTTTGGCGATATTTTCGCCGGATATGTTGCCAAACGACTCCTGCCCGAGGGGATGATCAACCGATTGGTTCTGGCCACCAATACCAACGACCTCCTGGCCCGCTTTATAAACCATGGAGACTACAGCAAAGGACAGGTCAGCGCTACGATAAGCCCATCAATGGATATTCAGGTTGCCAGTAATTTTGAGCGATACCTCTATTACCTTCGTGATGAAAACGCCGGCTTAGTCGCCCGGGACATGGACACATTCAATAAAAGCGGAGAACTCGATCTATCAGCCCTGCACGACCGGGTCACTGAAGACTTCGTGTCCAGCTCGGTATCAGAAGAGGAAACGCTGCAGACCATAAGGGATTATCACGAGAGGTATGATTATTTAATCGATCCGCATACGGCTGTCGGGGTCCATGCCGCTCATAAGTTTGTTGATGCCGAAAGGCCGATGATCTGCCTCGCAACAGCCCATCCGGCCAAATTCGGTGAAGCAGTTCTGAGAGCAATTGGTCGTGAACCGGAGTTGCCCCCTGCCCTGGCAGACATTGACAAGATGGAAAGCCGATGCGAAGTCCTTGATGCCGATGCGGCCCAGATAAAAGCATACATAACAGAGCATATTCCGACGTGATAGATATCACTGCGCACCGTCGGCAGGTTGAGGAGGCAGTCAGCTTTCTTGCCGGAAAAACATCAAGCCCGCCTGAAATTGTTATTATCCTCGGGACAGGTCTGAGTTCACTCGCCCGCTCCCTGAACGAACCACTCTCAATTCCGTACGAACTGATTCCGCACTTTCCGGTTTCCACTGTCACCAGTCATGAAGGCAACCTGGTTTTCGGCCGTCTCAGAGGCAGGTCGGTCGCCATCCTACAGGGACGGGTCCACTGTTATGAAGGATACACGGCAAGGGAAGTAGCCTTTCCGGTCCGGGTGCTTTCCCTGCTGGGCGCAACGACAGCCATTGTCACCAATGCCGGCGGCGGTTTAAACAACAGTTTTTCGGCCGGTTCCATAATGGTTCTGGCCGATCACATCAACCTGCTGGGTGATAATCCGCTCCGTGGTCCCAATGTCGATGAATGGGGACCCCGATTTCCTGATTTTTCCAAACCGTATGACCAGCACCTGATTGAAACTGCCCAAGATGCTGCCCGAACAATAGATTTTAATAAACTGGAGACCGGGACTTATGTCTGCATTACAGGCCCCAGCCTTGAAACTCCAGCTGAAACAAGGTATTTGAGAAAGAGCGGTGCTGATGCTGTGGGCATGTCCTCTATCCCTGAAATACTTGTCGCTACCCATGCCGGCATGCGGGTACTTGGCCTGTCTGTCATTGCCAATGTGAACGATCCGGACAACCTGCAAGCGATCCTGCTTGAAGATATAGTTCAGACTGCCCGTGATACGGAACCGATTCTGCACGACCTGGTTTCGGAAATCATTTCAAGGTGTTGAGTATGTCCCAACAGAATGTCGATCTTATCCTGACCGGAAAATATCTGCTCACCCTTGATGCGGAGGAAAACATCATTGAGCATGGTGGTGTTGCAATTGCCGGGCATCGAATTGTTGAGACCGGACCGTCCCGAGAAATTCTTGAGAAATATTCCGGTTCGGAAACCATTAACGAGGAACACGGCTTAATTATGCCCGGTCTCGTTAATACGCACACACATGCCGCCATGTCTTGCTTTCGAGGCTTTGCCGATGACCTGCCGCTCATGCAATGGCTGCAGGAATACATCTTTCCGGTCGAGGCCAGGTTGACGTCTGAAATTGTCTACCACTCTACCCTGCTGTCGCTGTGCGAGATGATCAAATCCGGCACCACCAGTTTCTGTGACATGTATCTTTTTGCGGCTGATGTCGCCAGGGCGACGGAGTTATCGTGCATGCGGGCCTGGATTGGTGAAGTCCTGTATGATTTTCCATCCCCCAATTACGGGGAACTTGAAAACGGATTTACCTATACCGAGGACCTGTTCAGACAGTACAGTGATAACGATCTTATTTCGGTAACGGTTGATCCGCATGCAGTCTATACCTGTTCACCCGACCTGCTCAAACGGCTCGGTCAAATGGCTGCCGACAAAAATGCCCTCTATGTTATTCATCTCTCTGAAAACCAGGATGAGGTCGATGCCTGTAAGGATCGTTATGGTTGCACGCCGGTCATGCACCTGGAAAATCTCGGTCTGCTCAATGAACGGGTGGTTGCAGACCACTGTGTCGTCATAACGGACGATGAGATCAAACTCTTAGCAGACCGAGGTGTAAAGGTTGCCCACTGCCAGGAATCAAACATGAAACTGGCTTCAGGCACAGCACCTGTCGTCAAAATGCTTGACGCCGGCATCACAGTCGGCATTGGTACTGACGGCAGTGCCAGCAACAACGATGTCGACATGTTTGGAGAAATGAATACGGTCGCCAAAATCCATAAGGTGGTTCGCATGGACCCGACCGCCATGGGTGCCGCCCAAACTCTTCGAGCTGCAACATCAGGCGGTGCTAAAGTGCTTGGAGCTGACCGGGAAATCGGCAGCCTGGAAAAAGGTAAAAAGGCAGACCTGATCGTTTTAGACCTGAACCAGCCACACCTGACCCCGATCTACAACCCCGTCTCTCACCTTGTCTATGCCGCCCGCGGGTCAGATGTTATCCATTCTGTTATTAACGGTCAGATGGTGATGAGAGACCGTCACCTGACAACTCTTGATGAACCGGCAATTCTTGATCAGATGAGTAGGATAAGCGAGGATATTAAAAAGATGAGGCTGGCATAACTTATGACAACGCAGAAAACTGCAGAACTGTAAGCGGAGCTATTTTTTGGATGACAGACAATGACTGTTGACACATGTTGCAGCAAAATGATATTATCTTTTTAAAGATTAGACTTTTTAAAATATGTAAGAAGGTGAGAGTATGTTCGGACTTGGAATGCCGGAACTGATCATAATACTGGTTATTATTGTTATCATTTTTGGTGCAGGAAAACTTCCGGAAATCGGCGGTGGCATAGGTAAAGGGATCAAAAATTTCAAGGATGCAACCAAAGATGAAAAAAAGTCAAAATCAATCGAGGAAGATAAAAAGGAAACCTGACCTCTGGACAATTTTTTTTGTTTAATTGAATCTTTCGCAGGTCATATACCGTCCCTCCCTACCCTGTACAGGAAACAATTATGTTTGGACTCGGCACCCCGGAACTTATAGTAATTTTAGGAATCGCCTTCCTTATTTTTGGCGGAAAAAAACTCCCTGAAATCGGCTCCGGGCTCGGCAAGGCTATCGGATCATTTAAAAAGGGCATCGATGATGTCGAAGAAGCCGGCTCAGACATAAAGAAAGGTATTCCAGGGGTCAAGGAAGTTGCGGATGTTAAGGAAAAAATAGACCAGGTCCGCAACATAACCAAATTTATCCACAAATGAACAACCCCGCAGCAAGCTGCGGGGTATCAACTGCAGTCATTCCCGACCTGATCGGGAATCCAGAAATACCCACCCTTTTTTCTGGATCGGAGTCTCCCTCTGGTC
>Ga0209013_10003930_pt1 | contig 13102 bp, 11 predicted proteins | sample Cruoilmetagenom2_FD_187291 | JGI IMG/M metagenome (GOLD analysis project Ga0209013, IMG submission 187291) | Oil polluted marine microbial communities from Coal Oil Point, Santa Barbara, California, USA - Sample 2 (SPAdes) (version 2) | ecosystem: Environmental > Aquatic > Marine > Oil seeps ... | reverse complement strand
GATTACGATCCTAATTTACCAACTATTGGGGATTTAAACGCTTCCGGAAACTCAGTTTTATGGTATGATACCGAAACTGCCACTACACCATTAAATTCTACAGATAATTTAATTGATGGAGAAGACTATTGGGCATCCCAAACCGATGCTACTTCTAGTTGTGAAAGTGATTCTAGATTAGTGGTTACTGTTACTTTTATAAATCCTGTAACCCCAACTACTTCAAATGCCAATCAAACTTTTTGTACCGTTGATAATGCAACAGTTGTAGATTTACAAGCTAGTGGAACTAATTTAAATTGGTATGATAATGAAACGGATTCTACTCCATTAAATACTACTGATACTTTAATTGACGGAGAAGATTATTGGGCTGCTGAAAGTGATGCTTCTTCTGGTTGTGAAAGTATTTCAAGACTTAAAGTTACCGTTACCATATTAGATAATTTACCTGTAACTATTAATGAAACAACACAAACTTTCTGCGCTTCAAATAAACCTACTGTTGAAAATTTAAGTGCAACAGGCGGAAACATTAATTGGTACGAATCTGAAACCGCTACAAGTCCTTTAAATGAAAATGAACCATTAGTAAATGGGGAAGATTATTGGGCTACTCAAACCAATGCAACAGGTTGTGAAAGCTCTTCAAGAATGGTAGTAAATGTAGTTTTAACAGATCCTGGAGTTCCGTTATTAAACGTTTCTGGAAATGAATTTTGCGTAATTGATAATCCTACAATTTCTGATTTAAATGATAGAGTAACAAGTACTAATAACTATCCTATTACTTGGTATGATGCTTTTCCAAACGGAGTTTCTTTATCTTTAAATGAGCCATTGGCTGAAGGTCAAACTTATTACGCTTTTGTATCTGATACGGATGGTTGTTCAAGTATAAGTCCATTACAAGTTACAGTAAGTTTAGATGCTTGTGACAAGTACGATATTGAAATTTATGATGGTTTCTCTCCAGACGGAGATGGCATAAATGATTCTTTTAATATTGGAAATTTAAAAGTGTTATATCCCAACTTTAGAGTTGAATTTTATAATAGATGGGGAAAACTAATTTACACACAAAAAGCTGGAAAACCAGATTGGAACGGTAGATTAAATGGTAATGGCAATTTAGTTCCTGCAGGTGTTTATTATTTCATCATTCACTTTAATAAAAATAATAGAAAACCAATTCAAAAAAGATTATATATAAGTCGTTAATCATTCATTAGCGAAAAATTAAAACATATGAAAAAAATTATTCTATCCATTCTAACAATTCTATTGTCAACGGTTATTTGGTCGCAACAAGATGCTCAATACACGCAATATATGTACAATATGAATGTTATAAACCCTGCTTACACAACAAACACTATAGGAATTGTTAATATTGGTGCGCTTCACAGAACGCAATGGGTTGGTGTTGCAGGTTCTCCAAAATCATCAAATCTCTTTATGCATACTCCAATTAATAATAAAATTGAAGTAGGGTTTTCTTTAGTAAATGATAATATAGGAGATGTTGTAAAACAAAATAATTTATATGCAGATGTTGCTTATAAATTAGATTTAGAAGATTATGGAAATTTATCCTTCGGTTTAAAAGCAGGTGTATCCTTTTTTGATGTAGATTTTAATGGGTTTACCTTAGAATCTGGGGATGTTTTTACGGATCCTAATTTTACGGATAACATTCATCAATCTTACTTTAATATTGGAGCTGGTATTTATTATAATACCGAAAACTATTATGTTGGTCTTTCAGTCCCAACCTTATTAAATAGTCAATATTTAGATAGAGAAAATGGGAAATACCAAGGAACAAAACAAGCGCACGTTTTTTTAACTGGTGGTTATGTTTATGAAATAAATGATTTAATTAAATTAAAACCTGCCTTTATGACTAAAATTGTTAAAGGAGCAGATGCCGTTTTCGATTTCACACTTAATGCTTTATACAACAACAGATTAGAAGTTGGTATTGGCTACCGTGTTAACGATGCAATTAGTGGCATGGTTAACTTCAAAGCAACTCCTGAATTAAGAATTGGTTATGCTTACGATCATACTACCTCTAACTTAGGACCTTTTAGTTCTGGTTCTCACGAAATATTTGTGCTTTATAATTTAGATATTTTCAACTTACAAAACGGATTTGATAAATCGCCAAGATTCTTCTAATAAATTGACTTTGACCATGAAAAACATACTATACACACTTTTTATATTAACAATTACCACACAGATTGTAAATTCACAAAATTTAAATAGAGCAAATCATCTATTTGAAAACAGAGCATATATGGATGCCGCTAAACTTTATAGTAACGAAAGTCCAAAAACACAAGAAATTTATCAAAAATTAGGAGATTGCTACTATTTTAATAGTAATATGAAAGTAGCAACCAAATGGTATAAATTTTTACTTACCGAATACCAAAATACAGTATCTCCTCAATATTATTTTAAATATGCGCAAACTTTAAAGGGCATAAAAAAATATGATGAAGCGGATAAATGGTTTCAAAAATATAAAGAAAAACTACACCAAACGACTGAAGTTATTAAAACTATTCCTGCTTTAGAAAAAGAAAAATTGCAGTTAAAAAATAATTATTCCGTTTATAAAATTAATGGAAATTCCAAATTTTCTGATTTTGGAACTTCTTTTTATGGCGATAAAATAGTTTTTGCCTCTGCTCGAAAAACAGGAAATTTATACGCTTGGAATAACGAGCCTTATTTGGACTTATATATTGCAAACATCAATGATTCTGGAAATTTAATAAATATAGAGCCATTATCTAAAAGTATTAATACTAAAATGCATGAAGCAAATGCCATTTTTACAAAAGATGGAAAAACCATGTATTTTACACGTAACAACTATTTGAACGGAAAAAAAGGAAAAGATGCTAAAAAAGTATCACATTTGAAAATATATAAGGCCGAATTAATTAATGAACAATGGACAAACATAACCGAATTACCATTTAATAATGTAAACTATTCTGTAGAACATCCAGCATTAAATAATACAGAAGACAAACTCTATTTCGCATCCGATATGCCAGGTAGTATTGGTTCATTCGATTTGTTTGAAGTTGTAATCTATAAAGATGGCACTTTTGGAACTCCTAAAAATTTAGGTCCTAAAATTAACACTGCAGGACGAGAACAATTTCCTTTTATTGATAATTCTAATCAATTATTTTTTGCCTCAAACGGACATTTAGGTTTTGGTGGTTTAGACATTTTTAAAAGTAAAATGGTTAACAATATGTTTACAGAGCCAATTAATTTAGGCACACCTATTAATAGTAATTTAGACGATTTTAGTTTTATAGTTTCTACTAATGGAAAAGGTTATTTTTCTTCAAACCGTGATGGAGGTATTGGTGATGATGACATTTATGCTTTATTTCAAAACCAAAAATATTTTGTGAGTGGCATAGTTCAAGATAAAACTTCAATGAAATTATTACCTGGTGCTGAAGTAAGTATTTTAAATCAAAATGGAGAACTTATTAAAAAAGTTGTTGTTGACAACAAAGCTTCCTATAATTTTGAAGTTAAAAATGGAGGAGATTACATCATTAAATCTACGAAAAATCTATACATTCCTTATCAAACGGAATTTAAAGTTAAGGATAAATTAGCAGCTAAAAACTTGTCTATTTTAATGGAATCGTTTGAACAGGCTGAAAAAAATATTATCGCAGAAAATAATAAAATTCAAATTAAAATTAAACCAATTTATTTTGATTTTGATAAATGGAATATTAGAAAAGATGCTGCCTTAGAATTGAAAAATGTTCTCTCCATATTAAACAAATATCCAACTATGAAAATTGAAGTTGGAGCACATACCGATTTTAGAGGAAGTGATATTTACAACTTAATGCTCTCTAAAAAAAGAGCAAAATCTGTTAAAAATTATTTAATTGGTCAGGGAATAAATGCTAACAGAATAACTTCTGCAGGATATGGTGAAACACAACCAGTTAATAATTGCACAAAAATTGGAACTTGTGATGAAGCAGGATACAATAAAAACAGACGTTGTGAATTTGTAATTTTACATTAAAGATTAAACAAAGCAATACTATTCGGCCTTTACAATCTGATTAAAAAAAATGTACATTTGCAAAAAAACTTTATTTAATGAATTTAAATTTAATTCCAAATATAAAACATACGGATAGTAATAATTTCTTTTTACTTGCCGGACCTTGTGCAATTGAAGGAGAAGAAATGGCTCTAAAAATTGCAGAACATATTTTAAAAGTAACGGATAAATTAAAAATTCCGTTTGTATTTAAAGGAAGTTTCAAAAAAGCAAATCGTAGTAGAATTGATAGTTTTACTGGAATTGGAGATGAAAAAGCATTAAAAATATTAAAAAAAGTTTCTGAAACATTTAATATTCCTACTGTAACCGATATTCATGAAGTTTCTGATGCTTTTAAAGCTGCAGAATATGTTGATATTTTACAAATTCCTGCTTTTTTAGTTCGTCAAACCGATTTGGTAGTAGCAGCTGCTAAAACAGGGAAAGTGGTTAATTTAAAAAAAGGACAATTTATGAGTCCTTCTGCAATGAAACATGCTGTTCAAAAAGTAAAAGATAGTGGTAATAATAAAGTTTGGATTACAGATAGAGGCACCATGTTTGGCTACCAAGATATGATTGTAGATTTTAGAGGAATTCCTGAAATGCAACAATTTGCACCAACAATTTTAGATATTACCCATTCACTACAACAACCTAATCAAAGTAGCGGAGTTACCGGCGGTAAACCAGAATTAATTGAAACTATTGCAAAAGCAGGTGTTGCAGTTGGAGTTGATGGTTTATTTTTAGAAACACATTTTGATCCATCTATTGCAAAAAGTGATGGTGCAAATATGTTAAACTTAAAACATTTAGAAAGTTTGCTAAGTAAATTAACAACCATTAGAAAAGCGATAAATACTTTTTAAAAAACAAAAGCACCATTTAAAAATGGTGCTTTTGTTTTAAATTTATTTTTAAATTATCCACATTTAGAATGTCCACAATTTTTACATTTTAAACATCCTTCTTCATAAATTAAACCTTCAGGATCACCACATTCTGGGCATTTTTTATCTACTGCTTTTGTACCATCTTCAACAAATTGTTTTAATGTACGTGCAATACCATTTTTCCAGGTATTAATATTATCATCGTACATATTTAAATGGTTTATCAAATCTACTACATACTGAATTGGCATTCCATGTCGTAAAACTCCTGATATTAATTTAGCATAATTCCAATATTCTTTATCAAAAGTTCTAGATAAGCCTTCCAACGTAACTTTATAACCTTGTTTGTCTAAAAATTGAAAATCGTAACGCGAATTACCTTTATCATCTCTATTTTTTATCACCCAACCTTTTTCTAGCCAAGCTGGTAAAATAAATGCATCTTCAATTTTACCTGTAAAAACTTCATAAGGTCGGTTATTAATTAAACCAACAACAGCAACCCATTTATCATAATCATTCTGAAAACGTACTACTTTAGCTTCAATTTTTTTAGGTCTTTTAGGAAAAATAGTTTCTGCATAACATCCATCTTTCTTTTTTTCTTTTTTATCATCACTTGCAACTAAAATACCACTTCTAGATCCATCTCTGTAAACCGTAATTCCTTTTAATCCTTTTTTCCAAGATTCAATATAAATATTGCCAACCGTTTCTACATCTACATCCGCAGGTAAGTTAATAGTTGAGCTAATAGAGTGTGTAGTATATTTTTGAACCAAACTTTGCATTTCTACTCGTTTAACCCAATCAATTTCTGGCGCAGTTGCACCTTTATACGGACTTTCATCAATTTCATTTTTCCCTGAAACTTCCATCCACTTTTTTAATTTTGGATGATAAACTTCAAACTCTTCATAAGCATCCCCTAATTCATCTACATAAGCTACTTTTGCGTTTTCATCTTCTTGATTTACTTTTCGCCTTCTTTTATAAGACAATAGAAAAACTGGTTCAATACCAGAAGAAGTTTGTGCCAACATACTTAAACTTCCAGTTGGAGCCACCGTACTTACAGAAATATTTCTTCTTCCGTATTTCATCATTCGTTTATAAATAGCTGGAAAATCTTTTTCTATCATTTGAACAAATTCAGAAAAGTTTTCGATTTTGGGGTTAAATATTTCAAATTTTCCACGAGTAATTGCCATATCAATAGAACTATCAAACTCTCCTTTAAATTTAGTTTGCATAATTTTATCAACCTCAGCTATAGCTTCATCAGTATCAAATTTAATCCCTAAGGCAGCCATGGCATCTGCTAAAGCAGTAAAACCTAATCCGGTTCTTCTTCCTTTTTTACCTGTTTTGTATAATAATTTCCACGTATCAATTTCAACCTGTTTTATATTTTTAGGTTCTTTATCGTGCATTATTTTATTAAAAATCCTATCAACAGCCTCCAATTCTAAATCTACTAAATCATCCATTAATCGTTGGGATTCATAAGCAACTTCGTAAAACTTTTTATAATTGAATTTAGCCTTATCGGTAAAAGGATTTTCAACGAAACTATACAAGTTTAAAGCGATTAAACGACAACTATCTCCACCTTGCATCGCAATTTCAGAACAAGGATTGGTTGAGCTATTTTTAAACCCTGGATATACAGAAGATGTTGAATAATAATGCTGACGATCCCAAAAAATTAAACCAGGTTCAGCAGTATTATGCGCACTTTTAATTATGGTGTTCCAAAGCTCTTTGGCTTTTATGGTTTTAGTGTATTTAGGATTTTTGCTATCAATTGGCCAACGTAATTTAAAATCATCATCATTTACCACAGCAATCATAAACTCATCGGATAATCGAAGAGAAATATTTGCTCCAGTAACTTTACTTAAATCTTGTTTTACCGTTATAAAATCTTCAATATCTGGGTGAGCAATATCCATAGTTAACATTAACGCTCCTCGCCTTCCATTTTGAGCAACTTCACGAGTAGTATTTGAAAAACGGTGCATAAAAGAAACTGCTCCGGTTGTGGAACCAGCTGAATTAGATACCGATGCACCATTTGGTCTTAAATTAGATAAATCTACCCCAACTCCACATCGCCTTTTAAACAATTGTGCTAATTGTTGATCGGTATAAAAAATACCACCATAAGAATCATAAACTGGAGGAACTACAACACAATTAGATAAAGATGAAATTACATTTTTATTTCCTAAAGAGGACATAACACTTCCTTGAGGAATGGTATATTTAAAATCTTTAAAAAGCTCAAATATTTTATCTTCAGATAAAAACTCACGAGATTTACCATATTCTGATAAACCTTCTGTACTTTTTTCTTGTTCTTTAAATTTGGCTTCCATTCGTGCAAATTCTGATGCCATTCTATGGTGCATTTCATTAGGAGTAGCTTCTAAATACTCACCTTTTTTGGTTTTCATTGCATATTTATTCAGCCAAGTTGTTGCTGCTAATTCATCACCATTAAAATAATCTAAAGCCTTGGCTAACACTTCTTTATATGTAAATACCTTTTGAAATACTAATTGCTCCATTTAAAAAGTTGGTTTTTTATATTAATTTGAGTCATTAAAATTAGATAATAAATAAACCTATTTTATCCTTTAATAGAATTAGTTAATAACATTTTATTGTTGAAAAGTTGTAAAAATAATTTTAAGGTTATTTTAGTTTTTAAACTTTAAATAATTACAGTTTTAATCCATTAAATTTTAAAATATCCTCAATAAAATTTTAGATTATAGTATAATAATTGAATATTAAATTTTCAGAAAAAAAATAAATTCTTAACTTTTTAAAAAAAATTAGAATGGAGATGCCATTATTATTTTCTTAATTTATTTACTAAATCCTCTAATCCGTTTAGCTGAATTTCATAAACTAATTGTAATAATTCTCCAAATTTACCAGCAGGAAACCCCTTGTTTTTATACCAAACTATATAATACTCTGGCAAATCTGTTAAATAAGTGCCTTTATATTTTCCATAAGGCATTTTGGTGTTTGCTAATTTTTCTAATAAATGTTGGTGATTATTTTCCATCTACAAAATCTTGCAAATAGCTAAAACGTTTGGTTAATTTTCCGTTTTCAGTCATTTTTGCTCTTTGCAATACACCATCTTTATCCTCATTAAAAAATGCCGGAATAACGTGTTCACCAAAACTTTCTCCAAAGCCTTCAGAAGCATCTTTTGGAAGTTCGCAAGGTAAATTATCTACTGCCATTACCCCTATTGCATCTTTATTTTTATAATCTACTTCTAGTTCGGTTATTGGGTTATAACCATAAATAGGATTTGCAATAGTTGAGGATCTAATAGTAGAAGCTACTGGTCCGTCAATATCACAGCTGATATCTGCAACTACCTTTATATTAAAATCTTTTAATTTTGCATCTTCTCTAGTAAAAAGATATGGAGAACCTGTTCCATAAAAATGACAAGCAATATATAAATCGGCCACTTTGGCAAACCTCATAAAATCACTGACATAATCTTGTGGATTTTTAAAAAAATCAAATGGATCGATTACTTTTCCATCTTTTCTTTTGTTATAATCTAACACATCAATTTGAACATAAACTGGTTTGTTAAAAGTTTGGTTTAGAAATTCATCTACAGAAACCTCACGCATTCCCATGCCATCCAGCATTTCTTTAGCTCCGCTACTTACACGACCTTTTCCTGTTAAAACTATTTTAATTGGTGGCAGTTTAATGTGTTGCAATTTATGAATTAACATTAATTGGTCATGCAGTCTTTCGGCTTTTGGCAACTTAAATAGGTCAAATTTTAAACCATAGGTTCTAAATCCGTTATAAGTACCTACAATTCCCGCATATCTTCCAAAGGCAACTAACCTAGTATTTTTTTTATTCGTAATTGTTTCGTGGTCGTATAGTTCAATATTTTTATTTAAAATTTCTTGTAACAAATCTCTGTTATATGATTGTTTTTTAATAGTATGAGAAAAGAAAAAGTACTTTTTCTTAGGAATTAAATTTGCCATTGGAACTTCTTTAACCCCAAGTAAAACATCACAATCCGAAACATCACGTACCACTTCAACACCCTCATTAGTATAATCTTCATCTGTAAAAAATCGAGTTTTAGAACTTTCAACTTTAATTAAAAGTTGTGGATATTTTATCATTAATTCCTTACATTTTTTTGGAGCTAAAACTACTCTTCTATCTGGTGGATTTTTACGTTCTTTAATTATTCCTAACTTCATAAAATAAATGGTATAAAATTTGCTACGAAGATATTAGGATTTAAAAGATTTTGCAAGTTATAAATGTGACATATTTTTACTAAATTTGTGCTCTTTTTATAAAAGTTCATTGATTTTTTGGGGACGACTGGTTTTGACTGCAAGGCCAATTGGAATACAAGCATGTCGAGTAATGAAATAGCACTCGTAAATCTCAATTTCAAAAACTTAAACGGCGAAAATAATTTTGCTTTAGCTGCTTAATCTGAATTACAGTAAGATAAGCCTAGTTGCACAAGGTGCAAAAGCTAAATGTCTCCTAGAAGCCTTGGTTAATGGCGTCTAATTTTGAGGCATCGTAAAAATTAACATAGAAATACTACTGTTTCGATGGTATTTTGAAAATTAAGAAACTAAGCTTAAAGTGGATTGTTTTTAATCAGCTTTTTGACTAAAATTAATTAAAAACTAAACATGTAGAAACTATTTTAGTTGCTTGTTTGGACCCGGGTTCGATTCCCGGCGTCTCCACTATTACACCTTCCAAACCCTTATTTTATAAGGGTTTTTTGTTTTAAGCTCATAGTAACGTTGATAATCTATCCAAACTTATTTTATATTGTTGTATCAAACAAATTTACTAATTTTATGCTTAATTACTAATTATTAATATAAAACGATGAGTGTCTTCAATATTTACATTTTACTTATACTGATAAGTTTCGGATTTAGCTTAGTCCATTTCTGAATTGTTTCACAAAGATATGCAAGTAAATTTGTTCCTTATTTTTTCAATCAAAAAATAATATGGGATCCAAATATTGATAGGTTAAAACTTATATTTACAGCAATAATTTTAATATCTCCTTTAGTTGTATTAAAATCTATTTTAGACTTTAACTTGAATAATGAGTATTTTAATTTTATTGGATTAAGTACTATTGTTGTCCTTGGAATGTTATGCCTGTGGTTTGATATTAAAAAACTTAATCCTCTTAAAAGTAATTCGTTCAAAAAACAAGAAGATAAAAATATTCCTTCTGAAAATGAAATATCATTAAAAAAAAATATTTCTGAAGAAACGACACACAAAAATTATATTATTAATTATTTCAATACTTTTCAATATAATTACTCAAATATTAACTTTTTTAATAAAACGGAATTAAAATCAAATATTAAAAATCAGACTAGAGGCCCAAAACAATTCACAAAAAATATTTTTATTGCACTTAAGTATTATATTATTCATTATTATGACAAGGAACAAAGATCTAACGACTTCCATATAACAAAAAAATCATTCTTTGAAAGAATAGCCGATTTAGAAAATATAGATGCTGGAACTTTAAAAAATGAATATGGCAAAATTATAAATGATCGCAACCCCGATATTTTTTTACGAGATAGAAAATATAAAAAATACATACTTCACCTTTTACAAGATACTACAATAAAGAAAAATAAAGAAATTATTACTCTTTTAGAAAAATTCAAATAATAAAGCGAAAAAGAATTAATTCGAATTAATTCTCATATACTTTGTTACTCATATTTGTGGAAATAAATTAAAAACCATAAAATATGAATTATTACGTAAATCCATTTAAGAATCTTTTCAAACAATTAGATGAGTTAAAAGAAATAACCCTTTCAATTAAAGATGCTCCAAAAGAAGATTACACACTAAAATTCTATACAGTCCCTGAGGCTAGTAAAATTTTGAAAGTAGATTCACAAACTATTAAGAATTATAATAAGGCTGGTTTTCTTCATATAGAAACTTATGGAATTAACCGAAAATTAATACATCATTCAGACCTATTTACAGAGGACAATAAACCTAAGTCTTATAAATATCTAAGAAAAACAAAATAGACTAACTAAAACTAGCTATTATGGAAAATTCAAAAAGGATTTTTACTGGGGTATGGATACCTAAAAATATTTATTTAAGTACAGAGGCTAAATGGATAACTAAAGTTTTATTTTTAGAAATCCACAGTTTTACAGCGAATGGAAAACCTTGTTTTTTTTCAAATAATTATATCTCAAATTTTCTAGGTGTTTCTGATAGGCAGGTTTCACGATTAATTTCAGACTTAAAAAAATTGGGATAGGTAACTGAGACACATTTTGAGGGTAGAAAGAGATACTTAAAGAGTAACCTTGAAATAAATTTTCAAACTGGCGAAGCTGCATTGACAAAATTGTCTAAACCAGAACGTCAAAAAAATCCTTCCAGCATAGACAAAAATGTCTATCATAATATACCAATTAATCAGTCCATTGATTTTTCTTTTGAAGAAAATAATTTAGACAAGCCAAAAAAAGCAAAAAACAAAAGAGGAGAACCCCTAAATTAAATTATAAAAAATGAAACAATCAAATTCCATTAATAGTATTCTAAAAAAACATCCTTTAATTTTAGGAAAAGGGGAAAGAAATAAACAGAAATTAGAAAGTGATATTGATACAAATCAATTGAAGCAACTTTTTAATATTGAAGCAACAGAATATTACACCTCCAAAAATAAAATATTCACTATTGATAATTACAATAAAAACTTCTTAAACCAATTATGCAGATACTTTTCACAAGATGAAGCCTTTGAAACAATTCACAATGGAGACTTAAACAAAGGTTTATATATATACGGCAACCCTGGTACCGGCAAAACATCAAGCCTTTCTATCACAAATCAAATGTCAAAAAAATACGCCTTGAAAAACCTGTGGTTCCCAATAATTCAAACATCAGAAGTTGTGATGAAATTTAATACAGAAAAAAATAAAGATTTTGTCATTAAATACTATTCAAATGGCAACTATATGCTAGGTGATTTAGGTTCAGAACCTTTTGCTAGCAATATTTTTATATATGGAAAAGAAGATATTTTTATACAGATTTTAAATGCTCGATATATGCTATTTATCTCTAAAGGAATAAAAACCTATATAACATCAAATTTAACACTTCTAGAAATTAAAAAACGCTATGGTTCGAGGATTGAAGATCGATTTATTGAAATGTTTAATATTCTAAAACTGGATGGAGAAAGTCGTAGATGATAGAATTCAATCATTTTTTTTTAATCAAAAAACCTTTTCTATGAGCAATGCATATTGCAAATAGCCAGGCGGGATGTTGTACACGTAGTGTGCACACTTCCCACGACTGGCAAGAGCAATATTTCATATTCTCTTTACTCCTTTTAAAATTAAAAATTCATGAAAAAAATCATTCAAAAAAATAAAGAAAGAGTCGTCTTTTATTTAAATTCTGAAGACAAAGAATTATTAAATAATCAATGTGAATTGATGCAAATAAAAACATCATTTTTCATTAGAAATTCTGTCTTAGAAAAATTAGGAAAACCCATTTTTAATGTAAAAAAACAAGATTTAGATACTAAAAAATACAGTTCTGATTTATTGCGAATCGGAAGTAACCTTAATCAAATTTCAAAAAAATTGAATTCAGGTGTAAAACTAATGCTAGTTGACCAAAGCACACTTTTAAACGAAATTAAAAATATTACTAACCACATTTTAGAAATAAAATCAAAACTATAATTTGACATGGAAAATAATACCCAAGAAGTTATATTCAATTTAATGCAAAATGTTGTTGACAAACTTAATGAAGTTTCAGCTAAAATTGACATCAAAAATGAAAATGTTGGAAAACCTGAATCAGACATTTTAACAAACCTATCTATTGAATTCAATAAATCAGTATTACAACAAAATGCTATTGTAAAACAAATTGGCACTTCTACGCAAGAACTTACCAATACTTTAAAATCAACTAAAGGAACCAATGAAACTTATAA
>Ga0209013_10003929_pt1 | contig 13103 bp, 11 predicted proteins | sample Cruoilmetagenom2_FD_187291 | JGI IMG/M metagenome (GOLD analysis project Ga0209013, IMG submission 187291) | Oil polluted marine microbial communities from Coal Oil Point, Santa Barbara, California, USA - Sample 2 (SPAdes) (version 2) | ecosystem: Environmental > Aquatic > Marine > Oil seeps ... | reverse complement strand
ACTTGCACCGCAGACCCCTAGCCATTTATGAATCACTGCTCGCGGATGGCGGCTTCAAAGCCGATCCCGCGCAACGCAGGGCTATCGAAGAACTGGACTGCATCTGGATGGAACTGACCGCTCACCCGGTTTCCAGCTGGTGGACAAAAATACGCGGCAAGCAACGCACACCGGTGACAGGCCTGTACCTGTGGGGCGGTGTGGGACGCGGCAAAACATGGCTGATGGATATGTTCTTCGACAGCTTGCCGGGTAAGGATAAGCAACGTATTCATTTCCACCGGTTTATGGCGCGTGTGCACACCGCCCTGAAATCAAAAAAGTCTACACGCAACCCGTTGGCGGAAATTGCCCGTGAGTGGGCAGCACAATACCGTGTCCTGTGTTTTGATGAGTTTTTCGTCGCAGATATCGCCGACGCCATGTTGCTGGGAGGCCTGTTACAGGCCCTGTTTGCTGAAGGCGTCACCCTGATCGCTACTTCAAACGTGGCACCGGATGACCTGTACGCCAACGGACTGCAGCGGGCCAAGTTCCTGCCAGCCATTGAATCCCTGAAAAAGCATAGTCTCAGCATACATGTCGATGGTGAGCGTGATTTTCGCCTGCGGTTATTACAACGATCCGAAATATTCCTGCAACCTCTGGACGATCATGCCGAGACTGGTTTAAGCAAAGCTTTTGAAGACATGTCGGCAGGTTGCTCACTGGATGCCCGCCTCGAAATCAATGGCCGTTTATTAAATGCCAGGCATCGAAGTGACGGCATCATCTGGTTCAGTTTCAGTGAGCTCTGCGAGCAGCCAACCAGCACCGCCGACTACATCGAAATAGCACGTGCCTTCAATACCGTATTCTTGTCCGGCGTGCCATTGATGGATGAAAGCAACGCCGATGCCACACGCCGCTTTATCAACCTCATCGACGAATTTTACGACCGTAACGTCAAGATGCTGATCTCGGCGACAAATCCTATCGACGGGCTCTACAGCGGCCAACGACTGGCATTCGAATTCCAACGTACTGCCAGTCGCCTTACTGAAATGCAGAGCAACGATTTTCTGGCCAAACCACACTTACCGTAATTAATCACAGTCAAAATCTCCGTCATCCAGGGCATGGCATTGAGGGGGAAACCCATTTTGTAACCAGTAATCCATCAGGTGGGTATTCACAAATTCTTTGAATGCCGGTTTTTTGCGGTAATAGGCCGTATCGGGGTGCCACATCAACCCGGCATTGTCGACCGTTGGAAAACACTGCTCTTGCTGCAAGGAGATTGCAACAGAATCCATGTCGCATACATCGATGTTGTAAGTCGCGCCCCATTGGTTGAAACGTGCTACCCGTGATGATTGATCCTCGAGCGGATTTTCGATCGCTTCTACCCAGTCATTAACCGGTGCAAATTGATTTCGCATGGCCAGTGCTGCAACCAACAGTGCCCTCTTCCGTTGCCCGGTGTGCACGTAATAGGAGACGAATGCATCGCCGGCCGTGTGAAAGTTGTCTTCAAATGATGCTTCAAATTGCTTGATGGCCAGCTCAATTTCACCCAGTGCCAGCAGACTTGAGGCCAGGTATTGTTTGCATAGCAAGTAGCCGGAGTCGATTGACAGGCACTGTTCAAAGTCCAGTACAGCCTTGTCAATATATCCCATATCCCTGATTGTAATTCCCCGCCAGAGCCAGGCAGTCGCATTTTTCGGGTTGTTCTCGATGGCAATATCGAGATTCCTGATAGCACCGATATAACCTTCGCCGGTGGCTTGGTGCTGCATGCCAATAACGGCATAAGCCATCGACAGATCAGGGTCAATTTCCAATGCCCGGTGAGCAGCGACAAGCGCCAGTGCATCGTGATCAATTCCATCGCCCCGGAACCATGAGGTCGCCACCGAACGCACTGCGGCAAGTGCCTCCCAGGCACGTGCAAATTGCGGATCCATGCTGGTGGCCTGCTCCAGCAATTGCCAACTGGTGGGAAGATTCTCACGGGCAATAAACATTTCCCTGGCTTTAAGGTAAAGATCATAGGCATCCAGGTTGCTGGTGGCAGCACCCACACTGACAGCTTGCAGGCCGATACCCAGCTCGGTTGTCAGGGCGGTGACGATCGCATTGGCAATCTCGGCCTGGATCTGGAAGATATCGTTCATGTCCCGGTCATAACTGTCCGACCACAGGTGGCGATCATTGCGCGTATCGATCAACTGCGCCGTGATACGTAGTTGATCACCCACTTTTCGAACACTGCCTTCGAGGATATTCGCCACCCGCAGCCTGCGGGCGATTTGCCGGATATTCCTGGTATCGTCTTTAAAGGCAAACGACGAAGTGCGTGAAGCGACAACGAGGCCCTCAACATGTGTCAACACGTTGAGCAGTTCTTCCGACAGGCCATCAGAGAAATAGTCCTGGTTCGCCTCTGCGCTCATGTTGGTAAACGGCAGCACCGCAATTGAGTTTTCGACGATCACCGGTTCAGGCTCCGGCTCGGCTGCAGGCTGAACCGCCCTAATCACCCCTTCCGATCCCCCGGGTACAGGCATGTACCGTTCCAGCGCCACCATACCCACAACCACCGCCAACAAGGCCATTGTGATGTAATCCAGCTTGTGGCCGGTTTTCCGGGTCAGGGAATCGACCTTTTGCAAGTCGGATTCCTTCCTGATCCCATCAGTTGTGATCGCAAAGACCCAGGTAAAATAAAGCACGACGGGCATGCCTGAGATCAGCAGGGTGATAACAACGCCCATCACCCAGGCTGGCGCTCCGAAGTTTCTCGCGATGATGTCGCCAATCTGGATCAGGACCCAAGAGGCGACGATGTAGGCCATTCCAATCCGGAATACATTACGACGTTTCATCTCACCGAGAATTTTCATTGTGACCTCATAGGCTTTTTTTGTGGCGAGCGCTTACTTGTATCGCTCCATCATTGTTATAAACGCAGGATCATCGCGGATGCCGTCAAACGCAGGGTCCAGATCAACCATGTAAATCGAAGTTTCACTGGGTGGCAAGAACAATGGCTCAAGCATTTCAATAGCCTCAGAAGTGAGGCCCGCAATGGCATATATACGTGCGTATGTTAGCTTGAAACGAAATGCTTCAACCTTGTCCTCAGGTCTCGATGCCACTGACTTTTGTACCCGGGCTATGACATCTTCTTTGGCACTGCCACGTATTGCACTCATCATCGCCTCGGCCAGATCAATGGCATAGCCCTGTCCGCCCCGGGCACGCAAACCTTTCAGGCGAAATTGAGCCGCACTTGCAGCATCCCTGGCCTCATCAACACGACCCATGAAATAAAGAATCTGTGCCGCCCAGTCTTCCCTGAGTGTGATCACGCTGAGTTGGATTTCCAGCTTATCCGGAAAATTGCGGGCGACCTCCAGGGCCTCTTCAAAGCGTCCGGCATAAATTCTCGCGACCATGAAAGATTTCAGAAAATCCGATTCATTGGTATGTTGCGCACCGATTGTCAATTGAATGGCGGTTTCTACATTGCCGGATTCCTGAAGCTCAAGGGAACTCAATCCACTCTTTCCCCAGAAATTATCTGAATCAATTTCGCGTGCTTGTTGGTACGCGTTGCGTGCCTCTTCATAGCGATGCAAAAAGGTATACGTGCCCGCAAGCTCGGTCCAATTGAAATGCACACGTGGGTTTAACTTGAGTGATTGCCGCATTGAATCGATTGCCTGATCCCAGCGGCCCGCTCTGCGTGAGGCCCAGGCCCGCCACATATAAGCCTCATCGTTTCCGGGCATCATTTCGATGGCTTTTCCGAGGTTGTAAAGGGCGCGCTCGTAATCCAGGTAACCCCAGTACCAATAAAAACCCTCAGCCATGTATAGCTCAGCAAAGTCGGAATCGACGGCTTTGGCGCGATCAATCGCCTTGCGAGCCAGTTCGCGGTTGACCGGGTCTCCACCGTACGCCCAGTAGTTGGTCATATGCGCTTTGGCCAGCCCCACCCACGCCAGTTTGAACTCCGGATCCAGGATCAGCGCCTCCTTGTAAAATTCCAGTGCGGTCTGATAGCCAATCATGTCCGCACCGAGCGTAAATCGCCTGGCCTGCAGGTACAGGTCGTAGGCTGCGACATTGTCCGTGGGCACATCCGCCACACTGGCCAGTTCGGAATCAGTGAGCGTCGCCTCCAGCGCCCCGGCGATAGCCTGTGCGATCTCGGATTGAATATCGAACAGGTTGCTGGTGGTCAGCTCACGATCGTATATTTCTGCCCACAGGTGTTCGTCGGTTTTGGCGTCTATTAACTGCACATTGATCCGCACCCGGTCACCTGCGCGTTGCACAGAGCCTTCCATGATATTGGCAACGCTTAATTCCCGTGCGATTTGTCGAAGGTTCTTGGTGGTGTCACGATATTCCATGACCGAGGTACGCGAAATCACGCTGAAAGCATCGACTTTCGACAACTGGGTCAGCAGGTCATCATGAATCCCGTCTGTGAAATAGCCATCCCCGGTATCTGCACTACGATTGGCAAAGGGCAGCACGGCAATGGAGTTTTCGTCGATGTCTGCGGTGCTGATGTCTACTTGAGAGGCAGGCGCTTCAACCACCAGCTGTTCAACTGCGGCTGTGGCAACGCCAGATTCAATTTCCGCAGTTCTCTGCTCAAAACGTGACTCCCAGATAAAATATCCCAGTGATAGTCCAAGCGATACTATGATGACGTAATCCAGCTTACGGCTGGTCTTTGGCGTAATGGATTCCTTGCGTGCCACGTCCTTTTCCAGCTTGATACCTTCCGGTGTCAGCTCAAAAGCCCAGGCCAGGATCAAAGCCGGCACAAAGCCTATCACCAGCATCAGAAGAATCAGTTTCGGTGCCCACTCAGGCAGCACCAGGATGTCTGTAATTGTCTCGGTGAGCTGCAAAAGGACCCAGACCGTTACGGCATAGGCAATGCCCACCTTGAATACATTCCGGCGTTTCAGTTCTTTGAATAATGACAAATTTTAGTTTCTTTTTATCTGCTAATGTTACTAAGCATAGTTGCTCAAGCAACAAATACCAAAAAATCTTTGATTCTCCGATAAAAGCAGCTACGGAAATTCAATTTCCATCCAGGTGGTTTACAACTTCCTCAGCGATAGCAAGGCTGGCGGTAAGGCCCGGGCTTTCGATACCAAAGAGCTGAACCAGACCCCGCATGCCGTGAGTTTCAGTTCCTGCAATCATAAAATCCACAGCGGGCTCTTCAGGGCCTGAAATTCTTGGCCGGACACCGACATAACCCGGCTGCAAGCGGCTTGCTTCAAGACCGGGGTAATACTCGCGAATACGGGCGCTGAAATGTTCCCGTCGTGTCTCACTTAAATCAAATGTGTAATCAAGCTGCTTACGCCAATCCACATCCGGTCCAAATTTCAACTGCCCACCAAGATCAAGCGTGGCATGCACACCCAGGCTGCCAGTGTCGGCGACAGGATATACCAGGTGACTGAATGGAGACTTGCCGGAATAACTGAAGTAATGCCCTGCCGGGTAATAGCTTTCCGGCAGTTGATTGGTGCTACAGGTCTTTGCCAGCGTCAACGCCCCGTGTCCGGCCGAGTTAACCAGCCAACGTGATTGAAGCCTCGTTGGCATCCCATCGACTTCTATCTCAAAACCTTTCGACAATGGTTTAAATCCCCTGACCGGACTTCTCAGGCTGAGGATGCCGGAGGCGCTTTCAATATCCCCAAGCAGGCTGAGCATCAATCCATGGGAATCCACAATTCCGGTCGATGGCGACCATAGCGCTGCGACCCCCCGCGCTTCAGGCTCCAGTCGCTGGAGTTCTTCCTGCGCTAAAAGTTCAAGATCTTCAACGCCATTCGCCCGCCCCTGGGCCAGGTAAGCCCTGAGTACCTCCAGTTGTTGCGAGGATGTCGCAACTATGAGCTTGCCAGGCTGCCGGTGACCGATGTCACGCTGCCGGCAATAATCATAGAGCAAGGCTTTACCGCGCACGCAGGTTCGCGCCTTCACACTGGCTGTCGGATAATAGATGCCTGCATGAATGACTTCGGAATTGCGGCTTGAAGTCTGTGTGCCGAAGGTATCTTCCGATTCGAGGATCAGAACCTCGTGTCCTTTAAGAGCCAGCGCACGTGCAACCGCAAGCCCGATCACCCCGGCGCCGACAACAACACAATCAACCTTCTCGGTCATAGCTCAAATACCCACGATCCTTTTTGCAAGTTTATGAGGAAAGAATCCATTCGTCATGAATTATTTTCGCCAGATGATAACGTTTGGTGATAACCCGAATTGCTTGTATTCTTCTGCTGGGTTATAAAGCTCAAAAAACCCTAATAAACAGGATGTACGTGGATAGAAAAAACTTACCCCAGACAAGCCAAACCGGTTGGTCCCTGCTTTTCGCCGCCTGGATCGTGGTCACTACTGCCACGCTTGGCAGCCTTTTTTTCAGCGAGGTCATGGGCGTTCCGATATGCGTGTTGTGCTGGTATCAGCGCATCGCCATGTATCCCCTGGTATTGATTCTTGCGCTTGGCCTGTTCCCATATGACCCCAGGGTGGTACGTTATGCTTCTGCGCTGGTTGTGGCAGGGTGGCTCACCGCTTTATTCCAGGTGCTCCTGGTCATCGGGATCATTCCGGAAAGCGTCCAGCCCTGTGTGCAGGGGATACCGTGTTCGGATACTCACATCTCCATATTTGGGTTTTTAAACATTCCGGCCCTTTCTCTCCTGACCTTCACGCTCGTAGGCATTTTGCTATTTTATTCGCATAAAAAGGAATCACCATGAACCGAAAAACCATCTTTATCTCGGTGGCCGGAATACTTTTATTGGCCTTTGGCATGGCCACGATGATTTTTCAGAATCATCAGGCGACACTGCACAGTGGTGTAGCAGGCCAAAACCAGGCCGTGGTACAGAGACAGGGCGCCCCGGTCAAAGGGCCCGCCGATGCCAGGGTTACCATCGTTGAGTTTTTCGACCCGGCCTGCGGAACCTGTCGGGATTTCTATCCGTATCTGAAGCAGTTTATCGACCAGTACCCGGGAAAGGTAAATGTGATGCTGCGCTACGCCCCGCTTCATCCTGGCTCAGACCAGGTGGTAAAAATGCTGGAAGCGGCACATCAGCAGGGTAAATTCTGGCAAGCACTTGAATTGTTATTCCTCAATCAGGATCGCTGGATCATCAACCATACGTCGCAACCCATGCGTGCGCTGAACATATTAAATTCACTGGATATTGATCAGGAAAAATTGGTTGCCGATATGAATAGCCCGGAAATAGCCAGGATCATTCAAAAGGATCTACAGGACAGCCAAACTCTCAACGTCCGGGCAACCCCGGAATATTTCGTCAACGGGCGTCCCATGCCCAGTTTTGGCTACCAACAGCTGAGCCAATTGGTAAAAGAGGCAGTGATTGAGGCATATTGAGTGAAACCTCACCACGACCAACCTGGCGTTGTTTTTAAAGGCCCGGTTACCTGCCTTTAATATAACTGACTGGCACCCCTATGTCCGAGTTAGCCGTGCGAACCATCACCAGTCCAAGAGGAAAATTATCGCTTGTCGGCTGTACTTCGATGGCATCACCTTTATAGACAACACCGTTGTCCAGGGTGACCGTTACCGGTATTGGCTCATCAAAAGTACACGGTGCATCTTTTTGAATAGCGCGAGTCAGTTCTTTCTGAACCTTGTCATGGTTCGCTTCACTCATGTAATTCTCCTGCTGGTTTTGTATTCCATACCCCCATCCTAGCGCATTCAACGACTGATCTCGCTATTTTCGAGTGATTTGTGTTCCGCATAAAAGAAAGGACCAGCAAGGGGTCAGCTGGTCCTTCCATCGAAGTTCGACGCAAGGGGAGCGTCGAGCCTCAATACGAAAATGGCATAAGGGGGAACGCCACTTCCGATTCTTCAGACCCTGTCGGGTCAATTCAAAAATTCATCAGGGGCCAAATATTCCCCTTATTCTTAAAGTTTACTGCAACTTAAGCCAATTTTATACATGCATATTGACTACATTTTCCAATTCCGGAATTTGCTGTGTTGACAGGCTCCACGGCAAAACACCCAATAACGGGCAGGGCATAAGCGCTTGAAGGGTCTTAAGGTTTTCAGTTTGTGCCTGCATATCCGGATCAACATGATTGGCGATCCAACCCTTCAGCGGCATACCATCCCGTTCTATTTGGGCTGCGGTTAACAATCCGTGGTTAATACAGCCAAGCCGCATTCCAACAACAAGTATGACTTCATCCGCTACCGCCTTCGCCAATTCTGCCAGTAAACGGTCTTCGCCAAGCGGCACGCACCAGCCGCCAACACCCTCAATGACCAGGTAATCCGCCTCAATGGTCTGTGCCAGTTTGCTGATCGTGTTTATATCAATCGACTGCCCGGCTTGCTGCGCAGCAATATGTGGCGCAATCGCAGGCTCAAAGGTATAGGGATTAACCACATCATAAGGCAGAACAACGTTAGCTGCCGCCATCAGGCCAAGCGCATCATCATTGCGTAAACCATCAGCCGTATTTTCACAACCGGATGCCACCGGCTTCATACCTGCCACTTTATAACCCTGGCCGGCCAGGTGGCGGATAAGCGCACGGGCGGCATATGTCTTTCCAATTTCTGTATCGGTACCGGTGATAAACCAGCGTTTCATGACGGCTCCCGGTTTTTGGAGCGCGACCGCAGCGCATCGATAGAAAATGTAGCCACATCACCACCCGGTGTTTTCACCGGCTGACCTTCTGCCGGCGCAAAGGCTGTGCCGTAAATCACTTCATAACTGGCCGGGTAACGGCTTCCACGACGGAATTGCTCATAGGCCTGTAACATTCCTTTCAGGTGTGCCTTGCCGGTCAGTCCGTGCAACCTCCGGCTGGCCACATTATGTGCACCCAATCCTTTCAGCTCGCGCATTAATGACATCACATCCGGATACTCCAGCGTCAGGCGTTCTGCATCCATCACCGGCTCGCGGAAACCTGCAGCCAGCAGTTCGTCGCCTATATCGTGCATATCCGGGTAGTCATTCACATGCGGAAGCTCATCCACGGCCCGCCACGCCTGTTTGAGCTCATATAGGGTATCCGGACCAAAACAGGTAAAAACGAGCATGGCGTTCGCTTTCATAATGCGCCGGAACTCACGAAAAATAGCAGGTAAATCGTAGCTCCATTGCAAGGCCAGGCTTGAAAAAACCAGGTCTACACTACGCGCTGCCAAGGGTAGCGCATGCATGTCAGCACAAAGCCGGCACAACCCGCCAGCGGAACTGGAATCAGCCCCCTCGCCTGCCCCAGCTTTTGCCAGCATGGCAGGTGCCCAGTCCAGGGCTATGACATTGGCCTGCTGAAATTGCGCAGCAAGCGTACGGCTGGCTGAGCCTGTACCGCAACCGAGGTCCAGAATCATACTGGGTTCAAGACGTTGAAATTCAATACGCTCGAGTAATCGTGATTCAACTTCACGCTGCAAAACAGCATGCTGATCATAGCTGGATGCGGCACGATTGAACGATGATCTGATGGCGTTTTTATCCAGTGGTGTCAGGCTCACGCTATTGACTCCTCATGCAAAAACTCATGAATGATTTCCAAAAAAGCTTCCTCATGACTGATGAAGGGCGCGTGACCGGCGCCGCTTATTAAAACCTCTCTTGCATCCGGCATCATGGATGCAGCCCGGACGAATGACTCCGGTCTGACGGTGCGGTCGCGTGTGCCACCCAGGATCAAGGCCGGCATTGTACATTTGTTTAAGCCGGGCAACAGATTATTGCTGTATAACAAGTGTAAACCGGTGTGCAAGGTATCTTTAGCCGGCACAACGCATTCAATAGACGCTCCACCCAATCGCTGCACCGATTCCTGCAGCCAGGTAGCGCCAAAGGTCTGCAAACAAAACTGTTTGAGCGTCCCTTCAAAATCATTCTCGAGCCCGTCGGTAAAACCCTGTTGTGCCGCAACGTCTACACCGCAGTCCCAGCCCGGTTGTTTCAAAAATGAAGGTGTTGCGGCTACCAGTACGATCTTTTTCACTTTATCCGGCTGCTGCGACGCGGCTGCCAGCGCTACCAGTCCGCCAAGTGACCACCCCAGCCAGGCCGCAGGTGGCAGCTCGGACAGGATCAGCTCTGCTACTTTATTCAGATCGCGGGACAGTGGAATATGACGATTAACGCCATGACCAGGCAGGTCAACGAGATTGACTCGAAATTCAGTAGCCAGGGCATCAACCACGCCGCCCCAGATACCGCTGTGCATGGCCCAGCCGTGTATCAGAACCAGCTCCGGTCCTTGCCCGCGCGTACTTATTTTCAATTTTTCAGACATGGGTGGCTGCCCCCGCTATGGCATCGAGCAGGGCGTCGAGCTGAGCAGGCTGATGTGCAGCAGTCAGCGTGATGCGCAGCCGGGAGCTGCCCCTGCGGACGGTAGGCGGACGTATTGCGATCACAAGAAAACCCTGTTGCCGTAAATGCGCGGCCAGTTTCAGTGTCGCCTGGCTTTCACCGATTATCATCGGTTGAATTGGCGAGTCCGAGTCCATCAAAACCAACCCGCGACTGGCTGCACCCTGTCTGAAATGTCGAATCAGCGATTGCAAGTGTTCACGCCGCCAGTCATCTTCGATAACACGACGCAAGGCTGCACGCGCCGAGGCCGCCAGTGCCGGCGGCATGGCAGTTGTATAGATATAACTGCGCGCCTCGTTAACCAAGTGATTGATCAGCTTCTCAGAACCGGCAATAAACGCTCCAAAACAACCAAACGCCTTACCCAGCGTACCTGTCAGAATCGGCACCTGTGCGCTGTCAAGCCCTGCCGCCGTCACGCTGCCTCTGCCACCGGGGCCGCAAATACCTATACCGTGCGCGTCGTCAACGGCCAGCCAGGCCTGGTGCTCCAGGCATAGTGAAGCCATGTCTGTTAAGGGCGCGGTATCACCATCCATTGAAAAAATACCGTCACTGATGACCAGCGTGTTGCCATCATTAGGCACAGCTAATTGCCTTCCCAAGGCAGCCATATCAACATGCCCATAACGTAACAGGCGCGCCCCGCTCAGCCTTGCGGCATCGATCAGTGAAGCGTGGCAAAGCTTGTCCTGGATGATGGCATCACCCTTACCTGTCAGGCTCGTGGCCACCGCCAGGTTGGCCAGGTAACCCGATGAACATAACAAAACTTTTTCACGTTGAAGGAACTCTGCAAGTTCCATCTCCAGCAACTGGTGCTCCTCTCGGAACCCGGTCACCAGTGCCGATGCGCCACTACCTACGCCATTGCTGTCTGCGGCGTTTTTGAGTGCAGCTGTAAGCTCAGGATGTGAAGCCAATCCCAGGTAGTCATTGCTGCTGAAGTTGAGCAACAGTTCATTACCCGCCTGTATTTCTACGGGATGATTTCCACTCAACGCCTGTCTTTGGCGCTCAAGGTGCTGTGTTTTCCTGTGCGCTGCACGGGTTTCAAGCCAGTGGTCCAGGCTATTACCGGAACCTGTGCGCGAACCTGGCATGGTTTTAGCTGACAGCAGCGTGATGTGGTTCGGTCGTTTGCATACCCAATCGCTTCAGTAATGCCATGTCCCGCGCCGCCTCAGGGTTATCGGTCGTTAACAGTTTATCGCCGTAAAAAATTGAGTTTGCTCCGGCAAAAAAGCACAAGGCCTGCATTTCATCGTTCATTTCCGTGCGCCCGGCTGATAAACGCACCACTGACTTCGGCATCGTGATGCGGGCAATGGCAATCGTACGGACAAATTCCAGCGGGTCAATCGGTTCTGCACCATCCAGCGGCGTGCCCGGAACCTGCACCAGGTTATTGACCGGAACACTTTGCGGGTGGGTGGGCAGGTTGGCCAGTTGTACGATCAGCTCCGCCCGGTCCTCACGTGTTTCACCCATGCCGACGATGCCGCCACAGCAAACATTCAGACCGGCGGAGCGAACATTCTCCAGGGTATCGAGACGGTCTTCATAAGTCCGTGTCTGGATGACTTCTTTGTAGTACTCGGGTGATGTATCCAGGTTGTGGTTGTAATAATCCAGCCCGGCGTCTTTGAGTCGCTCTGCCTGTTGGCGTTTCAGCATACCCAGCGTGACACAGGTTTCCATACCCATCGCCCTGACGCCTTTGATCATTTCTATGACTTTATCCAGGTCACAGTCCTTGGGGCTGCGCCATGCCGCACCCATGCAAAAACGTGAAGCACCACCAGTTTTTGCTGCCTGGGCTGCCTCAAGCACAGCCTCGACATCCATGACCGACTCACGTTCCAGGCCGGTGTCGTAGCGGACACTTTGGGGACAATACTTACAATCTTCAGGGCAAGCGCCCGTCTTGATGCTGAGCAAAGTGCTGATTTGAACCTCACGCGGATTGAAGTACAAACGATGTACCTGATGAGCACGAAACAACAATTCATTAAATGGAAGCTGAAAAAGGTCCAACACTTCGGACCGCAACCAGTCATGACGAACTTCGGTTTCGTGCTTGTTCATGTATTTAAAACTCCTGCCTTTTTGGTGATTACAGAACCGGACGGGGCATGAAGTATGAAAAGCACAACAAGGCCTGTCAACCTGAAAATACCTTACAGGTTGACAGCAGCGGATGGCGCACAGCGCTGGATTTCCTGTTACCGCCGCGTTGCGTGCTCTGCGGTGAGGCTTCCGGTTCGATCTGTATCTGTGGACCCTGCAAAACCGACCTGCCCTGGCCCGGCCCGCATTGCCATCAATGCGGTCTTCCTCTTGGCTCGCCTAAAGACACAATATGCGGTGCCTGTATTCAAAGCACACCACCCATCACCCGAACAGTATGTCCACTGCAATATCAATTCCCCGTAGACCGCCTGGTGCAGGCATTCAAATTCAACCGGCAACTCGCTGCGGGCAGGGTTCTGAGTCACTTGATGTGTGAATATGTCGCCGGAAGGAACCTGACTCATCCGGATGTGCTGATACCGGTACCCCTGCACAGGCTACGCATGATAAAGAGGGGTTTTAACCAGTCATATGAACTGGGAAGCTATGCCAGCAGGGTGCTGGGCATCCAAATGCAGGCAACTT
>Ga0209013_10003928_pt1 | contig 13106 bp, 15 predicted proteins | sample Cruoilmetagenom2_FD_187291 | JGI IMG/M metagenome (GOLD analysis project Ga0209013, IMG submission 187291) | Oil polluted marine microbial communities from Coal Oil Point, Santa Barbara, California, USA - Sample 2 (SPAdes) (version 2) | ecosystem: Environmental > Aquatic > Marine > Oil seeps ... | reverse complement strand
GTCGATATCAATGACCTGGCGTGCTTCATAGCCTGCTTCCCGATACTGTGTTCCCTTCGGCAAGGTACGGCGATCAATTGTTATATCGGCTACTTCATCAGGATCGTCTACGGGTTCAAGCGTGGTTCCGTCATGCCCCTTTTGCCCGCCAGGCTTCCTATCACTTTTCCCCTTCCTGCTGGATTTCTTTCTGTGTAACTATTCAGTATCTTGTCAAATGAGTTAATAAGTCGCTGCTGTTGGGTGTGTCTAAAGGAAACGTCTGATGCATGGCCGTTCCTATGCATTCATGCAATCACGGCCGGGCAAACAAAGGCTGCAGTTATTGCTGGGCGATGAACAACATGAAACACAGGATCCACCACTGATCTCGGAAAAAATGACCATCATTGATAAATAATCAAGAGGAAAATGAACCTTTGCCACGCAAAAACGAATGGTTGCCTCTGGTCAGGGCAGCTTGGCTGTCATGATGCAGGTGGTCTGTATATCTCTTGTGAAGGAAGTGGTCAGGATGCCGAATCCCAGCTGGTATTGGACTATGCGACAGAGCGTGATCCAGCTCCTCGAGCACATTGTTCTATCACCATACTATCCGGTCTGTGTGTTGCGCGTGTGTTCGTGCTGCTGATCACTTGCATCAACAATATCATCTTGACGACATGTTGCTTACATGAGAATAATATATTTAGAGCATTCTGATGCTTCATATTAGAGGTTTTATATGAATACTGGAAATCTTGTTAGACGTTTGTTACTGACAATTATGCTGCTGATCAGCGGGTTTACAGAGATTGCAGCCGCAGATAGATTCTGCACCCCCTTTCTTGACGGCAAGGTCAAACAATCCGTGCTTGATACCATGCTCCATGCAGCAAAAATTGGATATTTATATCGCATTCAGCCTGCAACTTCCGAGGTGAAATTCTGTATTGACAGCAAACTCAGTCATGTAGAGGGGAGGTTTAAGGATATCGAGGGTGGTATCGCTATGCAACCCGGTGCTGAAAATCGTGGCCAGGCGCTGCTCTCTATCGATGTCGATAGTGTATCAACCTCAAGTTCTCTGATTGAAAATGCGATCAAAAGTGGAACATTTATTGATGTCGAGCACTATCCGGAAATTCTTTTTGTCAGTAGTGGTTTTAAGTGGTTGATCGGAACTGCGGGCGTCGTAAAAGGGAGTCTTACTCTTCATGGCGTCACAAGGCCGGTCACGCTCAATGTGAAGTTGAGTGATATCAAGGGGGGCAAGGTTAGCAACAGCGATATCATCCTGATCAAGATGACCGCGCCCATCAGTCGCGCAGATTTTGGCATGAGAAAAAGAAGATTGCTGGTCAGCGATTCAGTCATGCTGTGTATGAGTGTCCAGGCGAAAAGAACAAACCTTTCATGCGCACAATGTCATAATTAGCGAGGCTACGCCTCAGGCCGTCAAATCCTGAGGTGGCTCTGATCGATCATCAGAAGCCCTATATCTTGTTCCCACCGTCCCCGGTGGGAATTCATGCGAACTTATCTTTGAGCCAGGTCTGCGTTCCCACGCAGGAGCGTGGGAACGAGGATGAAATTACTATTGGGCAACCTCTGTATGTCCGTTTTGGAGGGCGAGTTCAACCGATTTCTAACTGAAGCGTACTCTGAATCTTCTCGCGCCATGAGGCGGTCACACCGGCATCCTCGGCATAATACTTCCAGTGCGGCACCACTTGCTGCACTTCCCTGACAATCTTTTTGGTCGGCCCGCGTTTCAAACTTGTAAAATCACCATTAATGACGAGTTAATAAGACAAATAGTCTCAATTCGCCATTATTGGCGAACTATGGAAATTTGAGAGGGGTCAATCATAGCTGATCTGCGTGATGCTGAAACTCTTCGCTCCGTCAGGTGTACGCACATTCACTTCATCATCAAGATGGCGTTTCAGCAGTGCCTTCGCCATGGGTGAGTCCATGCTGATGTAGTCCTTGTGCTGATCAAATTCATCCGGCCCGACAATGCGGTAGCAGTTTTTCTCACCTTTTTGATCCTCTAGGGTCACCCGCGCCCCGAAAAAAACCTGTCCCTCAAGATTCGGTTTATTGCCGACAACGATTAATATCGGCAGGCGATGCTGCAGATAGTGGATGCGCCGATCGATGCCGCGAAGCTCTTTTTTACGGTAGATATATTCGGCATTCTCGGAGCGGTCTCCTTCGGCGGCGGCGGCAGAGAGGGCTTTGACGACGTCGCGGCGGCGCTTCCACAACGCTTTCTCTTCAGCCTGGAGCTTTTCAAATCCCCCGGCGGTGATATAGGGGGACTTTGGCGGGGCAGGTGGACGGTATCTTGCCATGATTGAGGATGGCTCAGGAGATAAAATTAAGCCAGTTTTTCAGTGCCTGCTCAACCTTGTGGCTATCCAGCGTGAACTCCTTGTCACTGTCGAGAGAGAGATTGCAGATGGTTGCACTCTCCTGCGTCAATGTGATTGTGAAACTGTTGCCGGTATGCACAAGCGGGGCATCTGCTTGTGCGATTCCGCGGATGCGTTCCAGCAGTTCACGACATGTTACGGCATCATCCTGAATATCCGACTCCAGCAGTTGGGCCAGTGCGATGCTCTCTTCATCGTTGCCCACCGCTCTGGGTGCATGATCATCGTCACGATAAAAGCGCAGCTTGCTCATCTTTTCCTACTCTGGTTGTGAATATAAACCGGGTATGCGGTATTGATTCTGCCGTCATTCAACACATAGCCTTCGATCGGGAAGCCGTGGCCGGAGGGGCCGCGCCATGGCTGTGTTTTTCCCTGTTTGCGGTTGCTGTAGGCGTGCAGCACAGCCATGATGATATCCGCGGGCTCCATCTCATCGGGATACATGGAGGAGAACTTCTGTTTCCACTGCCGTGATCGCTTGTCATAGATGCCAACTTGTGCAGTGTAGACGCCTGCCTGATTTGGCAGGCTCCTGATTTTCAGGATTTTTGCGTCTTTGGGGCTCTGTCCTTTGGTTTTTGCATGAAAGCCGGTTGGCTTGCCACGGCGGTTGATTTCACCCAAAAAAATATGGGTGGCATTGACGGCCGGGGAGGTTTTGGTCCACAGCTTCTTCTCTGCGAATGCACTGCCGCTGCCCAGAATAAGGCCCAGCAGCAGAATGGAGATGAGCTTGTAACGCATTGAAATAGTGTTGTCTATACAGTGAGACTATCCTAACAGATTTGATCTCGTCTTTGATCTATAATGCAGGGCAAATTGTGCTTTCGCAGAGCAGCATGCACAGTATCAAACAATGCATGGGCTTTTTGAGAAGTTACTATTAAATCCTCCTCTGGCGGAAGAGAGAGACTGACCCTTATGGCAAAAAAGCAGCCCCCACTCGTCAAGATTCGAAATCTCTCTTTTTCACGTGGTGAAAAGGTGATTTTCGATGGTGTCGATGTGGACATTCCCCATGGCAAAATTACCGCAATCATGGGGCCGAGTGGATCCGGTAAAACAACGCTGCTGAAGCTTATCAGTGGGCAGCTGCTGCCCCGGTCGGGAAGGGTGGAAGTCGATGGTCAGCGCATTCATGAGCTTGGTACACGACAGCTCTTCAAACTGCGTATGCGCATGGGGATGCTGTTTCAGAGCGGCGCCCTGCTGACGGATCTGAGCGTTTATGAGAATGTCGCCTATCCCCTGGTTGAGCATACCCATCTCCCCGCATCGATGATCAGGAAACTGGTGCTGATGAAGCTGGAGGCGGTTGGTCTGCGCGGGGCGCATGGTTTGATGCCGTCGGAGTTGTCCGGCGGCATGGCGCGCCGGGTTGCGCTGGCGCGGGCCATTGCGCTCGATCCGATGATGATTCTCTATGATGAGCCTTTCAGCGGTCAGGACCCGATCTCCATGGGGGTGCTGGTGTCACTGATCCGTCGCCTCAATGATGCTGTCAGGATGACTTCGGTGATCGTCTCCCATGATGTCCGTGAGACTGCGTCGATTGCAGATCTGATTTACGTGATTTCAGAGGGCAGGGTGATCGAGCATGGAACTCCTCAGGCGCTGTTGAATTCGAAAAAACCCTGGACCAGGCAATTCATGCTGGCGCAGGCGGATGGTCCGGTGCCTTTTCACCACCCGGCGCCCTCCCTGGAAGCTGATTTTCTGGGGAGAACAGAATGAATTCGATTGCCCGCCTGGGAAGAGCTGCAATCGATGTGGTGCAAGGTGTCGGCCGGGCAATGCAGTTGTTGTGGCAGATTCTCGGCAGCAGTCATGTCATTCTGCTGCGGCCGCGGGAGTTTTTTCTGCAGCTCTACTCTGCGGGGGTGCTTTCCCTGCTGATTGTCAGCGTCTCCGGTATATTTGTCGGTATGGTGCTGGCGCTGCAGGGATATTATATTCTGTCTCGCTTCTCTGCCGAGGCGATGCTGGGAGTGATGGTTGATGCCTCGCTGGTGAGGGAGCTTGGTCCGGTGGTGACTGCATTGCTGTTTGCCGGACGCGCCGGTTCCGCTTTGACAGCCGAGATCGGTCTGATGAAGGCGACAGAGCAGCTCTCTGGGCTGGAGATGATGGCGGTGAATCCTGTCAGCCGCATTCTGACGCCGCGATTTTTTGGCGGAGTTGTCAGCATGCCGATACTGGCCGTCATTTTCAGTGCGCTGGGGATTTACGGAGGTCATTTTGTCGGTGTTACCCTGATGGGGGTGGATGACGGTACATTCTGGTCGCAGATGATAGCTTCGATCGATTTTTATGAAGATGTCATGAACGGCGTCATCAAGAGTTTTGTGTTTGGAGTCGTCTGCACCTGGATAGCACTGTTCCAGGGCTATGACGCTATGCCGACAGCAGAGGGGGTCGGCCGCGCTACAACGCGCACCGTGGTGCACTCTGCATTGGCGGTGCTGGCGCTGGATTTTATATTAACTGCATTGATGTTTGGAGAGATCTGATGCGAAAGGGTTCCGCAGGAGTTGAGGTGATGGTGGGCTTGCTGGTGATGGCTGGCGCTGCGGCGCTCTTTTTCCTTGCCATGAGCGCCAGTAATTTTGCCAGCTTTGAGGCGCAGGACGGGTTTTTGGTGAAAGCCAGATTCGATAATATCGGCGGGCTCAAGGTGCGTTCACCGGTGACCATGGCAGGCGTCATGATCGGGCGGGTGAAAGCCATCGAGATCGATAATCAAACGCTCGAGGCGGTGGTTTCTCTCGCCATTCAGGCCCGCTATAATCAGATCCCGGAAGATACCTTCGCAAAAATATTGACGCAGGGGCTGCTCGGAGAGCAGTATATTGGACTGGATCCCGGCGGCAGCGAAGAGATGCTCAAAGAGGGAAGCGAAATCACCATTACACAGTCGGCGCTGGTGCTGGAAGATATGGTGGGGCAATTTATTTTCAGCAAGGCTGAGGAGGGGAAATGAAGAGGCTGTATAAATTCTTTGCGCTCGGGGTTAGCATGGCGCTGTTTTTGTGCATGGGTTCAACCCTGCAGGCAGCCAGTGATGATGAAATAACCCTGCGCAAGGCACAGGATTTGACAGATCGCGTCCTGAAACGCCTCAAGAGCCGCAAGTCGGAATTAAAGGCTCATCCTGACCGCATTCCCGCTGCTGTCGGCAATATTGTCAAACCGACATTCAACTTTTCAGCGATGACCAGTTCTTCAATGGGAAAGCATTGGCGCAAAGCCTCCTCCTCGCAGAAAAAGAGAGTCACTGATGCATTCGGCAATCTGCTGATGCGTATCTATGGTCTGGCGCTACTGGACTATACGGGAAAACCTGTCGAGTACGGCAAGCCGCAGCGCTCCAGGGATAACAAGCGTGTTGTGATTCCCAGCAAGGTCGTTCCCTCCAGTGGCAGGCCGGTCTCGATTCGATACTATATGAACCAAAGCGGCGGAGAATGGAGAGTCTACGATGTCAAGATCGACGGCGTCAGTCTGATGGCCAACTACCGTGAGAATTTCAGCATCGAGATTCGCAAGGGCGGGATTGACGGCCTGATCCAGAGTCTGAAGAGACGTGCAGCAGCAAAGTAACCGCGCTGAACTCAGGCAGGCTGGCGATGGACGTCTGACTCTTTCCGGGGCGCTGGATTTTGATACTGTCGTCATGCTGCGGCCGCTGCTGCGTCGCTATCTTCTACCGGGTGGGAGTATCCTGGTTAACCTCAAGCGGGTTGGCCACTGCAATAGCGCCGGACTGGCGCTGCTGCTGCAGTGGGTTGAAGATGCGCGGCAGCAGGGGAGTACTGTCCAGTTTCGCAATCTCCCCCACTCCCTGACTGAAATTGCGGATTTATATAATCTGAAGAGCCTGATACCGGTGGTTTGAAGCTAATAGGCTTGATGCGCTTTGTTCCACTCAGCACATCCTATTCAAATAGCAAAACTTCACGATAGTTCGGTCACTCTTCAGGCCTTTTCTGCTCTTCAATTATCGAGATGGCGTGCTGGAGTTTGTGCAGCAGCTCATCCTGCTGATCTGCAGGGACTTCATTGAGATTGATGTTGAGTTCAAAGCCAGGCTCAAGATACTGCATATCCGGTCCGGTTGTCTCGGTCTGTCGATGCCCCAGCACGCGGCAGGGTGTTACCTCGCGTGCAAACCCCTTGACCTGAATCGCATCGACCTCTTCAAGCAGAAAGGTTTTCTCTACCAGAGTTTTTGTGTCGGCGGAGATCAGGATCTCTCCTGGTTGCGCCGCACTTTCGAGACGGCTGGCAAGATTGACAGTGTTGCCGATTATGGTGTATTCCATGCGCTGTTCGCTGCCGAAGTTGCCGACAGTGCAGAATCCGCTGGCAATCCCCATACGCACTGAAAAATCATGGCTGATGCCACGCAGTTTCCACTCCTCCTTGAGCTCTTCGATGGCTTTACGCATCTCCATCGCCATGGCGACACAGCGTTCGGCGTCTTTTGCAGGGCCGTCTGTTTCAGGGTCGCCGAAAAAGACCAGCACCGCATCGCCGATAAATTTGTCCAGGGTGCCGCCGTGTTTGATTACCACTTCAGACATCCTGTTGAGATAAGCATTCAGGTGAAAGGAGAGATCTTCCGGCTCCATGCTGTCGGTCATGGACGTGAAGCCGACGATATCGGAGAGAAACACGGTCAGTTTTTTGCGGTGACTGCCGATGCGTGCTGATTTTTTGCCTTCAAAGATGGATTGATAGATCTGCGGCGAGAGGTACCTGGAGAGCTGTGTTGAGAGATCCTCGAGGCGGGATTCACTCTCTTTGATCTGTTTGTGCGCCTGAATAATGGAGTTGATCAACGGACCGACAAGGCGGATGTTCAGCACGGCGCCGATCAAAATTGCCAGCCAGGCCACGATGGAGGTATAGAGTGCGGCATGCAGGAATGGCTGTTGAATTTCAGAAAGGTCCATCTGTGCGACCAGCCCCATCTCCAGGAACGGCAGGTACTCGTAGGCCGCCAGCACTTCGACGCCATTATGATCCATCGCCGTGATTGAACCGGACGTTCCCGACAGCGCCAGTTTCATCGGTATGTTTTTATCACCAAAATCCAGTGGCACAGGTGGGGGAATCTCGAAATTCAGTTTGCGGGTTGGCAGCAGAAACACCACTTCATTAGCAACACGCTCCGCCAGCACGACCTCGCCGGTTTCACCGAATCCGGTATAGTTGATGTGCGCCTCTTTGATCTGGCTCAGGGTGCCGGCGCGGGAGATTTCTCCTCCGGAGCCAGTGGCGGCGACAATGGCGTCAAACTTGGCGATGGCTTCGTAGATGCGGGCATGGGATTTTGCCAGCTCCTGAAGTTCGCCCAGCGACTCCTGCAGTTTGATCTTGTAGAGGTAGGCAAAACCGGATATCGCCACGGCAAGCGCGATGGTGGTCATGATGAGGATCGAATAGAGCTGGATTTTCTTCCTGTTGGCTATGGAAACGGGTTTCATTGTGAAGAATCTCCCGTCAGATCCGACACGATTTTACTCCGCATGGTTGTGATCGCGCCATCCAGCAGCATGCTCTTCAGGGTCGAGGTGATTGCAGGGACCAGCTTCTCATGCGTCTTGTGCAGGTAGTGATAGAGCAGGTAGGTCTCCAGGATGCCGTTCAGATGCAGTTGTCCGCCCTGGGGATGCTGGCGGATGGCAACGGCGCCGTTGATATAGGGCACAACGATGAGGTCTACCTGGTCGTTCAGCAGCAGTTCGATGAGTTGGTCGTAAGTTTCAGTCATCTGCACCTGCATGCCGCTGGTTCCCTTTTCCGCAAAAATGATCCCCTTCACCAGTCCAATTTTGAATGTCCTCAGGCTGTACCAGCCTCTGAGTTTCAAGGCGCTGTTTTTTGAGAAGACGGCTCCCTGAATATAGTTGATCGGGATTGGAACCTGGATCAGGTTCGGGAAGTTGCGGGAGATGCCATCGATGCGCTGCACCTCCCCGTCGGCCAAACCACTGTTCGAACGCTGCAGGGCCTCGCTGGCGCCAAGCCCACGTATGCTGATATCGATGCCCAGACGCCGGTATGCCTCTTTCAGAACATCGCTGGAGACGCTGGTGTCGGGAGAGTTGGCGACAGTCGTCAATTCGAGGCGCTGATTCGCCATTCCTGGCACACACAGAAGCAGCAATAGGAGACCGATGCAGTTGTATCTGAGTCTGTGTAGCATCATTTCAGAATAACAATCTTCCGCAGAATTTGTGGGATAGCTCCCTCTCCCTCGGGGATAAGGTTGGGGTGAGGGGCTTTGCTGAATTGTACACCAGTGCTTCAACGAAGTTGGGAGTATCCGCTATTTCCAGTATCATTAGCAATCCTGTTAATGAAATCCACAAACTGTCATGGATAAACTCCTGATTACCGGCGGCGCCAGCCTCTCTGGCGATGTCCGTATCTCCGGCGCCAAGAATGCTGCATTACCTATTCTTGCAGCCACCCTGCTGGCCGAAGAACCCGTCACGGTCGGCAATGTTCCGCATCTGCAGGATGTTACCACTACGATTGCACTGCTGGGCCATATGGGTGCGCAGATCACGGTTGATGACCACATGCAGGTCGAGGTAGATGCCAGCAATATCACGAGTTATGAGGCTCCCTATGACTTGGTAAGAACCATGCGCGCCTCGATCCTTGTGCTGGGGCCGACGTTGGCCCGCTTTGGCGAGGCGATCGTCTCCCTGCCCGGTGGTTGCGCTATTGGCGCACGGCCGGTCAATCTGCATATCGAAGGATTGCGCGCAATGGGGGCCAATATCGAGGTTGAAAACGGTTTTATCCATGCCACGGCCAAGCGTCTCAAGGGAGCACAACTGATGCTGGATCTGGTGACCGTTACTGGTACTGAAAATCTGATGATGGCAGCGGCTCTGGCTGATGGCGAGACCATCATTGAGAATGCCGCTCGCGAGCCGGAAGTTGCCGATCTTGCCAATTTTCTCAATGCCATGGGCGCCAAAATTTCAGGCGCCGGAACAGATACGATTGTTATCGAAGGCGTGGAGAGACTGCATGGCGCGACATATAATGTCATGCCTGATCGCATCGAGACCGGCACTTTTCTGGTTGCCGCTGCAGTGACACGCGGCAAGATTCGCACGCGTGATACAGCTCCCTCATCGCTGGATGCTGTACTCCACAAGCTGACTGAAGCTGGAGCCGTCATCGAGACGGGTGATGACTGGATCGAACTGGATATGCAGGGAAAGCGCCCGCAGGCAGTTGATATCCATACCGATCCCTACCCGGCGTTTCCAACCGATATGCAGGCGCAGTTTTGTACGCTCAATGCAGTTGCAGAGGGTGTGGGTGTGGTGACTGAAACAGTCTTCGAGAATCGTTTCATGCATATTCCCGAGTTGCAGCGCATGGGGGCGGATATTCGTCTTGAAGGCAATACCGCAATCTGCAGCGGTCTGGAGGAGCTCAAGGGAGCTCCGGTGATGGCGACGGATCTGCGCGCCTCGGCGAGCCTGGTCATCGCCGGACTGGTGGCTGATCGCGATACGCTGGTTGATCGTATCTATCATGTCGACCGGGGATACCAGAATATCGAAGAGAAACTCACTGGCCTTGGCGCACGTATCCGCAGGGTCGAGGGGCGTTGATCATGAGTGAAATGCCGCTGACAATCGCCCTCTCCAAGGGGCGTATCTACAAGGATACTCTGCCTCTGCTGGCGCATGCTGGAATTGAACCGGTGGATGATCCCGTGACCAGCCGCAAGCTGATTCTGGACACCAATCATGAACATATCAAGCTGGTGGTGATACGCGCCACGGATGTTCCCACTTATGTGCAGTGGGGGGCTGCCGACGTGGGCGTTGCCGGCAAGGATGTGTTGATGGAGCATGGCAGTGAAGGACTCTACGAGCCGCTGGATCTGAAGATTGCGCGCTGCCGCATGATGGTGGCCGGTAAGCCGGATGCAACCTATGATGGTGATCATGTGCGCATCGCCTCCAAATATGTGCATACTACAGAGCGTTTTTTTGCGCAGCGCGGACAACAGGTCGAGATCATAAAACTCTATGGCGCCATGGAGTTGGCCCCGCTGGCGGGACTTGCCGATGTGATTGTTGACCTGGTGGAGTCTGGAAATACACTGAAAGCCAATGGTCTTGAGCCATTGGAGCATATCGCAGATATCAGTTCGCGCCTGATCGTCAACAAGGCATCCTGGAAAATGAAGCACGCAACCATCAAGAATCTGCTGGAACAACTCAGTGAAGCAGTGGGAGAGAACAATGGCTGAGATTCGCCGCCTCGATTCGGACGCTCCGGATTTTCAGGAGCAGCTGGATGCCTTGCTGGCCTGGGAGTCCGTTTCCAGCAGCGATGTCAACAACACCGTCAACGGGATTATTGCTGAGATCAGACAAACTGGTGATCAGGCGCTGATCGATTTTACCAGCCGTTTTGACGGCTGGACACCTGCTTCAGCGCAGCAGCTGGAAATCTCTGTTGATCGCCTGCAGCAGGCGTGGAATGCGATCAACGAGGAGCAGCGCACAGCGCTGCAGACAGCTGCTGATCGCATCAGCAGCTATGCTGAATACCAAAAACAGCAGGAGTGGAGCTATGAGGAGCCGGATGGCACCCTGCTCGGGCAGCAGGTCACAGCGCTGGACAGGGTAGGGCTCTATGTGCCGGGCGGCAAGGCAGCCTATCCATCATCTGTGCTGATGAACGCCATCCCCGCCAAGGTCGCCGGTGTGCCGGAGCTGATCATGGTGGTGCCCACGCCGCAGGGTGAGCTCAACGAGCTGGTGCTGGCGGCGGCGCATATCGCCAATGTCGACAGGGTGTTTGCAGTTGGCGGCGCCCAGGCAGTCGCAGCGCTGGCATACGGAACAGTAACGATTCCCGCGGTGGACAAAATTGTCGGGCCGGGGAATATCTATGTCGCCACGGCCAAGCGTACGGTGTTTGGTCAGGTTGGCATCGATATGGTGGCAGGCCCATCCGAAATCCTGGTTATCTGTGACGGGGATACCGATCCCGACTGGATTGCCATGGATCTCTTCTCACAGGCTGAGCATGATGAAGATGCCCAGTCGATCCTGCTGACCCAGGATGCCGCTTTTATCGACAGGGTGGCTGACAGCATCGACAAACTGCTGCCGCAAATGGAGCGCAGCGAGATCATCGCTGCCGCGTTGCGTGAGCGGGGCGCCCTGATCCGGGTGAAGGATCTCGATGAAGCTGTCAAGGTGGCGAATTTTATCGCACCTGAGCATCTGGAGCTCTCAGTCGAAGATCCGCAAACCATGGCAAAGGAGATCCGCCATGCAGGCGCAATCTTCATGGGGCGGTACACCTCCGAGCCGCTGGGCGACTACTGCGCCGGGCCGAATCATGTGCTGCCGACATCCCGCACGGCGCGTTTCTCTTCACCGCTGGGTGTCTATGACTTCCAGAAACGCTCCAGCCTGATCATGGCGTCGCCGCAAGGGGCAGACAGGCTCGGGCGGACTGCATCCATTCTGGCGCGCGGAGAGGGGTTGACCGCGCACGCCCGCTCTGCGGAGTTCCGTCTTAAAGATGACGAGGTTGTCACAGGTCGATTGACATGAGCCTGATCGAACAGTGGATACGCCCCGAGGTTCGCGCTATCGATGCCTACCATGTGCCTGATGCCAGCGGATTGATCAAGCTGGATGCCATGGAGAATCCACATGCCTGGCCCGAGGAGCTGCGAGAAGAGTGGGCGAGGCTGATCCGGGATACAGATGTCAACCGTTATCCTGATCCGCATGCCCGACAGCTAACACTGCAGCTGCGCACAGCAATGCAGATCTCTGCTGAAGCAGGTGTGCTGCTGGGCAATGGTTCGGATGAGATCATCCAGATGCTGGCGCTGGCGCTGGGTGGTCAGGATCGCACTCTGCTGTCGGTCGAGCCCGGCTTTGTCATGTATCGCCTGATTGCTGCCTTTTCCGGTCTCGACTATATCGGGATTGAACTCAATGGCGGTGATTTTTCACTGGATATGGAAGCTCTGCTCAAGGCGATCGACGCACACCAGCCCGCTCTGCTGTTTCTGGCCTATCCCAATAATCCAACCGGCAACCTGTTTGCCGTCTCTGACGTGGAACGCATCATTACTGCGTCGCCCGGACTGGTGATTATCGACGAGGCCTACGCGCCTTTCACCGATGCCAGCTTTATGCCGCGCATTGGCGAGTTCGACAACATGGTGGTAATGCGCACCCTCTCAAAAATGGGACTCGCCGGTTTGCGCCTGGGACTGCTTGCCGGGCCGGCAGAGTGGATCAAAGAGATCGACAAGACCCGGCTCCCCTATAACATCAACGTCCTGACCCAGTTGAGCGCCAGCTTTGCGCTGAGCCACATCTCCGTGTTTGACAGCCAGACAGCGGCGATTTGCGAAGCACGCTCGCAGCTCTTTGAAGAGCTGCAAGAGATAGCGGATATCACGCCTTTTCAGAGTGAAGCCAACTTTATTCTCGTGCGTACAGCTGAAGGAGAGGCTCCTTCACTATTTGAAGGATTGAAGCAGTGTGGTGTGCTGATTAAAAATCTGCATGGCAGCCACCCCTTGCTGAAAGATTGCCTGCGCATCACCGTCGGAACCGAAGCAGAGAACAGAGCCCTTATCGAAGCGCTGAAGTTTCCTAAAAC
>Ga0209013_10003927_pt1 | contig 13108 bp, 10 predicted proteins | sample Cruoilmetagenom2_FD_187291 | JGI IMG/M metagenome (GOLD analysis project Ga0209013, IMG submission 187291) | Oil polluted marine microbial communities from Coal Oil Point, Santa Barbara, California, USA - Sample 2 (SPAdes) (version 2) | ecosystem: Environmental > Aquatic > Marine > Oil seeps ... | reverse complement strand
TGGTAACAAACCCGCAGCGGGTCTGACCGCTAGGCGCCACAGCATCCTCCACCCCCGCACCAGCCAGCTTCTCAGGATGCTTATTTGTCATCAGGCTCGTTCCTCCAAACACCCTCGCGCGCGAGCATAGCTTCCGCCGCGGTCTGCTCCGCCGCCCGCTTCGATGGTCCTTCGCCGCGGGCCGGCGCATGCGTTTTCACTCTCACCTCAGCAATGAATACCGGCGCGTGATCCGGCCCCGAACGGCCAATTTCAACGTACTTCGGCAGTGGCAGCCCCCGGCCCTGAGCCCATTCCTGCAGCGCCGATTTTGGATCCTGAATCCGCTCAGGCAATTCGTCACTGATCGGATACCACAAACGCCGAATCACGACGCGCGCATTCTGAAAACCGCCATCAAGGAACACAGCAGCCAGCAGTGCCTCTGTCGCGTCAGCAAGAATGGTGTCCTTGTCACGCCCACCACTCTCGTCTTCGCTGTCAGATAGAACGAGGTAGTCGCCAAGAGACAGTTGCCTCGCAATGAGTGTGCACGTCTCTCCACGCACCAGCTGATTGAATTTCTTTGCCAGCTCGCCTTCGCGGGCATCTGGCAACTGCTCACCCAACAGCTCTGCAATGGCAAGCCCGAGCACTCGGTCTCCGATGAACTCCAACCGCTCATTATCGCCCGGACTAAGCTTAGCTCCGCGCGCGCTGGAATGCGTCAACGCCCGCTCCACAAGAGTGCGCCGCTCAAACTTGTAGCCCAGATCTGTTTCAAGATCGGCAATCGTGCGGGGCCTTGCCATTGATCTAGCCCAGCTAATGCAATGGTCCAACGAAACGGAACTAAAGCGCCGTCAGCGGACAAGTTGGAAAATGCGTCCCCAGCGAATATCAAGCGGCCAGGTCCAGGGCGTGTACCAGCGGAACGCGTTATCCTCATCCACGGCCGCTGAAAAGAATATGATCTCCGCTCTGCCAATCAGATTTTGATACGGCACGTAGCCAACATCATAAGTCGCACGGCTATCCGTCGAATTGTCCCTGTTGTCGCCCATCATGAAGTAGTGACCCGCGGGCACCTTGTAGGGACCGACATTGTCAAAGAAACCATTCGATTCCGAGTCGAGCACCGAGTAGGCCACGCCATTAGGCAGTGTCTCCTCATACTTGGGTATCTTGCGCGCAGGACCACCATTCGTCGGCGGCACGTAGTTTCCAATCCGCTTTCGCGGGATCTCCTTGCCATTCAGTATGACAATACCGTTGCGAACCCGAATTTCGTCTCCTGGGAGACCGATGACACGCTTGATGTAATCGGTCGAGTTGTCCCGCGGAAGTTTGAACACCGCGACATCGCCGCGCTTAGGCTGTGCACCAAATACCCTGCCTTCAAAAAGATTGGGGCTGAAGGGGAAGGAGTACCGGCTATAGCCATAGGACAGCTTCGACACGAACAGGTAGTCACCGATCAGCAGTGTGTCCTTCATCGAGCCGGAGGGTATATTGAAGGGTTGATAAAAGAACACTCGAACGACCAAAGCGATAGCGAGCGCCTGGATGACGATCTTCATCAGCTCCCACCAGCCACTCTCGCTGCGTTTGGACACGTCCGTTTCAACACTCATTGCCGACTCCTCGACACCGCACCACTCCGACGACCGGAGACCAAAACAAGGTCCGCCCGCTATAACTGGTTAGCTGGTTCACTGTAAACCACTGGCCCGAAGCCCAATCCACGACCATCTCCTTTAAACCGTAAGCCCGAGACGATGGCATCCACTTATGTTGTGGCGAGATCATCCGCCGTATTCTATTTGTTGCGAAGCTCGTATCCGACTGTAAAAAACCTACCCAAGATGCACAGCCGCGCCTCCCCTAGAACGCAGAGCAGAGCCACTGGAAGGCATATTGACGGCCCTAAGTTCCCGCCAGCAACCACCCTGACGGGATCCGGAGACGGTCCTCTCTAACGAGTCTCCATGGTCGCCAAACGTTTGGTAGAAGCGACCCCAACAAACCATCGCCCGCCAATCGGAACGCTGCCGCGCGATCTTTGTGAACACCAGTTAAGCGAAGCGGTCGCCAAATCGCATCATTGTTTTCTCGGCGCGCTGGATATCGTTCGGATCGTTCCCAAGCCGATGGGTTATGCCGTTCGTGGCTCAAATCACATGGCCTGGCGGCGATCGTCGACTAAGCCTCGCGTCGAGCTTGCTCCATTAATGCACGCATATGCTGAACGGCGGCTGTAAGGCCCCCGAAAATCGATTCACCAATAAGAAAATGCCCAATGTTAAGCTCTACAATCTCCGGCAAACGCGCTACGGCCTTCACCGTATTGTAGGTCAAGCCATGCCCTGCGTGAACCTCAATACCACCCGCCTTGGCCACTTGCGACCCGCGGCTCAGCCGTTCCAGCTCGCGCGCCACACCCGATGCATCATCCTCCAGCGCCCGCTCGCAATAGGCCCCCGTATGCAATTCGACGATATCCACACCGATCTCTGAGGATACCTCGATGTTTTTTTCGTCGGCTTCAATGAACAGCGAGACGCGAATACCGGCGTCCTTGAGCCGGCTCACCACGCCGCGTAGCACATCTCCACCAGCCGCCACGTCAAGGCCCCCCTCCGTCGTTCGCTCTTCGCGCCTCTCCGGAACAAGGCAGCAGGCGTGTGGCAGGTGCCGCAGGGCAATACTGACCATCTCGTCGGTCGCTGCCATTTCCAGATTCAGCGGGCGCGTCAGCTCCGCTTTCAACCTGGCGATATCGCTATCGGAGATATGGCGACGGTCTTCCCGCAAATGCGCTGTAATGCCGTCGGCGCCACCCTCGATCGCGATATGAGCCGCCCGCAGGGGGTCAGGATGAAGACCACCCCGTGCGTTCCGGATCGTGGCAACATGATCGATGTTGACGCCCAGTCTCAGCGTCTCAGCGCTTTTACTATCGATGTGTCCGTTCATGAATGGGCAGGATCATAAAAAGCAAGCAGGGCACCGAGTGGATAGCCGCTATCATAGCCATCAGATCTGTACCTTCGCGACTGGTGACGTATCACGGCTCGCCTTGTTATCACATAAATCGCACCGCCCAAGGCCAGCCCGATCGGCACGCTTCCCACTAGCATCAGCTTTACGATCGGCCATAAAAAGCCGAATGCCGCGCTAATCATGTCGGGCGACAAATGCCGGACACTCTCCCAGAGTGCCCCAAATTGTCCTCTGAGCGCAACTTCATCGAAACCGCCCGGCGCGCCAAGCAGATACCCACCAATCGAATAAGTGGTCGGCCAGAGGATCGCCCAGACGATCGGATTGCCGAAAAGTGTCCCGAGCATCGCCGCCGCGAAACTTGCCTGCAACGCCATGGCTATAACGCCGGCAAGCGCCATCTGCATGCCGACAAACGGTGTGATCGAAGCAAACACACCGATGGCGCAACCCAGCGCCAATTGATGCGGCGTCGCTCTCACGCGCATCAACCGCAGGACGACATAGCGGAGAGATCGATCCCAACTGGTGCGCGGCCACAAGAGAACGCGCAATCGTTCGGCATACGTCGGCGGCATACGCCGATCGAACATCATCTATTAGGCCCCCCGACCTACATATACGGCCAGCACGGGCCGTCGACGTCATTTACCCTCACCAAAAACGCGTTCTGCACTATTCACCACGCCTTTTGACTTCAGCCCGTTAAGTATGTGGTTCAAGTGATCAAGATCCCACACTTCAACTTCGATCAGCATCTCGGTGAAGTCCCGTCCACGCTCAACCATACGCACGTGATCTATATTGCCATCCGCCTCACCGATGAGCTGAGCAATCTCGGCAAGGCTGCCCGGTGCATTCAGCGCTGTAACCTTGATACGCGCCGGAAATCTCTCGGAACTGTTAGGATCGACATCCCACGTAACATCAATCCACTTTTCGTGTTCAAAGGCCATTAATTGTGGCGAGTGAATCTGGAAGATGCGGATTCCCTCGTCGTTCGTCAAGACACCGACGATCCGATCGCCAGGAACGGCACCGCCATCCGCGTATGTTACGGGCAAGTCTCCCCTAAGCCCGCGAATCGGAATGCTCGACACGCCTTTGCTGGGATCTTCGCGTCCGTCTCCAGACATACGGAACTTGAGGCCGATTACTTTCGATAGGTTGAACCAACCCTCTTGACCGCGTCCCCGCACATGACGGTTCTTTGGCTTATAGCTGGGCAACGCCTGGTCCAGCTTCGCCTCCGGCAAGGCCGCCTTGACGACATCTCGCGCCGGCAACTCATTCCGGGCAACGCTGGCCAGTACATCCTCCAGGGTTTTCGGCCCCGCCGACAAACGTGGCAGGGCACAATCAAGGCGCTCCTGGGTGAACTCTTCTCCGTAGCGATTGAATTCGGCGGCAACAAGTCGCCGGCCGAGCTCCGCGTATTGGCGGCGCAACGAATCCCGCACCGACCGGCGAACAGCGCCGCGCGCACGTCCGGTTACAGCGATAGCCTCCCAGGCCGCTGGTGGGGAGGCCGTCTTGGAAGTCCCAATCCTCACCTCGTCCCCATTGCGCAGACGCGTATCCATCGGCATCTGACGCCCGTTAATGTAGGCGGACTGCGCCGAGTTGCCGACGTCAGTATGAACCGCGTATGCAAAATCAATCGGCGTCGCCCCTCGGGGCAGCGCGATGAGCCGCCCGTTGGGCGTGAAGCAAAACACCTGATCCTGAAACAACTCCAACTTGGTGTGTTCCAGGAACTCTTCGGAATTAGCGCCCTCGAGCAGCGTCTCGACCAGCTGCCGCAGCCATAGATACGGACCGCTATCCTGATCGAGCCCGTTTTCAGCATTCTCCGATAGCGCTCCGAATTCCTTGTAGATCGCGTGCGCGGCGACGCCGTACTCGGCGACGTCGTGCATCTGCGAGGTTCTGATCTGCAGCTCGATGCGCTGGTTTTGCGGACCAAGGACAGTCGTATGGATCGACTGATAGGCGTTGCCCTTCGGCGTCGAGACGTAATCCTTGAACCGGCCCGGCACTTGCCGCCACGTCGTATGGATGACACCGAGCACGCGGTAGCAATCCTCCACGTTATTGACGATCACCCGGAACCCATAGATGTCGGACAGCTTTTCCAGGCTGATCTGCTTGTTTTCCATTTTTCGCCAGACTGAATAGGCCTTCTTTTCGCGCCCCTTAACCCGCGCCTCGATGTCCACGTCCGCCAGCTTCACTTCCAGCGCTAGCCGAATTTCCTCAACCAAGCGCTTATTGTTGGCGCGCAGTTGGTCGAGTTTGTTGGTGACCGTCTCATAGGCCTCCGGGTTGAGCCAGCGGAAGGCGTGGTCTTCCAGTTCATCGCGGATCGCCTGCATCCCCATGCGTCCGGCCAGCGGCGCGTAGATGTCGAGCGTCTCCTGTGAGGTCCGCTTGCGGCTGGCTTCCCGCTTGTGCTCGATCGTGCGCATGTTGTGCAGACGGTCGGCAAGCTTGACAAGAAGCACACGGATGTCACTGGAAATGGCCACCAAAAGTTTGCGGAAGTTTTCCGCTTGCTCGGCCTTTTTGGAAACGAGATCTAGCTTCTTGATCTTGGTAAGCCCATCGACCAGCGCCCCGATCTCGCGGCCGAAGAGCTGATCGATTTCGGTGCGCGTCGCGTCCGTATCTTCGATCACATCATGGAGCAGCGCGGTTGCGATCGTCGCATCGTCAAGTTTGAGATCGGTTAGAATGGCGGCTACTTCGAGGGGGTGAGAGAAGTAGGGATCGCCGTTCGCCCGAGCCTGATGCTTATGCGCTTTCATCGCGTAGACGTAGGCGCGGTTGAGCAAGGCCTCATTGGCCTCAGGGTCGTAGCTCAAAACACGCTCGACCAGTTCATACTGGCGCATCATGGTCCAATCGCGGGGCTGGTTGGTGGCTCTTCCAAATAAGTGTACGCCCGCGCGCCTCTAAAGGCGATTCTCCGATTTACCGGCAAATCAGGCAGCGGCGAACAACCGCACCGTTAAAAGCGGCTCTGCCCGAGCTTCCCCGGAGCCTTGGCGCCCCGTGCCCCAAGGAAACCCAGATCTAAGTAATCTCGTTTCCAAAAAAAATGCCAGCTCTCACGCGAGCCGGCATCTTCAATCCGATCTGTCCGTTAACGTGCAACAGGACCTGTTAGCGACTGCGGTCACGGGAACTATTGCCGATCATCGCCGACGGCTCGGTTGGGGTCATGCTCTCAAGGCCGCGCAGCAGCTGTTCTTCGGTGAGCACATCGACGACCGTATCGGTCGACATATCGTCGCGGCCCAGCATCGGCAGACGGCGTTCGGTCTGCATCACTGGAGCTGCGGCGGCTTCTGGCTCGTCGACTTCCACGTTCTTTTGTAGCGAGTGGACGAGACCTTCGCGCATGTCCTCGGTCTGAACCGACTGCTCGGCGATTTCACGCAGCGCGATGACCGGGTTCTTATCTTTATCGGGATCAATAGTAACGGCGCTGCCGCCGGAAATCGCCCGTGCGCGATGCGCGGCGAGCAAGACGAGCTCAAAACGGTTCTCGACTTTGTCGACGCAATCTTCGACTGTGACGCGTGCCATGTCGCCAGTCACCTTTCAGGCTAGATGTTGGATGATGTACGAAGTCGGGACGCAACCGCTTCCCCGCGGCCGAATCAATTAGCCCTATTTTGTCAAGCATCTACTTAAGATAAAATGTTTGGCAAAGCAACATCGTGCGCGTTTGCCAACAAAAACAAGTTGCAGGCAGCACACTTTTACCGTTCTCTCCCACCCCAATCCACCAGTTTGTGGTCTGTTGCACTCTGGCACTTGAGCCTGAGCGCCCCGCGAAGTAACCCGAATTCATGAGCGAAAAACCGATTCTACCCAACGGCGGGCCAATCGAGCCCGTCCCCCTGCGCCAAGCCCTGGAAGAGCGCTACCTTGCGTACGCGCTTTCGACCATCATGGGCCGTGCCCTGCCGGACGTTCGCGACGGACTGAAGCCCGTCCACCGGCGCATTCTGTTCGCTATGCGCGAGCTGAAGATCAATCCGGATTCCGCCTACAAGAAGTGTGCAAAGATCGTCGGCGAGGTGATGGGCAACTTCCACCCCCACGGCGACCAAGCCATTTATGACGCCCTAGTACGCCTCGCCCAGGACTTCATGGTCCGCTATCCGTTGATTGACGGCCAAGGCAACTTCGGCAACATCGATGGCGATAGCGCCGCGGCCATGCGTTACACCGAGGCTCGCCTCGCAATCACCTCGGATCTTTTGCTTGAAGGCATTGACCAGGACACGGTCGACTTCAAGCCGACCTACGACGGCTCCAATAACGAACCCGTGGTTCTGCCGTCGGCATTTCCGAACCTGCTCGCCAATGGTTCCTCGGGGATCGCCGTTGGCATGGCGACCAACATCCCGCCGCACAACGCCGAAGAGTTGTGCAACGCGCTGCTCCACCTGATCAAGCATCCCGGCGCGACAACGCAAAAGCTCGTCGACTTCATACCCGGACCCGACTTCCCGACCGGTGGCGTTATCGTCGAACCGCGCGAACAGATCATCGAGGCTTACGAGACCGGACGCGGCGGCTTCCGCATTCGCGCCAAGTGGGACAGGGAGGACACCAGTCGCGGCGGCTATCAGATCGTGGTCACCGAGGTCCCCTACCAGGTTCAGAAAGCCAAGCTCATTGAACGCATCGCCGAGCTGATGAGCGAGCGCAAACTGCCGCTGCTCGGCGATGTCCGCGACGAGTCAGCAGAAGAAGTCCGGTTGATTCTGGAACCAAAGAGCCGCACGGTAGATCCCGTACTCTTAATGGAAAGCCTGTTCAAGCTCACCGATCTCGAGGTGCGTTTCGGGCTCAACATGAACGTATTGTCCGCCGGCCAAGTGCCCGGCGTGCTCTGCCTGGGCGACGTGTTGCGCCAGTGGCTGGAACACCGTATCGAAACGCTGATACGACGCTCGCAGTACCGCTTGGTCAAGATCGAGCACCGCCTCGAAGTTCTTGATGGCTACTTGATCGCCTACCTCAACATCGACGAGGTGATCCGCATCGTCCGTTTCGAGGACGATCCGAAACAAAAGCTCATCGAAACCTTCAAACTCACCGATGTCCAAGCCGAAGCAATTCTGAACCTCCGCTTGCGGGCTCTGTCCAAGCTTGAGGAAGTCGACATCCGCGCCGAGCACGACCGCTTGTCTGCGGAACGCAAAGCCATCCTGGCGCTGCTGGCCTCCGAGGATCTCCAATGGGACACCATCACTGACGAAATCAAGAAGACCCGCGAGCGCTATTCCAAGAAGACCGACATCGGTCGCCGCCGCAGCTCATTTGGCGAAGAGCCCGATGTCGAGATGGATCTCGATCAGGCCTTTGTCGAGAAAGAGCCGATCACAATCATCCTGTCTGAGAAGGGTTGGATGCGCGCGATGAAGGGACACCTCGACGATCTGTCCCGCGTCGACTTCAAGCAGGGCGATAAGATGCGCCGCGCATTCCACGCCAGCACCACTGATAAAATCCTGCTATTCGCCACAAGCGGACGCTTCTACACCCTCGAAGCAAGCCAGCTGCCAGGCGGTCGCGGCCATGGTGAACCCGTCCGTCTGATGGTCGACCTTGCCGACAACCACGACATCATCACCGCCTTTGTCCACGAGCCCGGTCGCCGACTGCTGGTCGCCTCGACCGCGGGTTATGGCTTCATTGTCCCCGAAGACGAGGTCATCGCCTCAACCCGCAAGGGCAAACAAATCCTCAACGTGTCGGAACCTGACGAAGCCCGCCTCGTCATCCCGGTCGAAGGTGATCGCATCGCCATCGTCGGTGAAAATCGCCGCATGCTGGTCTTTGAGAGCGCCGAAATCAACGAGATGGCTCGCGGTAAGGGCGTTATTCTCCAGCGCTTCAAGGATGGTGGTCTTGCCGACGCACGCACCTTCGAGACCGCCGCCGGACTGAGTTGGGTCGACAGCGCCGGGCGAACCTTCACCTTATCGCTGGTTGATATGACCGACTGGATTGGAACACGCGCTCAGGCCGGCCGAAGTGTGCCGCCACGTTTCCCGCGTTCGACGTCCTTTGGGCCAACGTTCAAAAAACTCGGCTAATCAACTCTGTCGGCGTAACCCAACGCACCGGTCCAACGGAATTTCCAACTCCCAAAAAGGCGCGCCCCGAATAACCTCGGAGCGCGCCTTTAATTTTTTTTCAGTTTCTCCCTTGATTTGTCGCATTCACCAGCTTATTTCCGCAGCGTCTAATCGACTTATCCAAAGAGGTTCCGAATGCGCAGCGATAACCGAGAAAAGCTCGACACCATGTTCTGTGTCGTGTGGCTCGATGCGCACGACACAGACGGAACTCCGCAAGACACCTCCAGACATTGCTGAACCGGAATCAAAACTTGATCTGACCAGTACTCTCACCCGCGGACGACTGCGGGTCCGGCCAGTGCCGTAAGGTTTCTTGCGAAACAAACTTCGACAAAGCAATCAGCAACTGAAACTTCGTTTTCCGGCGCATCGAAACTGCGCCCGCGACAACGCTTGAACTTTCATTGCGCAAGAAAGTCGATCTGGAAACGGTCTCGTTTCTGGAAGTGGGTCTTTGCGTGCCGCTGTGAGCCTTTGTCCTTTTGTCTTCATTTGGGTGATAACCGTGATTTGCCAAATCGAGAAATCAAAAGCGATTGAGCAGCAGATCAGGCGTTTCGAGCACACGGCACGTCGGCGGTTGCGCCGATTTGCCAGCATCTCGCCGCGCCTCGGGGACCTGATCATCAGCTTCCCGGCAGCCGCGTACCTGATCGCCACGGATTCGCTTGACCCAGACGCAGCGGGTGAGGCCGTCCGTCACGCGAAGGCAGGTTGCGGTCTGCGCGAGGTCGTCAAACCGCTTGGACTTCCCATGTGGCTCAAGCGCGTGCCGCCGGAGGCGTTCTCCGGTAGCTTCGTTGACCTCCCGGACGGAGAGAAGTTCGCCCATCGGATTGCAAGCCGCATCCCGCAGAACCCTGCGCATGCGTCGAGCTGGCTGAGCTGGGTATGCTTTGCTGGCCAGGCAGCCGACGAAGAGTTCGCACTGTGGATTGCCGTCGAGAAACCGCCGTTCACGCGGCCGGTTCCGGTGGCCCTCGTGCCGCTGCGCCCATTGGCAGTCTTCGCCTGGTACTCTCGCCATCCGGAAGGGTTGGCCCGCGAGCTAATTGAAAAGCCATGGCAGCCGTCCATGCGCTTTGCAACAGCCGTCCTGGCCATGCAGGCGTGGCTCGATCGTGTCGCCCGGCTCTTTAAGCCGGAACGACCCCGCCGTGGCCCCGGTCGTTATAGCCGGCGCCCGCCGGGAGGACTGCGCATGGTTCCGTTGCGGACCGGACCGCAGCTCTACGAGGAAGGCCATGTCATGAACCACTGCGTAGGCGACTACGCCGAGCAGCTGGCCGCTGGTGAGTGCTTGATCTTCTCTGTGCGCGATGGCCCAGACCGCATCGCCACGTTGGAGATCCGTCGCCAAGCGCGCCGCAATGTGTATGCAATCACTCAGCTCCAAGGCCGGTCCAATGGCCAGGTCTCGGAGACTGTCCGCAACTTTGCTCGCAAGTGGGTTGATCAATATTCGGTCACCCCGGCGATCGCTCTGGAATCGGGCGCTGAGGAATTCACGTTGAGCCCGGTCAAGTGGAACGAACTTTGGCAGCCCTACACGGCTGACAAAGGGAACGCCGGGTTCATTCCGAATCCGACGAACCTCGAACGGCTCCTCGCTGAGGCTGACGCGCTTCGGCATGCTGCCTAGAGATCCTGCGGCTCCGCAAGTCGCGGGATCCCAACTCCTAATGCTCCGTTAGCATGACACCCGCTTTGGACCCGACTATCCGATGGCGCAGTTATTGCTTGCGACAAAGCTTCATTGAGGTTTTGTCCGATTTCAACAAACAGGTAGGTCCATGGCCAGCGTAAATTTCGCAAGCTACGCAAAGAATCTGAACCGAATTTTCCTGGCTAAACTCGTTGACCGAAACGCGCATAAATCAAATCCCGCCAGCCCGCATTCGTCCGTAAGCAGAAGCCCTTCTACTGGCCTGAATTACTCCGCCGCCTCTTTGCGGGCCCCAACGAAATCAGCGGCTACGCGTGATTCCGAAAACATGAGCCGCGACGAAATCCACGCCCGCATGAACATCTCGTTGGCAGCCTCAAACACCCGCTGAATGGCGCACCTTGGCCGCGCCGAGATAGCTGTCGAACACCGACGCGATCGACCGCACGAATAGGCGACCCTTTTCAGTGACACGGAAACCATCGCCGTCGGGACCGGCACAGATCAGACCGTCCGTTTCAGAATCAAGCAATAGGCGAGCCTCTTCGACGATGTCGCTTGCCGCCTCGCCATAACGCTCCAGCAGCTCCCGTTCTGGAAAGTGCAATCCGCACATCAGCCGCTCGATGGCAAGCGACCTGACCTCGTCATCTTTTGACATGGCATGACCGCGCTGAGTAGCCAACTCGCCGGCGGCGATTCGACGTTGATACTCCGCCGTCGCCACCGCATTCTGCACATAGCCCTGCGGCAGGCGGCCAATGGCCGAAGCACCGAAACCAATCAAAATACCCGCGTCATCTGTTGTGTATCCCTGGAAATTGCGCCGCACCTCCCCGCCGGCCAGCCGGTCGCCCGGACGCGCGAAATGATCAAGCCCAACGCGCTCGTAACCCGCATTAACGAGCGTATTGGCCGCACGGTTCGCCTGCGCAAACCGGTCCATCGCATCCGGCAGATGATCTTCAGGGATAAGTCGCTGATGCGGCAGACGCTCCGGCAAATGCGCGTAGCCAAACAATGCCACCCGGTCGGGCTCCAACGATAAGACCTGCTCGATCGTCTGCTCGACGCTGTCGCGAGTTTGATACGGTAGTCCGTAAACAAGATCGATGTTCACTGACTTCACACCGTGGCGGCGAAAACCGTCGATGACCGACCGCGTTTTCTCGAACGACTGCATGCGATTGATTGCCATCTGAACCTGCGGCGCGAAATCCTGCACACCAACACTGACCCTGTTGACACCGGCCGCCGCAAACGCCGCGATCCGATCCTCTGCCGTTGTTCTCGGATCGACTTCAACCGCAAATTCGGCGTCTTTCGCAAAGTCGGCCACAGAACGCAGTTTTTCACCCAGGATGCGGATGTCTTCAGGCCTGAGTATACTTGGCGATCCGCCACCGAAATGGATGTGGTCAGCGACCCGTTTGCCGCCGATCGCATCGCCAATCAACTCGATTTCCTTGACCAGATGCTCAACGTAATTCGAAACCGGCTCATACTGCTGCGTTGCCTTGGTGTTGCATCCGCAATACCAGCACAGCTGATCGCAATAAGGAATATGCAGATAGAGTGATAACCGCGCGCCTGCCGGCAACGCCGCGAGCCACAAGCCGTATTCCGCCGCGCCTATTTTATCAGAAAAGTGCGGTGCTGTTGGATAGCTAGTGTAGCGCGGCACGGAGCCGGCGTAGCGTTTCAGTGTCTCAGGTCGCATTCTTTTTTTCCCGGGCGCCGATATGAGCTGGGCCTAACGCGCAGTAATAGAACAACGCCAACGTTCATAACGGGCGCTGCGCCAACTCATTTTGACACTTGTCAAAGGCGCAACAATTGGACGCGAGCGTTGGTCTAAAGGACGACGCGGCCCGACCTGGGAGCAAGGTCCCGAACTCTATGCCAGAGACTGTTGCGGTTAGTACCCGCAACGACTTTGTCACGTTAACATGTCGACCACACGAAAATGGAAGAAGTCGCCGTATTTCACAGTGCAGCAGTCACGGCATGCCACCTGTCCATTGCTGCCGCTCGGAACTGGCGCAATGTTGTGCGTGAGATCAGATGGCGTTGAACGTTGAAGGCGTTATAGATCGCTGCATGTGTGGAGAGGAATCGTTGCGCCGAAGCGGCGGACTTGAAGCGCTGCATCCGTCGTTCTCGCTGCCGTACCGGGAGATGCGAATTCTCGGCCCGGATGTTGATCCGACCGCCGGTTATGTGGCGAGCTCTCATCCCAAGTTCGCTCAATGCCGCGCCATATGATGGCAGTTTGTCTGTCACGACGGCGTCTGGC
>Ga0209013_10003926_pt1 | contig 13108 bp, 9 predicted proteins | sample Cruoilmetagenom2_FD_187291 | JGI IMG/M metagenome (GOLD analysis project Ga0209013, IMG submission 187291) | Oil polluted marine microbial communities from Coal Oil Point, Santa Barbara, California, USA - Sample 2 (SPAdes) (version 2) | ecosystem: Environmental > Aquatic > Marine > Oil seeps ... | reverse complement strand
TGCAGCCTGGTTGATCGTGTGCAGAAGCATAGCCATAGCTATGGTTCAAGCAGGATCAGCCAGGATGTGCCGTGAAATCAGGCGACAAACCGGCAGCGGTACACTTTGTACTTCTTATCAAACGCAATTTACCGTCACATGTCATTGAAATTATTAAACAATAAAGTAGAGCCTAGCGAAACTCGTGCAATATGCGGGCTAAATCCGGGCAAGCACGGCCAGGCTGAAATGTTCGTGCTGACGCTCCTGGTGGTCTCGGCCCTGATGTTCGTTGTCTATCAACTGGCAAGCTCGCCTGTTGAACCGGAATCAGAAGAACTGAAAGAGCAGGTGGCTTTTCTGGGCAAGGAACTTGCAGTGTTGTCCGGACGATACAAGCGCAACCAGGCGCGACTCACTGTCGTGGAGCGTGAAGCCGGAGTCTTCCGCGGGGCCAACCGTCTGCTCAGGTCAAAAGAAAGTGAGCGCCAGGCCGAGTTCAACCGGATGCAGTCAGAGCTCGATTTCTTTCGCAGGCTCTCAGGAACCAGCGGTACACAAACCGGACTGGCCGTCTACGCCGCGGAACTCATCACAACGGACTCGGACCGGGTATTCCAGTTTATATTGACTCTGACGCAGAATATCCGCAGGGCGTCTGTCATCAGTGGACTAGCACATATTAACCTCGAGGGTACACTCAATGACCAGCCCATCACGCTCAACTGGTCTGAGCTGACCGACGGCTCAACGCCCGAGCCTTCGTTCCAGTTTAAATATTTCCAGCAGATGGAAGGCTACCTGGCCATGCCGGAACAGTTCAGCCCAACGCGATTGCAGGTGATGCTTGAAGTAGAAGGCCAGCGCGAGCCGGTAGTCCATGCGTTTAACTGGGCCGAATTGGTCGTCGGTCCGTGGGAAAACCGGGAGCCAGCGCAGGAGTAGGGTTTATTTTTCCCAAGCCGCAAGATTGAGCCACAGGATTGATTTGTGGGCAAAATGCCACCATAGTATGGAACCTGTGAGGCAATGATCAACCTGGATTGAATGGATAAATTGACCAACATCGAAGTAAGCGGAAATACCGCTATGCCCGGCATCGTTTTCACCAGTGCAGCTGCCCGCAAAGTGCAGGAACTGATTATGGAAGAGGCCAATCCGAACCTGAAACTGCGGGTTTACATAAGTGGCGGGGGCTGCTCGGGATTCCAATATGGCTTTTCATTTGACGAAGAGCGGTCAGACGACGATATCGCGGTAGATAACGATGGCGTCACGCTGTTGATCGATCCCCTGAGCTTCCAGTACCTGATGGGGGCCGAAGTCGATTATTCGGAAAGCCTGCAGGGTGCGCAGTTCGTTATCCGTAACCCCAACGCTTCCACTACCTGTGGTTGCGGGTCCTCTTTTTCCGTCTAGGGTTAACAGGCCCTAGGCAGTGGCACAGTTTGACCTCAGCATTGACCTCATAACGCGATCACGCCGTAACCGTTTCACATCCGTCCGCCTTGACCGCCTGGTTGAGTACCGTGACAATCCGGAATGGGTGGTGGCCGCACAGAACTCCGACGCGGCTAGATTCGTTCCCTTATGGCACAGCCGCAGCCTGCTGGCCGTATCCGATGAAGGCCAGGTAGCCGTCTACCTCAAACCTGGTGAACTCGATAATCTGGACGCAATCCAGCCCCCTACCCTGCTCGGCACCGACGGCAAGCGTTATTTTTTTGCGGTTTCCATCAACGACAGCCAGCGTGAGGAAGTCCTGGCCAATCATCCTGAAGCACGATTTATCGATCTGCGCCGTGCAACCATGGACATGGACGCCAAGCATGCCGGCGTACTGGCCTACGCGAAGGCCCTGCATTACTGGCAGCACCGGCATATTTTTTGTGGTGTCTGCGGCAGCCCAAACCGGCTGCAGTCTTCCGGCCACAAACTGGTATGCAGTAATGAGGAATGCGCCAGGCAATCTTTCCCCCGCATCGATCCGGCCATCATCGTGTTGATCACACACGAAAATGCCTGCCTGCTGGGACGCAATGCCAACTGGCCGCCGAAGCATTTCTCCACCCTTGCGGGTTTTGTTGAACCTGGTGAGAGCCTGGAAGATGCCGTCGTCAGGGAAGTCTATGAAGAAGCGCAGGTCCGGCTGAATAAAATACGCTACGTCTCCTCTCAGCCATGGCCGTTTCCCGCCTCATCGATGTGCGGCTTTTATGCCGAGGCGGAAAACCGCGAGTGCGCTGTAGGCGATGAACTGGAGGAAGTGCGGTGGTATACGGCAGACGAACTTGATGCCGCCGTCATGGAAGATTCCGTCCGCTTGTCTCCACCTGTCTCTATCGCCTTCCGCCTGCTCGCTGACTGGTACCACAAACAGTGTGGCAAAGACCTGGAGCAAGCGGTCAGGAAAGCCCGCAGCCTCAGGCGCCTCTGATTTATCCTCTTGCTTGATAATTTGATGCTGGTGGTTGAATTGATCGGTGGGCAATGAATTGCCCACCCTACGCTTGTGCAAGAGGTATCGGCCACGTTTAAATGCGGACTCACCCCGCCTTTGATAGAATCGTCAGCATGTGACCCACATTGCTGGCGTAGCCAGCGACAGCGAAGGAAATCATCGAATGACGATTATTGCCATTCTGCTCGCGATTGCACTGTGCCACTTTATCCGGGAACTCGGCAAATGCCGCAAGAACCAATGGTTAAAATCCTGGATCAATTTCAGTAATGACGCATTTTCCAGGTTGCCGGGCTGGCAGGGAATACTGGGTTTCCTGCTCATAACGGGCGTCCCGTTGTTGCTGCTTCTGCTCATTAACCAGGTACTGTATTCCGCACTGGGGACCACCGGCACTTTCCTGCTGGCTACCGCTGTCCTGATTTACACTTTTGGACCAGAAGATCTGGACATCGAAGTCGCGGGCATCATCCAAGCGGAAGACGAGGAAACCAGGCAAAAACGGCTCGAAAAATTCCTCGGTACAGCCATACCTGAAGACGAAGATGCCTGCAGGGCACTGGCCGTGGAATCCGTATTCCGTGAGGCGCTGCGGCGCTGGTTTGGCGTTATTTTCTGGTTCGCAGTACTCGGCATCATCGGTGCTTTTCTCTACCGCATGGTTGACTGGCTGGTGAACGAGGATTACCCGCTGGCGGAAGGCCAGAAAAGCCTTTTCATCCGGCTGCAACAAATCATGGACTGGCCGGCCGCACAACTGACGACGCTGTCCCTGGCAATCGCAACCGATTTCGACTCGGTCTATGTGGCCTGGAGGCAGTATCACGATGAACAGGGCCACGGCCTGTTCGAGGGCGACAACGGATTTCTCCTGGCCAGCGCCCGCAGCATTGTGCTGACCGGTCACGCTGCCCGGGACGGTTATGCCGATCAACTCGAGGGACCGCTTATCGGTTTGCAACAGGCGATGGATCTGGCCTGGCGGGTACTGGGGGTGTGTCTGACCGCACTGGCGCTGCTGCTGCTGATCGGCGTTATCACCTGAATATTAAAGGGTATCACCTGGCACACGATTTTCCCGCGATGCAATATGGCATTGTGTTTTTGTTTCTGCTGACGTTTTCCATGCAGTCTCTCGCCGCAATCAGCCTGCCACAGGCAGATGGTTCCAGCCTGGAACTGAATGCGCCGGCTGAACGCCTGCTCACGCTTTCGCCGCACCTGGCTGAACTGGTGTTTGCCGCCGGCGCGGGAGAAAACCTGGTTGCGACGGTCGAATACAGTGAATATCCCGAAGCTGCGGCAAGTGTGCCTCGCATCGGTGACGCCTTCCGGATCGACGTGGAACGCGTGATGGCGCTCTCACCCGACCTGGTGATTGCCTGGGATTCGGGCAACCCCCGCCAGGCCATAAGCCAGATCGTTTCACTGGGAATTCCTGTCTGGTCCGTAGAAATACGCGAGCCCGGTGAAATCGCCGAGGTCATAAGAACCATCGGCGACGCCAGCGGACAAACCCAAACCGCCAGCATCGCCGCAGCGAATTTTCAGCTCAGGCTGAATAAGCTTTCCAGTCGGCATGCGTCCCATCAGACGCTGGATTACTTTTACCAGGTCGATGAAAACCCCCTGTATACAATCAATGGCGAACACCTGATCAGCAAAGGGCTCAGCCTGTGCGGCGGTCATAATATTTTCCATGACCTGCCCGGCCTCGCATTCCAGGTCACGCATGAATCTGTCATAGTAGCCGACCCGGTGGCCATGTTCGCCCCTATCCAGGACAGTGAGCCGAATCCACTCGCTACCTGGCTGGACTGGCCGGGCATGCAGGCCGTGAGCGGGAATGCGCTGTTCACGCTGCCTGCCGACAAAATCAGCCGGGCAACACCCAGGCTATTGGATGCGCTGGAAATAGCCTGTAGTCTGTTGGACGATTTGCGAGAAGGGACAAATTGATGATTGATTCACCCGTTGGCGTAATGGCCATGCTCATCGCCGTGGTCAGTTTCTGGTTCTGGCTGGAAAAGAAAAGTAATTGGAAAATCTTTAACTTCCTGCCCCCTCTGATCTGGATTTACGGCACGCCGGTGATCCTGTCCAATACCGGCCTGATCCCGTTTGAAAACCCCGCTTATGATTTCCTGCGCTCCTATGGCCTGCCCATCTTCATCTGCCTCATGTTGATCAAGGTGGATGTAGTAGGCGCAGTGCGCATCATGGGTAAAGGTGTATTCGTGATGTTGATCGGCAGTGTCGGCGTCGTGCTGGGCGGTTTCCTCGCCTATTCCCTGGGCCAGGCCATTACTACCCCGGAAGGCTTTCCGCTGCAGTTCCCCTTGCCCGAAGACAGCTGGAAGACTTTCGGAACCCTGGCTGGAAGCTGGATCGGCGGCACGGGCAACATGACGGCCGCCCATGCGGCGCTGGATGGCAATGCAGAACAAATGACCATGGCTGCTGCCGCTGACCAGATGGTCTACCTGATCTGGCTGCCCCTGTTGCTGGGCTCAAAAGCGTTTGCCGACCGGTATAACCGCTGGATGCGGGTTTCGCCGGACCGCATCGCGATGATGGACCAGGCAGCCGCGGATTATGATCACAGTGAATCGGCGCCGGGCATGATTGACCTGCTGTACCTGGCCCTGATCGCAGTGGGTTTCACCTGGATTTCCCTTGAACTGTCAGAAATGCTGCCACCAGTGGCCATCGGCGGCGCTACCGTGATCAGCGCCAGCACCTGGCTGATCCTGCTGGTCACGACCATGGCCCTGATTGCCTCGACCACACCGGCCCGCAAGCTGCCCGCCGCCCAACCCATCGCAATGGCCATTATTTACGTTTATGTAGCGCGCATCGGCGCCACCATGGACCTGAGCAACGTCAGCCTGGAGACCATGGGCGCTTTCGTAGCCATGGCTTATGTCTGGATCGCCATCCACGGCTCCTTTATTCTGTTCGGCGCCTGGATTTTCCGGGTGGATGTACACACGCTGGCGATTGCATCGGCCGCGAATATCGGTGGCGCCGCCTCTGCGCCCATCGTCGCGGCGCACCATCGCGAATCACTGGTCCCGGCTTCCATCCTGATGGCGATGATCGGCTATGCCCTGGGTAATTACCTGGCCATTCTCACCGGCCGGCTGGGGCAATTGCTTGGTTAACCTCATTCGGAACCTGACCTCGGTCGGAAAAGAGGCCCGTTCAATTGGACGGGCCTTTTTTTGAAATTTGCCAGCTTATCCGCTGGCAGTCAGGCCACGGCGTTCCAGCAGGGGTTGAATATCGGGGTCCCGGCCGCGGAAATTGTTGTACAGTTTCATGGCGTCTTCAGCGCCACCACGGGACAGCAGGGTTTGACGGAAGTGATCACCATTCTCACGTGTCATACCGCCGTTTTCCTTGAACCACTCGACGGTATCGGCGTCCATTACTTCGCTCCAGATATAAGCGTAGTAACCGGCTGAATAACCGCCGATGATGTGTGAGAAATAGGTGCTGCGGTAGCGCGGTGGAATGGTATCCATGGCCACACCGGCCTTATCCAGCGCATTAGCCTCGAACTCGATCAGGCCATCGGCAGCAGGCAATTCTTCAGGCGTCTTCTGGTGCCAGGCCTGATCCAGCAGCGAAGCGGCCAGGTATTCCGTGGTCACAAAACCCTGGTTGAACCTGGCCGTAGCCAGCACCTTGTCCAGCAGTTCTACAGGCATCGCTTCGCCGGTCTTGTAGTGCACCGCATAGTGCTCCAGCACTTCCGGCCAATCCGCCCACATCTCGTTAACCTGTGAGGGGAACTCAACGAAGTCACGCGGCACTGAAGTACCGGCAAAGGTTGGGTATTTAACGTTGGATAACATGCCGTGCAGGGCGTGCCCAAACTCGTGGAACATGGTGGTGACCTCGTCCCAGGTGAGTAACGTGGGCTCACCTTCCGGAGGTTTCGGCACATTCAGATGGTTGGCTACTACGGGCCTCGTGCCCATCAGGCTGGATTGTGTAACGTAAGCGTTCATCCATGCACCTCCGCGCTTGGACTCGCGTGCGTAGTAATCCTGGATGAATAGCGCCAGTGTGGTGCCGTCGGCATCGAATACTTCCCAAACCTTCACGTCCGGGTGATAAACCGGCAAGTCCGTACGTTCCTTGAAAGTCAGGCCATAAACCTTCTCAGCCGCATAAAACACGCCGTTTACCAACACGTTGTTCATTTCGAGGTATGGCTTGAGCTGGGATTCGTCGAAATCGTAGCGATCCTTGCGGACTTTTTCCGTGTAGAAGTCCCAATCCCAGGAGGCCAGCTCAAAGTCACCGTCTTCGGCAACGATCATCGCCTGCAGGTCGGCAGCTTCGCGTTTCGCGTTGGCTACCGCGGGCGGGGCCAGGGTGGCCAGGCGCTCATTGACCGCATCGGTCGTGCGGGCAGTCTGATCTTCCAGACTGTAGGCCGCGTGGTTGTCATAGCCCAGCAACTGTGCGCGCTCAGCGCGAATTACTGCAACTCTTGACAGGGTTTCACGGTTGTCAAATTCATTGCCGTTCATGCCTCTTGACAGTGAGGTCTTGTGAATTCTCTCGCGCAGTGCACGGTTTTCCAGCGAATACAAGGCCGGCTGACCGCTGGTATTTAGCAGGGGTATTACATACTTGCCTTCCAGGTCACGGGCCTTGGCGGCTTCGGCAGCCGCGGCAATCTGGCCTTCGCTGAACCCGGCCAGTTCCTCCGCGGAATCCACCACGATGGCATTGGCGTTGACCTCGTTCAACACGTTCTGGCTGAACCGGGTCTGCAAGCTGGCCAGCTCGGCGTTCATTGCCTTCAGGGTTTCCTTTTCTTCGTCGGACAGCAAAGCGCCAGCCCGAACGAAGTTCCTGTAGGTTTCGTCGATCAGGCGGTAGGACTCAGGGTCCAGTTCCATGCTGTCACGTTGCTCGTACAGCGCCTTGACCCGCACGAACAGCAGGCTATTCATCAAAATGGCGTCATTATGAGCCGAGAGTTTCGGCGCTATCTCGCTGCGCAGTTCTTCGATAGAGTCGTTGGTGTCGGCAGAGGCCATCGCGAAAAATACATTCGACACCCTGTTCAGCATTTGTCCGGATCGTTCCATGGCGACCAGCGTGTTGTCGAAGGTGGGTGCTTCGGGATCGTTTGCGATGACATTGATCTCAAGCATCTGTTCTTCCATGCCCAGTTCGAAGGCCGGGGCATAGTGGCTGTCTTCTATCTGGTCAAAAGGCGGCAGCCGGAAATACAGCATGCTCTGGGTAAAGAATGGGTTTTCACTGGTGGTTGTCACAGCTGCGACCTCATCATTGTTGGTTTCTGCAACGGTCCCGGTGGTCGCAAGCTCAGAATCTGTTTTGGAACACGCGGTGGCAGTCAATGCCAGCACCACGGCCAGGGTCAGTGTGGAACGGGTTTTCATGGTGGAAATACCTCAGTTACTTGATATGCAGCCGCGGAGAGTACCTTATAAACCGCTTCAATCCATGTCTTAACTGCTGGTTTCATGATCGAGAGCAATGAAACTTCACTGCATTGAAAAAAGGCGCCGCACACGGGGTGCGGCGCCCAGTCGCCGTCAACTTCCGGATCTCACCGGCAGCGACAACGAGGAGATCTCTTACTCCTGAAACTTTGCGCTCACGAACCTTAACCTAAGCTTAAAATCGATTTCAGCTTTGCTTAAGGTTTCCCTGATTATCCTGAGCCTGGACCCATCCGGGTGAGGTCGCAATTACCACGACAGGAATAGCCGTGGGCATCTCCGGGGATGGAACCTGACGAAACAATTTTTACGTCGCAACGCGAGGAGAAAGAAATGAAAACCAAACGCCTGGCCGCATTGCATGCGGCTTTAATCACTGTTGTAATGTTCACCTTCGGCTTATTGCTCTTTCCGATGACTGGCCACTCCAAGGTCAAGGAAACCAATCTCATCGAGAAAGCAAATCTGATCACCACTGAAGACTTTATTGAATACGCATCGATAAACGAGGTCGATATCCACGAGCTGTACTTCAGCGCCATATTGTATGAAGGAACAGAGTCCTGCCTGATGTGCCACGAGGATCAAGGCGCGAACGTGCTGGATACCGGTCATTTCAAGTGGGAAGGCAAAACCGAGAACATCGTTGGACTCGAAGGCGGATTGCACGGCAAGAACGATCTGCTCAATAACTTTTGTATCGCAGTCGCAACCAATGAGGCGCGCTGCACGCAATGCCATATCGGCTATGGATACCGCGACGCAGGCTACAACTTCAACAATCCAAAAAATATCGACTGCCTGGTGTGCCACGATCAGTCCGGCACCTACAAGAAAGGCAAAACGTCGGCCGGGAAGCCCGATCCGAGCGTTGATCTGAACGCGGTAGCTCGCAGTATTGCGCTCGGCAGTGAGCCCACGCGCAAAGCCTGCATTGGCTGTCATGCAAACGCAGGCGGAGGCGACAACGTCAAGCACGGGGACCTGTCAACCGACATGATCGCCACGACGCGGGAATTTGACGTCCATATGGGGGTCAATGGCGCAAACCTTTCCTGCGTAGCCTGCCACGCCTCGAACCATGATCCGAAGACGGGTGAGGTTAACCACGGAGTCGCCAGGATGTCGCTGCACTCTGTCAATGAAGGCGAGATGAGACAGTGCGCGGACTGCCACGGTGGTAAAGACAACATTCACGCAGGCTCCTCTGTTGATGTGATATTTAATGATGGCAGGCACGATCGGCTCGCCTGCCAGGTCTGCCATATCCCGGCGATTGCACGCGCCGTGTCCACGACTACTGAGTGGTACTGGTCCGACGCCGGCCAAAATATCGATCCGATCCCAATCGATCCGGAAACCGGCCGGCCCACCTATGACAAGAAGAAAGGTTCTTTTGTATGGTCAAACAACGTCCGTCCCACGCTTCGCTACTCAAACGGAAAGTGGAATCGGATGGTGGTCGGCGTCAGCGACAAGTATGACGAAGAGCCGATTCAAATGGCCGAACCTGTAGGTGACTACAATGACCCGGACGCAATGATCTATCCCTTCAAGCTCATGATCGGCAACCAACCGGTTGACCCGAATACGAAAACTGTTTTGGTTCCGCACCTGTTCGGGACGGCCGGCGGGCCGAATCCCTATTGGGGTACGTGGGACTGGACCGCCGCACTCAATGACGGTGCAGCCCGAACCGGGCAAAACTTCAGCGGTACGCACATATTTGCAGCAACCGAGATGCTGCTTTCGGTGAACCACGAAGTCGCCCCGGCAGAGCAAGCACTGGGCATGGGAGGAATAAACGGAGGTTGCATGGACTGCCACACTACCGAGTTCGTCGACTGGCCGGCGCTGGGCTGGACAGACGACCCACTGAGGGGTGGAGAACGTGACCCCGCCATACCGGTTCCATCGACTGACCAGGGTCCGGCTGGACAGATGACCCGCTGAGAGATTGCATTGGAAAAAGGCGCCGCACGGGGGGGGTGCGGCGCCTAGCCGTTGTCAGCGTTCCAGGGTCTGAGGATTGCTGACTTCGAGGAGATCTTTCATCCTCTGGCAAAACTTGACTCGTTATTAATCCCCCCCACAATTTGTCGGAACAGTGAGCCTGGTGATCTCGGCGACCAAGGGCTCGAACTCGTCTGCGAAGTCCTCGTTCGGGAAAATATCTGCGGTGCCGGCATAACAGCCAGCGAAGGTAAATGTTCCCGTTCCCCATGGATACCGGTTTACCGCCTGGGGATCGAATTCTGGCCCATAGATCCCGCCACCGGTGGTAATAAAGTCAATTTCGACCTTATCACCGTCAACCACACCATCACCAATCATCCAGAACTGGCGGCCCTGGGTGTCATAGGTGTAAAAGCTGACAAGCACACGGCCTTCTACTTCAACATCGATCATAAAGCCCTCTCCGTCGCGGACCGGGTCATACCAGGTGCCGCTGATTCCGCTCGTGATATAGAACTCTGTTTGCAGGAGTTCCTGCAGATAAAGCATCACGTCAATCATGTCCTGTGAATCTGGTGCGCCAATGGCCGGTCTCGTCATGATGGTATCGGGAATCCCCCAACGGGCCTTGTGCACAAACTCGCTGAACTTACCGTCAAGTCCCAGGTAAGCAAGCATCCCTCCCGTCGGGTGGCCGTCATTGCCACCGTTGTAATCCGTGGCGGGGTCACCATGACAATCCCAGCAGTTTTGTTCATAAAAAGATTGGCCGGCCGAAGCGTTCGCGCCCGGATGGATGTTGTACCACACGGGATTCGCTTTGGTGTCGATGCCAAAGAAGTAAAATCTTGGATCGGAATCTCCAAAATTGATGAAAGCCACCAGGCAATCCACCTGTTCCTGTGTCAGCACGGTATCACCGGCATTCGCGCCAGTGGTGGAAAAGTCCGGGTGCTGGTTTCCCAGCGTGTAGCCCGCTGCATGAGCCGCCTTGTCTGCTGCTGTGGAGTCGTTATCCAGTGGGACCCAACTGCCTGAACCACCCACGAAGGCCCGGCCGGTGCCGGCATGCAGTATTTCATCTGCCCTGACGTGGTAGTAGTCGCCCATACCCGGGGCGATATTGCGTGAAGTGTTGTCAATATCACCGAGGCCGGCGTTGGGCCGCTCTGCAGTACGTGTGCGGCGTACATAGCCACCATCCATTCCCAGGCGATCCCAGCCGTGGCAGGATTTGCAACGAACATAGTCTCTGACTGTCTCTCCTGCCGGCATGCCGCTGCCACCTGCATCCAGACTGGTCCAGTTATCCCAGGCCAGGGCGCCCAGTTCTTCGCAGGCGCCCGCTTCAGGCTTGGCTACGCCGCTCGTGTTCCACCCCAGGCACAACAGCGGAATAAGCAGAAACCACAATGTCGATTTGACTTTGTTGTTCATATCTCACCTCGCAAGAAAATTACGTCACTGCCTCCACTGAAAAGTGTGGGGTGACTCCGGCGTCCACCTGGAGCAGTTCGATAATAACTCGATGGTTTAGGAAATATCACACTCGGACTTACAGGAGCATGAAGACCGTTTTAAGGTTCTAGTAAGGTTGACTCCAGAGGCTTGATTCCGCATTCCGAATCCTTAACCGTGGCTTAAAAACGTTTTAAGCTTGTACTAATCAGTGCTTTGTTATCTTTAGACTGAATCCATCCAAATGACTCTGCAGAACCTGCAAAAAGTGCTGGTACAGACTTCATCGACGATGGAGCCGTGCGTAATTCATTTTTTACGCGTTAAAAAGAGGAGAAGATTATGATGACCAAAATTTGGACCGCTTTGTATGCGGTGTTACTCCTTTGTATCGCGTCCCCGCTACTCGCGGGGTCGGATTGTCCCTATGGGCCGAAAGGCCCCGGGCTCGTCCAGGCCGATCTGGTCAGTGACGAAGGCGATTTAATAGGCTCGCTTGAAGCCTATAACACATCGGAGATACTCAAATTCACCCTAGTCCCTAACGGCGTCGACCTCACCAACATACAGTTGTGGGTCGGCCCGCATATCGACGGACTCCCCGCCAAAAAAGGGAAGCCTGAATACAACAAATTCCCGTACAAGGAATTTGAATTCAATGAAGCCAACGGCAGCCACCAGGTGATTATCAACCTTCTGGAAGACAAAGACCTGGATTTCGCCTGGAGAGGAATGACGCACAACTGGAGCTTCATGCTGCATGGTGATTTCAACGCTGGCGAGGAAGATGAAGGATTTGGAGCCGGCGGCCCATGTCAGTACGAAGAGGAGGAGAAATATGCTTACACCCAGATGCTCCTCTATCACCCGAAACGCGGCCATTTCCAGGATGCCCCCGTGGTGGGGCTTAGCTATCGAGGACCTACCCAACAAGGCATTACCGAGTCAGGTGAAAGCGATGGAGGTGGAGGTTTCCTCTTCTTCCCGGACGAGGACATTAGCTTCTCAATCGGCTCAATCGAGATGGGTACGGCCAAAGCGGTCAGGAGAGTATCGCCTCTGGACCTTTTCTCCGGTGCAGACACCGACGACCCGCGGGTAATCGGAATAGCGCAGACGCTCCAGACGCTTGACGAAGACTCCGGTTCTGACCAGCAAGACGGCAAAATCGTGCTGCTTTCCGAGGTCGTGGGATGCTTCGAAGGCGTCGCGGGATCCTCGGTAGATTGGGGTGACCCCGACGGCATTGACCAACTGCTGTTCGACACGGTCGCCACCTGCCAGGGTGCGGGCGGCGCGGAGTTGGCTTTAGTCTCCGCCGCCGACGCCAAGGGCAACCTGGAGGCTGGCTTGAACGCCAGTAACATTTTCCACAAGAACATCTCCAAGACTGAAGACTTGGGCGAAACCAAGCAAAAGCTGGAGGTCATGCCGGTCTACTTCCCCGGCCAGCGCTCCAACGGCGACCCGTCGCTGTGTGTTGACGTCAACGGAGACGACATCTACGACGAGGGCGAGGACCAACTCGGCGTGCCTTACGAGGAATGGCGCCTGGGCGGCGTCCCGGATGCTGCGGAATGCGATCCGCGAGAATTCGAAAATCCTGAAGAATGCCAGGTCACGCTCATCGAGTGCCGCGACATAGCCAAGCCTCTGCTCGTCACCTACATGGGCAAGGTCGACATCTATGACGATCAGGTCAAAGACGACTTCTGGCCAAATCGGTTTTCCTGGGACCTCTTTACCGCGATTTCCCGCGACG
>Ga0209013_10003925_pt1 | contig 13109 bp, 13 predicted proteins | sample Cruoilmetagenom2_FD_187291 | JGI IMG/M metagenome (GOLD analysis project Ga0209013, IMG submission 187291) | Oil polluted marine microbial communities from Coal Oil Point, Santa Barbara, California, USA - Sample 2 (SPAdes) (version 2) | ecosystem: Environmental > Aquatic > Marine > Oil seeps ... | reverse complement strand
GGCAATGTTTTTTGGCTTGGCTGTCATTGCAGGGTTTGTGGCCAATTATTTCCAGGTTACGGTCCTTGAGTGGACAGGGCAGAATATCATGCACAGGCTGCGTCAGCATGTCTATAGCCATATGCTCGGACTTGACCTGGCATTTTTTCATGAAAATCCCAGCGGTAAACTTGTCACCCGGGTTACCAATGATGTTCAGAACATGCACGAGATGTTCACCTCAGTCATTGTCACTCTTTTCAATGATGCAATACGGTTAATAGGCATTCTGATACTACTCTTCTGGCTGAACTGGCGTCTTGCCCTGATGATGAGTCTGCTGCTGCCTGTTATCCTGGTAGCCACAATCTGGTTCAGCAGGATGGCCAGGAATGTTTTCCGGGAGATACGGACAAACCTTGCCAGGATAAATTCTTACCTGCAGGAGGCGATATCAGGGATAAGTCTTATCCAGATGTTTCAGAGAGAAAAGGATGCTGAGGCTAATTTTGTAAGACTTAACCAGGATTATTTTCAGTCTGCCATGCACCAGATAAAAATATTCGGTATCTTTATGCCGCTGCTTGACATTCTTGCCTCGACAGCAACAGGCATTATTATCTGGTATGGCGGTGTTCAGATCCTTGAGGGACAAATGACCATCGGTATACTGGTTGCCTTCCTGGCCTATATGCGTCTTTTTTTTCAACCGCTGCGGGAGTTGGCACAAAAGTATTCCATAGTACAATCCGCCATGGCTTCAGCCGAGAGAATTTTTCAACTCCTGGATACAACAAGCAAGCTCCCAGTCACTCCAAAACCTCTTGGACCGCAATCCGTGCAAGGCATCCTTGAATTCAACAATGTGACTTTTGGGTACGATTCCGCCCATCCGGTCATTCATAACCTGTCACTGAAGGTGAAACCGGGTGAAACCGTCGCGATTGTGGGCGCAACCGGATCCGGGAAATCGACTCTTGCAAATCTGCTGGAACGGATGTACGACCCGGACCAGGGTGCCATATTGCTTGAAGGCCATGATATCAGAGAGCTTGATCCGCAATGGTTACGAAACACTGTCGGCCTCGTCATGCAGGAGGTATACGTGATTCCCGGAAGCATCAGGGAGAATATCCTTCTTGATCGTGAAATGGATGAGTCTGAACTTAAAGTTATCCTTAAACAGGCACAGCTTATTGAACTTATAAACCGTTTACCTGAAGGAGTTCACACCAAAATAGGGGAAGGAAATCTTGACTTGTCTGCCGGGCAGCGGCAACTGTTGGCCATGGCCAGGGTTATGGCGCGCAATCCGGAGATCCTTGTCCTGGACGAGGCCACCGCCAACGTGGATTCTGAGACTGAGATACTGGTAGAAAGGGCTGTTGAAGCAACTCTGGCACAGAGGACAAGCATCCTTATTGCCCATCGTCTGTCAACTATCAGACGTTCGGATAGAATTATCGTCATGGACTCAGGCAGAATTATTGAAGAAGGTACTCACGAGAATCTTATGGCCAGCAAAGGTTTCTATCACCGATTGCAGAATCTTCAATATATTGAGTGGAATCAGACTAAGAGCGTTCAGCATTGAATGCTGAAATGTTCTTGAGAAATGCGGGCTAGGATATCATCAATGAAATCATTGATTTTTTCCTGGTGTGATCCGGGCCAGTAAATTTTTCTGCACTCCTCACAGATGTGAAATGTGTGGTAATATTTCTTAGTCAGAGGCTTGAGGCGGTCTATAATAACTTCTTTACTGATCGGAACCAACAAACCGTTGCAGGGGATACATCTGCTCAACGGTTTTATCTTGCTGCTGAGATCATAGAGGCGGACAACTTCAATAAGCTGCCTGTCGGGGTTCTGCTCCCTGAGCAGATACCCGTGCATGATGATTTTTCGTTTCAAAAGGGTTGTGTCGCGGGTCAATAGGATACGGTTCTGGGATTGGGCAATCTCTGCAAGCCTACCGTTTCTGATGTCATTTCCATACATGGTATCGAATCCGAGCATCCTGAGAAACAGTGCCAGCCGTCCCGCATTGACATCAACGATAAATGTGATTTTCTCCAGGGCTTCAGGTCTCAGTATTGTGGGGATAAATGGGTTTGCCGGTGGAGTTAAAGGGGTCACTTCAACCGCATCATTATCGAGCAGGATATAATCAAACCCAACTTCTTGGCCGTTTACGATCAAGCTTCCAATAACGGGGTGGGGGATCCCAAGTGATTCAATTACATCTTTGATTGATGCCCTGCGGTCAAAATGATGCAAAAAAGTTGATGCGGCAGGCAGCTCTTTTTTGAGCAATTGCCGTAAATAGTCATGGAAAATGAAGCTAACAGTTGTCATATTTTACAATAAGAAGAATTCTCAATTAATTACTTGCCATTCTCCCAAAAAGTTAATAGGTATTTACACCAATTATACATAGTTGTTTGACCATTATTGTGGAAATGATCATATCATGCCTGGGATTTTTCTACCCATGAAACACTTTGAAAATTAGTGAAACAAGATGGCCTCAAGCGATCGACGAATTATTAACCGTTTACCTGTTGATTTCAGAGTAGATTATATCCATTCCGGGGATTACATGATTTCCTGCAGCAAGGATATCTCCATGGATGGTATGTTCATCAATACAGATTCTTCGCCTCCCGTTGGTACTCATGTGAATCTTATATTTCCGGTTGAGGACCATCTTGATGTGGAGGTTGCCGCACTCGTTGTCTGGAGCAGAAAAAAAAGTAGTTATCAGAAACCTGGTATGGGCGTTCAGTTTCTCTCTCCTCTGCCACAGACAGTCAAAAAGAACTTTTTGAAAGATATTGACCGTATCGTTATTCTGAGCGAGAAGGGAATATCCGCATAAGAAAAGGCTCATTTTTTAAGGTTGTATTTTTTATCAGCCGCAAGGCTTATTGCGCCAGTCGTTCGACTAATTTTTCCAATACAGTTGAAAAATTTCCTTCCAGAGTAATTGTAGCCAAGTGATTCAGGGCTGGCTCTTTATTGATTTCGATGATTTTCCCCCCATTACTGTGAATGTGGTAAGGAATACGGGCTGCCGGTTCCACCTGGCATGAGGTGCCTGCAACCAGCAGCAGATCTGCAGTGGCAAGCATTTGCTGGGTTTTGGCAAGGAGCATATCCGGGATCCGTTCATCGAAAAAAACAATATCTGGTTTGAGAATAGCATCACAGGCGGCACAATGCAGGGGAAGTGAACATTCTTTTACATGGGCAAGGGAATAACTCTCTCCACATGAAAGGCAGGAGAATGTGTCCAGTGAACCATGAAATTCAACGACATTCTTGCTGCCGCCCTTTTGGTGCAGGCCGTCAATATTCTGGGTGATGATCCCGGTTAACAGCCCTTTTTTCTCAAGAACTGCCATTCCTTTATGGCCTGTGTTCGGCTCAGCATTTACAATTCTCAAAAGACTCGCAAGCATTCGCCATACCCTTTCCGGATCTGCTAAAAAAGCACCCATAGTTCCATATTCAAATGGATCGTAACGGGACCAGAGGCCGTTTTTTCCTCTGAAGTCAGGGATACCGCTTTCAGTACTGACCCCTGCACCAGTCAAGGCCACTGCATTATGTGACTGCTTCAGAAGGGCAATGGTTTTATCAAAAATGTCTTCAGGCATGATAATTCGCACATTTCTATTGAGAACTGAAAAGCCCGGTCCTCATGGCCAGGTCAGAGTCAATCGTACTCTGACTTCAAGTAACATACGTTCAGGCACAAAGGCACAGAGGCACAAAGTTTTAAAAAAGATTACAGCCACAAACTGAAACTGTATTAATTGTTCCTCATGCATTTTACTATAAATCGGATTTTATAGTTTTTACTTTGTGCCTCTGTGCCTTTGTGCCCGGATCTTTACTTTTTCCTTCTTTTAGCCCTGATACCGCATATTTTGTTGATGAACTGCTTGATAACCGAAAAATACATCTCCCCTGCCTGGGCGATAAGAGTGTTGTGCGTAGCTCCCGGGACAACCTGAAGTTCTTTAGACCGGGCTGGAGACTCGGCTTGGAGAATAGCTGCAGAGTTGACCGGTATGATTTCGTCATATTGGCCGTGGATGATAAGGGTCGGCTTCGTGAAAGTGGTAATTTTTCGTACATTGCGGAATCCGTCATTCTCTGTAATCCCCAGCCCCGCAATATCTACCCCTAGTTTTATAAGCAGAGGCAGAGAGGTGGCAAAGCCGCTTTCAATTATCAACCCTGCAATATCATCAGAATGGGAGGAGGCAAGTTCAATTGCAGCAGCTGCGCCAAGAGAGCGTCCCATAATAAGAAGGGGGCCGGTGTGCTCAGCTTTAGCCAGCCATTTTTTTGCCGTATTAAGAACGATATACGCGTCTCCAAGCATCGAGGTTACTGTGGGGCTGCCCGTACTCCTACCGTAGCCGCGATAATCCACAGCCAGAAAATTCATGCCGTGTTTGTTGTAATAAGGGCCGATTTCATCATAATCGCTTACAATTTCACCGTTGCCATGAAAGAACAGAATGTTCGGATCCTCATTGGAAGCAAGATGAAATCTTGCATGCACCTGAATTCCTTCATCTACAGCTATGTCAACGTCCACTGCATTATGCGGTGGTGGGGCAGGGGGTGTTTCCTGGCGCGGGTGAAATATCGTCTGCAGCACTCCTGGCTGGTCAAGTTTGCTGTAATCATAGGATGTCATTGTTGTGTCACTTTCCTGTAAGAGTTAAAACGTAGAATATGATGGCTTAGCTGCTTAGACATCCTATGAACTTTTGCTACTTAATCAAATATAATAAGGGAATATTTTAATTTTTCTTGCAAATATTTTTAATTCTAAATTTTATCAGCAGACGATACTACTGATGATTGATAGAATTATTAATTAAGGAAAATGCCAGGATATTTTTGGGCGGGACAGATTCACTGTTACGACATTAATGATGCGGAAGTATCGTGTAAAGCCACCGGCATTGGTTTCAAGAAGAAAGATATCTTTCACCTCTTGCCGGTGGCTTCAACTGTTCATGAATTAAGGTAGGTCTTTAGTCGGCCTTGAAAAAAGCATTGGCATTGGCGCCGCATACCGGGCATTTTTCCGGGGCTTCTTTTTCATGGGTATGGCCGCATACTGAGCAGATGTAATAATCACACTCTTCCATGTTATCCATGCTGTCCAGGGCTTTCTGGTACAGGGCTGCATGTTCCTTTTCCACCTCATTGGCATAGGAAAAGGACCTTGCCGCTGATTTATGTCCTTCTTCTTCTGCAGCCTTAATCATATCAGGATACATGTTCTCGAACTCATGGGTTTCGCCGGCCATGGCTTCAGCAAGGTTTTCCTTGGTAGACCGGATGCCCCCCATTGCTCTCAGGTGGGCATGGGCATGGACAGTTTCAGCTGCTGCCGCTGCCCGGAAAAGTTTTGCAGCCTGGGGATAAGCATCCCTTTCCGCCTGCTTGGCAAAAGCGAGATATTTTCTGTTGGCCTGTGATTCTCCTGCAAACGCCTCAGCCAGATTCTGTTCTGTTGTACTCATGGTTTCCTCCTTGTGTTTTTGTTGATTATACTAACTGTGTATTAAAATATGAAAAATTATTTGTGTATTTCCCCCCCCCATTCTGTTCCACTGAGCATCGCAACTGTTGGCGGAGTAGACGCTGGAGGTAAACGAATACTCCGCCAAATCATTTTTCCAATTTTTACTGCACTACTCGGCTGCTTGAAACGGCATTAAAAGCATATATTAATTTTATGTTTATTAATTTAAGTTTCAGATGATAATCGTTCTCAAAAACTCTCGCAACCCTAATTTTCATTATTGTTTTCTTCAGAAACAAGTTCAATAAGTGTTACCTCCGGGGGTGAAAGGAAACGGATCGGCGGACCCCATGTGCCGCTTCCCCTGCTGACATAAAGAAAACAATGATCTAAAGGGTTCAGGATACCCCAGTGGATTGGAAAATAGAGCAGAGTGATAATATTGAAGGGAAATATCTGTCCCTTGTGAGTGTGGCCGGAAAGCTGCAGATCAAAAAGCCCCAGACTTTTCTGATCCACTTCAGGGCGGTGTTTAAGCAGAAGGGTGAATTTTCCCCGATCCAGCACTTTCAGCATGTCCTCCTCAGATATTTCAGGTGATTTGTTAAAATATCTCTGTGTCCGGTCATCAACTCCAGCAATATTAAAATAATCTGTTACACTCACCCCTTCGTTTCTTAAGATCTTAAATCCGGCCTTTTGGGTGAAAGCCAGTGAATCCTGCAGGCCGGCATAAAATTCATGGTTACCTGTAACAGCATATTTGCCATAGCGTGGTTTGATGCTCTGCAGCATCTCAGCCAACCCTTCCAGTTCGTTTATCTGCCCATCCACAAGATCTCCTGTCGAGACCAGGATGTCAGGATTCGCTTTTTTTACGGCCTCCAAAATTTTTTTCAAGCGTCTGTGCCGGACAATAAGTCCAAGGTGTACGTCTGAGATCTGAACTAAACGCAGACCGCTCAAAGAAGCCGGTATTTTTTTACTGGCAAGGGTAATCTTTTCAAGCTTAATATCCCAGGCCTCAAAAGCACCCACAACCGAAATGACCAGGGAAAAAATGAGAGGGATGTAAAAGGCTGACTTCGGATTAATTTGCAGCAGCAGTTTTTTGTGCAGGAGAAAACTTGTAAGCGAGATAAGAATGCGGTAGCCGTCAACTGCAAGAGAGGCGGCCACGAAAAGAAAGACGATGCCCATCCAGGTATAACCGAAATAGGCGAAAAACATGGCCAGCTGGTCATAGCCGCTACGCTCGGAAATCCTGACAAGGATCGGGGCTGCAATCATGATAAGCAAGAAGGCTGCAAGAAGAAAAAAGGCCCATCCGGGCAGAGAGAATGCAGCTTTTGCCTTCAGAAAAAAATAGAGGTGGAAAGCACCATATATGAGTAAGAAACTCAGCAGGAAAAAAGACATATATATCTGTTAAGCATTACATTTGTACCGGTTTGTTAACTCTGCATTCATACATTGCCCTGCAGAATAAGGTTTGCGGATTATTATATAATATATAAGACTGATGAAAAAGGCGAGGAGGATGAAAATTATAATTTATCTCTTTAGAACAGCTCATTCTTTGGGGAAAAATTTGTACCTGCAATCAACACCTGGAAGAACGCACCAGAGCCGAGTGGATTTCCTTTATTGCCAAGCTCCAGGGGATAGAACTCAACAAAGAAATCCAGAATACCATCAACAGTCAAATCGACTATCATATATCCAAGTATTAGGTTCGTTTACTTTTTCTTGTTTTCAAATAAGTCTGAATAATGTTTTTCCAGGCAATCCGGGCAGATACCGTGGCTGAATTCAGCTTTTGTGTGGTGGTGTTTTTATTCATTGAACTGCATCCCCCAAATTTTATGCGCCAATTTGGATGATATCATTCTTATTCTGCACTCCATAGAAATTTATCCGCCCAGGTAGGCCGTTTTTACCTCAGGATTATGAAGCAGATCTTCAGATGGGCCTTCGAGGGCCAAGTGGCCGTTTTCAAGTACATAGGCACGCCTGGCAAATTTAAGAGCCAGTCGGGCATTTTGCTCGACGAGCAGGATCGTTGTGCCTTCCCTGTTTATTTCCTTGAGAGCTTCAAACATGGAAAGCATGAGAAGTGGCGCCAGCCCCATGGAAGGTTCATCCAGAAGCATTAACTTGCGTCCGCTCATATAGGCCCTGCCCACAGCAAGCATCTGCTGCTCGCCGCCGCTTAGGGTGCCTGACATTTGGGATATTCGTTCCTTGAGCCTGGGAAAAATGGAAAAGACCTGTTCGGTATCTTGTGCAATCTTGTCTTTGTCCTTGCGGGCAAAGGTTGCCAGTTTCAGGTTTTCCATCACAGTCAGGTTGCCGAACAGGCGGCGTCCTTCAGGTACATGCGAAATGCCCAGTTCGCTGACAACTTTATCGGGTTGATACTGCAGCAGGTTCTTGCCCTCAAAGTTGATGACAGACCCATTGTCGGCAGGAAGCAATCGGGATATGGCGCGTAATGTTGTGCTTTTACCAGCACCGTTGGCCCCGATGATACAGACGATTTCACCCCTGTCGATACTAAAATCAATGCCGTGGAGCGCCTTGATCTTGCCATAGGAGACCTGCAGGTTTTTGATTTCCAGCTGCATCAGGTGACATCCTCCTTGCCGAGATAGGCCTCGATAACGTGCGGATTGTTCTTGATCTCGTCAGGTGTCCCTTCAGCAATAACTTCTCCGAATACTAGGGTTTGTATTCTTTCACACAAATCCATAACGAATTTCAAGCGGTGCTCAATCATAAAAATTGCCACGTCAAAATCCTGGTGCACTTTTCTGATTATGGTAATCATGCGGTTGAGTTCATCAGGTGTCATTCCGGCTGTGGGTTCATCCAGTAAAAGGACTTTCGGGTTTGTTGCCATGGCACGCGCCATTTCTAAACGTCTCTGGGCACCGTACGGCAGACTGACAGCAAGCTGTGAACTGAACTGTACTACATTAAATGTTTCCAGCAAATGCATGGCCTTGGAGGTAATACGTTTTTCTTCCTTGTGACAGCGTCTGGAACCGAAAAAAGCACCCAGGACCCCATATCCCAGTTGGGAGTAACAGGCCATTTTTACGTGTTCCAGAACAGTCATGTGCCGCCAGAGCAAAAGATTCTGAAAGGTGCGGCCCAGGCCCATGGAGGCAATCTTATGGGGGTAATGGCCGATGAGGTTGTGGCCGTCCAGCTCAATATTCCCCTCTGTGGGGGTGTGGATGCCTGAGATGAGGTTGAAGATCGTGGTTTTACCGGCACCGTTCGGCCCGATAAGTCCCACGATATGACCCGGTTCGAGGATGAGATTGTAGTTATGGACAGCTCTCAATCCCTCGAAGTAATGAGTCATGTTGTCAACCCGCAGCAGTGCCATGTTATTGTTCCTCAATCCTTTTCTTTTTGGGCTTCATGAGCTCTTTAGGGTTGAATTCGGTAAAGGCAATAAGGCCTGTGGGGCGAAAGAGCATAACCAGGATGAGCAGCAGTGGGATGATGATCCATTTATAGATTTCCAGAGGGCGCAAGGCCTCGCTTAAAATGCTGATGCTGACCGCTCCGACAATGGAGCCGGTGACAGAATTAAGGCCCCCGAAATAAACCATGGCCAGAATTTCGGCCAGGCGCTGGATGCCGAATGATCCCGGGTTTACATAGCGCAGGACATGGGCAAAAAGTCCGCCTGCCACGCCAGCCCAGAAAGCTCCGAACATGAAGGCAATGATCTTTGTCTTACGCGTGTTTACTGTCATGACTTCGGCTGCCAACTCATTATCACGCACGGCATTCAAGGCCTTGCCCATTGTTGAGCGCACGAAATTGTTGATGATCCAGATGCACAGGACCATGACAATGAAGACCATGGGCAGGTTGGAATAATTCGGCTGGCTGGACATGCCCCGTGGACCGCCTATGAATTCAAGGTTCTCAATAAGGCTTTTGACGATAAAGAGAAAGGCAAGCGATATGATGGCCAGGTAGTCTCCCCGGGTACGGAATGAGGGTATGGCAATGATCAGCGCTCCCAGTGCGGCGATTAAGCCGCCGGCAATTAACGCCAGTGGGAAAAAATAAAGGCCAAGAGCTTCAGGAAGCAGGGCGTCTCCGAACAGCTTGTCATTGGCGAAAAGCAGCAGGGTAATAGTTGATGCGCCATAGGCACCCAGTGCCATGAAGCCCGGATGCGAGCAGGAAAACTCTCCCATATAGCCGTTGATGACATTGATGCTGAGGGTCAGCATTATGGCGATCATGGTGAGTTTTAATACCAGCAGCCGGTAATCGCTCAGATCAGTCCAGAAGTGCATTGCACCGTAGAAAAGGCCGAGATGTATAACGGCCCCGACGGAAACAGGACCCTTATCCAGGAAAGCAGCCAGCTTGTTGGCAGGTTTTCGTAACGATTTAGCAATAAGCAGAATCGGCAGCCCGTATACCAGAATCAGGTAACCGATGGTACCCGGCATAAGCAGCGGTTTTTTGAGCACGGTGAGAAAGCCGAAAAGGACAGGGATTTTCGGCAGGCCAAGATAGTAGGATATGAGATCACCCAGGAAATACTCGATCAGGACAGCAGCAAACAGACCAGAAATCCAGCCGATGAGGGGAATTCCGGCTAGCAGCTTTTGCAGCCATGCTCTGAATCCCTTTTTATTACCCTGCCGAGTATTCTGTTCCTGAGAAGCCATTATATGTTTGTCATTAATAATAACTGAATTAGTGAGCTTTAGCTTTAAAGCCTGAGCTGGGTAGAGTGCGCCTGGCCGAAGAAACCATGGGGCCGCAAGGTCAGTATGAGCAGAATGATGGAGTAGGCAATCACGTCCCGCAGGGTTGATGGGAATATCCAGGCAGCAAAGATCTCGATAAAGCCAAGCATAAAGCCGGCAAGGGCAGCACCGAGAATGGAACCCCTGCCGCCAAGGATAGCTGCGACAAAAGCTTTCCAGCCAAGCAGGATGCCCATGTACGGATCGAGTACAGGGTAGGCGAGGCCGTACAGAATACCCGCAGCAGCGGCCAGGGCAGAACCGATGGCAAAGGTGAGCGGTGCGATCTTGTCGATGGAAATACCCATTAAGGGAACAGCCTGGAAATCAAAGGACATGGCACGCATAGCCATACCCCATTTGCTTTTTTGGATAAACCTGTGCAGCAGAAACATGAGGGTCAGGGAGACCCCGACGATAAGTATTTTTTTGTTGGTCACATAGACGCCGCCGAACTGGTATGTGGTCGACTCAATGAGTTGGGGAAAACTGAGCCTGCGTGCTCCAAGAATGGCAAGATTGCCGGTCTCAAGAATGATGCCGATCATAAGACCTGTAATGGCGGCAGAGGCCCGGGGTGCCTCACGCAGAGGCCTATATCCCACCCGTTCGATGAATATCCCCACAAAGGAGGTGAAGAACATGGTAAAAATGATGGTCAGAATGAGGATCAGCCAGCCGGGCAGGGGGATGCCGGTCATGGCGGCAAACCCGAGCAGGGCTGTCGCCACGCCGAAACCGATATATGAGCCAACCATAAAGATATCGCCATGGGCAAAGTTAAACAGCATCAGGATGCTGTACACCATGGAATACCCCAGGGCGATCAGGGCGTAGAAACTGCCCCACTGTAAAGCGTTTACAATGTTTTGGAGAAAAAGATCCATCAGTTAGAAGTTTTTTATGTAGAAAATAGTTTTTATATCAATGTTTAGGTGTTTTTGTCATTTCACGCAGCTGAGCAGCGCAAAAATAACCGGAATAGCACGAGGACTGTTTGAGTCCGCCTTAGGCGGGCCAGTTCCACAGCGCCCGGTTATTTTGAGCTGCACCCCGCAAGAGGGCATAAACGCAGGGTAGTCCCGCAAAAAGCGGGACCAAGTGATAGGCTGCATTTCTTCGCCGTAAAAAACACTGCTGGTTCGTTTCTTTGTGCAAGCAAAGAAATGAACAACATAATTAATTAGGACAGACGGATTTATAAAATTCGTATTCTCCCTTGTCGCTGATCTTGACAATGACAGCGCACTTGCTTGGATCTCCTTCTTCCGTGAAGGTCATATCTCCGGTGATGCCCTTGAAATTCTTGATCTGTGCCAGGGCATTACGGACCGCCTTGCGGTCTTTCTTGATTTTGCCTGTAACTTTGCCGGAGTTTTCAATGGCCTGCTGAGCAAGGCGGAGAGAATCCCAGGTCAGAGCTGCGACATCATCCGGAATGTATCCGTATGTCTTTTCATAGCGATCGATGAAGTCCTTGGTTGCTCCCTTGGCTCAGGCAGCAGCATAATGGGAGGAAAAGAAGAGGCCGTAACAATCTTTGCCGCAAAGTGTAACGGTCTCGGCAGAACCCCAGGAGTCGCTGCCGACAATGGGACCGGTCCAACCGAGTTCGTGGGCCTGCTGCACAATCAGGGCAACTTCATTATAGTATTGGGGAGTAAAAAGCACCTGGGCTCCGGATTTACGGATCTTGCTCAGCTGCGAACTGAAATCTGCATCCTTGGTGGTGAAACTTTCATAAGCGACAACAGAGCCGGCTCCATGGATCTTTTCCCAGGCAATTTTGAAAAATTCTGCAAGCCCTTTGGGATAGTCGCTGGCAACGTCATAGAGAACCGCAGCCTTGGTAAAGCCAAATTCCTCTGTGATAAAATTTGCCAGAACCGGTCCCTGGAAAGGATCAAGGAAGCAGCCCCGGAAAACAAAGGGACGGTCCTTGGTGGAATCAGGATTTGTTGACCAGGGGGTGATCATGGGAGTCTCGTAGTTGTTTGCTACATCACCGGCAGGAACGGCCTGCTTGGAAGATTGGGGACCAACGATAATCATTACCTCATCCTCGGTAATCATCTTGGTGTTGGCCTTGACTGCAGACTCTGCCTTGGACTCGTTATCTTCAATCACCAGCTCCACCGGATATTTCTTGCCGCCCACCTCTATGCCGCCTGCCTTGTTGATATCCTCAAGCCACATCTGGGCAGCATATTTCGTGCCTTCACCAACCTTGGGGATATCCCCGGTTATAGGGGCATTTATGCCCACCTTGACAATGGTTTTGCGCCCAAAGGCCCAAGCATTGACAGATAAAACCAGAACAGCGATAAGCCCCAAAACAATACCCTTGAATAAGCGTTTCATTTTCTCTCCTTTCTTTGTGTGATAAAAGTGAAGTATTGGAAATCACCCTCTATTTACAGAGTTAAATGTAACACATCGTTTTTGTACCTTTAATTTCATTGAATTTACAACTGAAAAGTAACTCTTAAGAATCATGGGTATTTATACTTACATAAAAAAAGATAAAAAACTAAAAAAAAATCAGGGATGGGGAAGTTCTGCGATAATACTGTAGAACTTTTTCATGACTTCCGGTGGGACCTCGCTATACCAGTGGCCGGTGACAAGAGATACAGCATAGAACAGAAGAAAGGTGATGAGTACAGTTGCAGGCAGCAGCAGGATGGAGTTTTTCTTTCTGCCGGGTAATGCCAGTGTCAGGCAGTCATCAACAGGGCAGACGGAAACACACTCGGTGCAGCCGATGCATTCGCCGGTGCGTA
>Ga0209013_10003924_pt1 | contig 13109 bp, 11 predicted proteins | sample Cruoilmetagenom2_FD_187291 | JGI IMG/M metagenome (GOLD analysis project Ga0209013, IMG submission 187291) | Oil polluted marine microbial communities from Coal Oil Point, Santa Barbara, California, USA - Sample 2 (SPAdes) (version 2) | ecosystem: Environmental > Aquatic > Marine > Oil seeps ... | reverse complement strand
ATTATGCCCGGTTTGGCTCATCTATACACTGGTATGGAAGCAATAGCAGTTGGTGTGTGCATCACACTCCGCAAGCAGGATAACATCACCAGCACTCATCGTGGACATGGTCACCTGCTGGCTAAAGGCGGTGATCCTAACCTTATGTTTGCCGAACTGTTGGGCAAAGAGAGCGGCTACAACAGAGGCAAAGGGGGCAGCATGCATATCGTCGATCTGAGTCTGGGTATATTAGGCGCCAACGGTGTTGTTGGTGGTGGGCTGGGTATTGGAACCGGAGCAGGCTTATCGGCTAAGATGCTTGGCGAAGATCGTATCTCAGTTGCGTTCTTCGGGGATGGCGCACTTAATGAAGGATTGTTCTATGAATCGGCTAACATGGCTTCCTTATGGAAACTGCCCGTGATATACGTCATGGAAAACAATCACTACGGTGAATATACGCCATCCTCACGCTCAACAGCCGGAACCGGCCCAGCTCGTGCCGAGGCGATGAATATTCCATCGGTTTCAGTAGACGGCAATGATGTGCTGACTGTCTATCAGGCTGCGGTCTGGGCGACCGAGCGCGCCCGTGCGGGGCAAGGTCCCAGTTTTGTTGAGTGCAAATCGTATCGTTGGCGCGGGCATCACATGGGTGATCAGGGCGATACATACGGTTATCGCAGCCAGGAAGAAGTGGAAGAGTGGATGGAAAAATGTCCTATCCAACGCTTCTCAAAACACCTGGTCAACAACGACCTGGTAAACCCCGAACAATTGAAAGCTATCGATGATGAAGTTCAAAAATTGATCGACGACTCGGTAGAGTTTGCGAAACAAGCACCCTATCCTGATCCTTCTGAGGTATTTGAAGATGTCTATGCATGAGCGTATCGGCACTATTCGAGAAGCAATCAACGAGGCAATACATGAGGAAATGCGGCGCGACGACCGTGTCTTCATCATGGGTGAGGACATCGGGGTAGCAGGTGGTGTATTCAAAGTAACCGCCGGGCTGCTCGACGAGTTTGGACCGGAGCGTGTGCGCGATACCCCTATTACAGAGGCGGGTATTGTGGGATTGGCAGTCGGGGCGGCAATGACCGGTATGCGCCCTATTGTGGAGATAATGTTCAGCGACTTCACAACGCTGGCCTCCGATCAGATCGTCAACCAGGCTGCCAAATTGCGCTACATGACCGCCGGGCAGACCAGTATCCCCCTCGTGATAAGGGCCGCGATGGGGGCAGGGCGGCGTGCCGCCGCCCAACACAGCCAGAGTTTGCAGGCGTGGTTCGCACACATTCCTGGTCTGAAGGTTGTCATGCCCTCCAATCCTGCGGACGCGAAGGGTTTGCTTAAAAGCGCCATTCGGGACGACAATCCGGTATTGTATTTCGAAGATAAGATGATGTACAACGAGAAAGGACCGATCCCGGAGGGAGACTACACCGTCCCTCTCGGAGAAGCGAGAATCCATCGCGAGGGCACGGATGCAACCCTGATCTGCACCTCCAGTATGCTTTATCCCGCGTTTGATGCCGCCGATAAACTGGCAGAGGAGGGAATCGAAGTCGAGGTGATCGATCCGCGCTCCATAACTCCACTGGATGAAGAGACGCTGGTTAACTCGGCAATTAAGACGGGTCACGTGCTGATCATCGACGAGGGCTATCAAAACTACGGAGTGACGGCTGAGATCGCCGCCCGTGTGCAGGAAAAAGCCTTTGATTACCTTGATGCTCCGGTTCGTCGTCTGGGTGCTGCAGACGTACCCATCCCGTTCGCTCCAAGCCTGGAGGACTTGACGATACCCTCAGCGGATCAGATTGTCGAAATTGTTCACGAGATGAGGGCGTAAGGGCGATAACAATGGCTTACGAAGTTGTAATGTCCCAATTAGGTCTCTCGATGGATAGCGGTCAGATCATCCAGTGGCTGAAGCAAAGCGGCGACAACGTTAAAGCGGGCGAACTGCTCCTGGAAGTTGAAAGCGACAAATCGACAGTCGAGGTCGAGTCAGTCGAGAGCGGTATTTTGCACATAGTGCTGGAGCCGGAGGATGGCGATATACCCGTAGGCAAGGTGATCGCATATTTGTTGGCTGAGGGTGAACAACCTCCCGTTTCAGAAAAGCCCGCTGTTCCCACAGCAACACCCGCGCCGGAACCGGCTGTCGCAAGCCCTGTGGTTATGGCAGAAAAGAAGTTGGAGAGCGGGGGCAATAAATGGCCGCGACCCAACCGACCACCTTCAACCCCGGCGGCGCGGCGGCGCGCAAAAGAACTGGGCATTGAATGGCGGCTGGCGACCCCAACAGGGTCCAGGGCGGCAATCAAGGAACGCGATGTGATACAGCTCGCAGAGAGCCTAAAAGCTGCGGCTTCCCCAGCTGCCACACCTGAGGTACAGATTTCACCAGTAGCACGCCGTCTGGCTGAATCGGTTGGCCTGGATCTGGACCAGCATGTCCAACAATATCCCGGCAAACGCCTGGAGCGTGTGGACGTTGAGCAAATCATCCGGCGTTTAATAAGCACCACGCAAACAAGCGCAGGTTCGCCCCACAAGGTCATTGATGACAGCCCGGCTCAACGCCAGTCGATGGGTAGATTGCGCAGCCTAATCGCCGAGCGGATGACCTACAGCACGAAAACATACGCACCCGTGACCCTCACAACAGAGACCGACGCCACGGAACTTGTTCGAATTCGCGATGGGTTGAAGGCTGACCCAAAAATCGAGGTCGTCCCCAGCTACAATGCATTGCTTGCCAAGTTGGTCGCAGAAGCGCTGCTCGAACATCCCAAACTGAACGCATCGCTGGAAGGCGAAGAGATCGTGTTTTGGGAAACGGTCAACGTGGGCATTGCGGTTGATACTGAGCGCGGTCTGGTGGTACCAGTAGTGCGAAACGTGCAGGCAAGGTCAATGCACGAATTGGCGCTTGATATAGAAGAGCTGCTACCGCGCGCCAAAGAGGGCAAAGCATTGCCTGACGAATTGACCGGCGGCACCTTCACAATTACCAACCTGGGTGGGTATGACATCGACGCCTTCGTCCCAATTATCAACCCCCCTGAAAGCGCAGTCCTGGGGGTGGGACGATTGATTGATAAATGGGTTGTCGTCGATAACGAACCGGCGATCCGCACGATGATGACCTTGAGCCTGACATTTGATCACCGTCTGGTCGATGGCGGACCTGCGGCTCGTTTCTTACAGCGGGTCAAACAATTTGTCGAGCAACCTTATCTATGGTTAGTCTGAGCGAAATGATGTTCGATGGCAAAGTTGCGATTGTAACCGGATCGGCTCGTGGGATTGGCTTTGCAATAGGTCAGGAACTGGCAAAGGCTGGAGCCAGGGTCGCGCTGGTCGATCTGAAAGCTGATTTAGCCGAACAAGCCGCTACACAATTACGCGGCGCCGGTTTTGAAGCGCTTGCTGTCGCTGCCGACGTGAGCGACGAAGCGCAGGTGAGAGCGATGGCACAGCAGGCACTCAACCGGTGGGGGCGGGTTGATATACTGGTCAACAATGCAGGGATTTGCCCGGTCACACCCTTTGAAGAGATCACAATTGAGGAATGGGATCTCGTTCTGGGCGTCAATCTCAAAGGTGCATTTTTGTGCAGCAAAGCTGTTGCGCCGATCATGCGCAAGCAGCATTCTGGCAAGATAATCAACATTGCATCCAGCGCCGGTCAGATGGGCGGATTGGCTGTCGGGCTGCACTACTCGGCCTCCAAAGCGGGCATTTTCGGTCTGACCAAGGGGCTGGCTCGAATTCTCGCACCGGACATTCAGGTCAACGCGGTATCACCGGGAACGACCGAATCGGAAATGACCAGTGGATGGGATCAGGCGGCGACAGACAGCATCGTCAGCAAAATTCCGGCCGGGCGCCTGGGTCGCCCGATTGACGTAGCTGCAGCCGTGCTTTTTTTGGCTTCTGACGTGACCGAGTTTATCACCGGGCAAACGCTGAGTGTAAACGGCGGATTGCTGATGGTTTAGATGGATTATGAATATTTCGATTCCATATGGGCAAAGGCAATTAAAGGTCGCACTTAACGTGGATACCCTTGTGCTAGAACCTAAACGGCAAACTATCGAACCTATCGGGATGGCTTTGGCTGCTCCGATAGGTACTCCTCCGCTACATGAATTAGTGCATGCCGGGCAGTCAATCGCCATCATCACCAGCGACATCACGCGCCCATGCCCAACCTACACGATGCTGCCGCCGCTCATGGAAGAACTGGCACAAGCTGGTGTGCGCGACGAAGATGTTACAGTGATTTTCGCGCTGGGTATACATCGCATTCAAACGCCGGAGGAACGCGCTCGGCTAGTCGGTCCGGAAATGGCAATGCGCCTGCGATGTATTGACTCGGATCCAGATCAGGTAGTTCACATTGGCACCACATCACGGGGCACACCCATTGAAGTCTTTAAGCAGGTTGTCAAAGCCGACATTCGGATTGCGCTGGGCAGCGTCGAACCGCATTACTTTGCAGGCTATTCAGGCGGCGCAAAAGCGCTGGTGCCGGGCGTTTGCTCTAAAACAACGATCCAACATAACCATTCGATGATGGTGCAGCCAGGAGCGCGCACGGGTATATTGGACGGCAACCCGGTGCGCGAGGACATCGAAGAAGGGGCGGCATTGATCAGGCTTGACTTCATCCTGAATGTGATTCTTGACGGCGATCACAACATCGTCGCAGCGGCAGCAGGTCACCCAATCGAGGCACATCGCTGGGCGTGCCGGGTGCTGGACTACCACAGGAAAATCACCGTCGAGCAACCAGTCGATATCGTGATCGTCAGCGCCGGGGGATATCCCAAAGATATTAACCTCTACCAGGCACATAAAGCCCTGGAAAACGCGGCCGTGGTGGTGCGCCCTGGCGGAATCATTATCTGGGTTGCCGAGTGCTCGGAAGGGCTGGGCAACGCCACCTTTGAAGAGTGGATTGTTGGGGCGAGTGGGGATGATATTCTGACCCGCATTCAGCAAGATTTCGTATTAGGTGGACACAAGGCTGCTGCCATAGCCCGTGTGCTCAAACGAGCAAAAGTGAGTCTGGTCAGCGCCCTGCCACCCGAGTTGGTACGCGCCTGCGGTATAACCCCTTATGCTGACCTTGAGAAGGCTTTAAGTGAAGCCCTTCAGGAGATGGAAACCGATCCTATGCTTGCGTTCATGCCAGAAGGCGCGGCAGTGATTCCGATGGTAGGAGCGAAATGCGTTCACCACGACATTTTAAATTAATTTAAAGGAGAAATATATGATTGAAAGAAAACCGGTTCCCGATCGTTTCAAAGATAAAGTCACCATCGTAACAGGTGGCTCAAACGGTATAGGACGCTCTATTGTCGAAGAGTTGTGCAAAGAGGGTTGTTCGGTAGCTTTCACCGGCATCAGCGATGCTGGCGTGACAACGCAAAAAGAAATGCTAGATGCCGGTTGGGATGTTCTGTTCCGTCAGGGCGATATGTCTGATGAAAACTTCTGCAAAGAAGTGGTTGAATCGACCTTGAACAAGTGGCATAAGGTGAATTACCTGGTCAACAACGCTTTCTCCTTCACGGCTAAGGGCTTGGACGCGACCCGTGAAGATTGGGAGCGCATCTTCATGGTGGGACCCGTTGGATATGCTGTTATGGTACAGAATGTCACTGAACCCATGAAGGAACAAGGGGGTGGAGCAATCGTCAATATGTCCAGCATATCCGCTTTCATTGCACAGCCTAATCGCTGGACGTACAACGCTGCCAAAGGCGCAGTTAACACAATGACCAAGTGCATGGCGCTCGACCTGGCTCCGTTTAACATACGGGTAAACAGCGTCAGTCCGGCATGGATCTGGACACGTGAGGTCTATAAAGCTGCCGATCTGGATGGCGGTGGACGCGAAAAGTGGGACCCGATCTGGGGTAAATTCCACATGCTTCGCCGCTGCGGTGAGCCAGTCGAATGTGCTGGTCCCACGCTTTTCATGTTGAGCGATGATGCTTCTTTCGTCACCGGGACAGACCTTGCGATATGCGGTGGCTACCAGGCGATGGGACCGGAAGGACTGGGCGAAGCATCCAGCTTTGCCAGTTCCGAATAACAGGAGAGAACTCATTATGAAGCGCGCGGGCTTTTTACTCAAGGTTAAGCAAGACAAGATGGAAGAGTATAAGAAACACCACGAAAATGTCTGGCCGGAGATGCAGGAGTCCTTGCGGCGTTCCGGGTGGCATAATTATACGCTGTTCATCCGGGAAGACGGTCTGATTTTTGGTTATTTTGAGACTCCAGTTGACTTTCAGACTGCGTTGGATAATATCGCCAAAGAAGATATCAATCCCAGGTGGAATGAGTTCATGGCACCCTACTTTGAAAACCTGGGAGATATAGCCGTTGACGAAAGCATGCTCGAATTGGAAGAGTATTTCCATCTCGATTGAAGGCAAACTCAAGCTAAGTAAGTTTAAGGAGCGAAGACATGTTACGTTTAGTTGACCTTTCTCTCGATATTTATGACGGTGCGCCGACCTTCGACGCAGATCCAAAGACCAAGATCAAAGCACACCTGACGATTGATGATCTGAACTACAACATGACCGAAATCATCATGAGCACCCACTACGGTACGCATCTCGATGCACCTTATCACTTCTTTGACGATGGGCGAACTGTAGAGAATCTAGATGTGCGTAAGGGCTTCGGCGTCGCCCACGTGCTGGATTTCACCCACAAGAAAGCGGGCGAAGCCATCACAATTGAAGACATGAAAGCGCACACTGACAAGGTGACGAAAGGCTGCCGCCTGATCTTCCATACAGATTGGGATAAAGAGAACCCGGAGCCACAGTACTTTGGCGAGCAACCCTACTTGACGGTAGAATGCACAACCTGGCTGGCGGAGCAGGGCGTGGCTTGCATCGCGCTGGACACACCGACAACCTATCCTGCCGAGTACACAGACTCACATCACTCGCTATTAAATAAAGATGCCGAAGTGTTGATCATCGAGGGGTTGCGCGGCTTAGAACGGCTGCAGAGTGATAAAGTCATCTTGATCGCACTGCCGCTGCGATTTATTGGGCGTGATGGTTCACCCTGCCGGGCAATGGCAATTGACGGGGACATTGAACCGCTGATCCCATTGTTTGAACAATTCAAATATGATATTACATACTGAGAGACCTGGATATGACTGAAAACTCTTCCGAAATGAGAACGAAGGGCATAGACATGGCATTTGGCGGTGTCTACGTTCTAAAAGACATTGATTTCGAGATTTATCCCGGTGAAGTCCATGGGTTGATTGGCGAGAATGGCGCGGGCAAGTCAACCCTCATCAAGATTCTTGCCGGGGTTCACCAACCCAAGGCGGGTGAGATCATCCTGCGTGATGAAGTCGTGCATGTCCCTAATCCTCATGCAGCAGTCGATATGGGGATTGCAATGATACACCAGGAACCGCAGACTTTTCCTGATCTTGATGTGGCTGAGAACATCTTTATCGGTCGCCAACCGATGACGGATGGTTTGCGTCGCGTGGACTGGAGCAAGATGTACGGGCATGCAGAAGAGATACTGAATTCGCTGGGTGTTGAATTTGACCCGCACACCAAGGTGCGCGTCCTTTCCATCGCCGACCAGCAGATGGTTGAGATGGCTGGTGCGCTTTCTCAGAATGCTCAGATACTGTTCATGGATGAGCCGACTGCAGCGCTGACTCCCACCGAGGTTGAAGACCTGTTCGCTATCATGAATAATCTGCGCGAGCAAGGTACGGCAATCGTCTTCATCAGTCACCGCCTGGAAGAGATCTTCGATATCTGCGACCGTATCACTGTGCTGCGTGACGGAGAATTGATCGGTGAACGCAAACCCAAAGATACGACCACTGACGAGATCATCCATATGATGGTGGGTCGCCCACTCAGTTCGCTTTATGAGAGGAACGTCGAACAAAAAATCGGCGAACCTGTACTTGAGGTGAAAAATCTCTCGCGCACCCAAAAGTTTGACGACATCACTTTCGATGTAAAGGCTGGTGAAGTTGTCGGATTGGCGGGACTGGTTGGCGCCGGTCGGACTGATGTAGCCAGAGCCCTGTTTGGTGCACTGGGCATCGACTCCGGCACCATCCGCATCGACGGGGAAGAGGTCAAAATCACCCGACCGCGCGAGGCATTGGCATATGGCTTGGTTTATGTGCCTGAAGACCGGCAGCGCAATGGTCTGTTGATGCAAATGAGCATTGAAAAGAACATGACGCTAGCTGTATTGGAGCGAATTGCCCCTAATGGGTGGCTGAATGAAAAGGCTGAAAATAACATTGCGCAGGAGTACGTAAAAAAGCTGAGTATCGTCTTGCGTAACATTAGACAACCGGTGAGAGAGCTTTCCGGAGGCAACCAGCAAAAGGTAGTCCTTTCTAAGTGGCTGCTGGCAGAACCCAGAGTGATGCTGATGGACGAACCAACACGTGGTATTGACATCGGTGCAAAATCGGAAGTTCACCGTCTGATAGGCGAGTTGGCGGCTGAGGGTATGGCTATCTTGATGATTTCCTCAGAGCTTCCTGAAATCCTGGCAATGAGTGACCGTATCATCGTTATGCGCGAAGGGCGTATCAGCGGTCATTTCACCAAGGAAGAAGCCACAGCCGAGCGCGTGATCGCTGCCGCGACCGGCCAGGTGCTGGAAGGAGCGTAGAAACACATGACAAGCACAACCGACACTCTTCATAGACAAAGTTCCAGCAGTCTCGCTGTCCAGCTGTCTCGCTTCAGAGAGATTGGTATTGTTGCCTTCCTGGTTATAGTTATCATCGTGACAGTACTTCTCAAGCCGAACTTTATCCAACCGATCAACATCCGCAGTATTCTGCTGTGGATCCCGCTGCTGAGTGTGGTCGCAATGGGCCAGATGATGGTCATTATCACTCGCGGCATTGACGTCTCTGTTGGCTCCATTCTGGCTTTCTCCGGCATCGTAGTGGGAATGATCTTCCGTGATTTCCCAGAGTTCAACATATACCTGGGAACTCTGTTGGGTATCCTGTTAGGCGCAATGCTGGGTGCGATCAATGGAGGGCTGATCGCCTGGCTGAAGGTTCCACCCATTATTACCACGTTGGGCACGCTTAGCGCTTATCGCGGGTTAGTCTTCATAGTCAGTGGTGGACGCCAGATCGACCCTAACCATGTGCCGACGGCGTTGATCCGTTGGTCACAGCGCGGACCATTCGGCATACAATGGGTACCCTGGGTGGTAATTATCGCCATCGTTGTTGCTCTGCTGACCTATGCATTTTTACGCTTCACCAAGATGGGACGCAATATCTACGCTATCGGCGGCAATCCTGATGCGGCTAAGCTGCGCGGTATCTCGGTAGAAAGTACCACTTTTGTCGTCTACCTGATCACCGGTGGTTTGGCTGGACTGGCGGGTATTCTTTACGCCTCGCGTTTTGGTTTTGTCAATCCGGGTGAAACCGGGGTCGGCTTCGAACTAACGGTGATTGCAGCGGCGATCATTGGAGGCACCAACATCTTTGGCGGTTCAGGAACCGTGCTGGGTGTATTTCTAGGATGTCTTCTATTAGGCACCATCAGTGTCGCCCTGGCTGTATTAGGGGTTGCCTCAACCTGGCAGTTAGCTGTATACGGATTTGTAATCCTGCTGGCGGTCATTGTCGATGGAATTATTCAACGCGAACTCCAGCGCGCGACCACGGGAGAGTAGAACCAATGACAACAAACGAAACAAACGTGCAAACACAAAATAGCATACAAGGAACATCGTCCACAGGAGATCGACTGCGTGGGATTCTGGTACGACCGGAGTTCGTAACTGTTGCATTGCTGATATTGGCATTCGTAGTTGGTTCACTGATGTCTCCCTACTTCCTGGATGCGGTCTTCTTGTTCAACTACACATCGCTGTATATAGAAGTGGGTATCATGGCGATAGGCATGACCTTCATCATCATCAGCGGTAATATTGACCTGTCGGTTGCTTCTATTCTGGCATTGGTGGCAAGTGCAGCGGGCGTAGTCTATTTTGACCTGGGTGTTCCGATGGTAATGACTATTGTCATTGCCCTGACATTGGGGACCTTGCTGGGCTGGTTAAACGGTGCGTTAGTCGCTCGTTTGAAACTGCCTGCGCTAGCGGTTACGCTGGGGACATGGGCGCTTTATCGGGGTGCTGCTCAAATCCTTGTGGGTGACGACTCACGCCCCCGGTTGGCCTGGACCCGCGAATTTATGTACCCGGAGTGGTTCACCAGAATTCACCGTGTGTATATCCCTGGAACGCCAATCCCGGTACCTTTCGTGATCTTCCTGGTGCTGGCAATCGTCCTGGGTATCGTCTTGTATAAGACAACCTTTGGTCGTTGGGTATATGCTATCGGCACTAATGAAGACGCGGCGCGTTACTCTGGAGTCCCAACACATCGTGTCAAGATGTTGATATTTGCCCTTACCGGCTTCTTATCCGGATTGGCAGGTCTGATCATGGTGTCTCGCCTGAGTGTAGCCCGTTATGACCACGCCCGCGGCTGGGAACTGGACGTGATCACGGCGGTTGTGCTGGGTGGCACAGACATCTTCGGCGGGCGAGGGAGTATGTTTGGCACGGTGGTAGCTTTCTTGCTGCTCATCTTCCTGCGAACGGGAATGGGTGTGGCTAATGTTAAGGCAGAGAGCCAATTGGCTGTGATCGGTTCGCTGCTTATCCTTGCCATCCTGGTCTCGAACCTGACCGAAAAGCTGCGTAAATAATATTTAATAACATGGGATCACGGGGGGCATTTTTACAAGCTCCGTGCTCCCGTTGCCAGACTCGCTCGCTTATTTTTTCAGTCGAATTGATGACCATAAAGAAGGAGGTGGTGGCTGACGACAATAAGATAATAACAAGTTTCGATCTAGAAACGGCAAAAGTTCATTTTTGTAAGAAAGGTAAAAGAAGGAGGTGATGCCTGACGATAATACTATAATAAGTTTTGATCTAAAAACGGAAAAGTTCATATTTTAATAAAAAAGATAAAGGAGAAAAAGAAATGTACAAGAAAACAATTGTCAGCGTTTTAGTGCTGGTGGTCATGGGGATCGTTTTGGTAGCTTGTGGTGGTGCCGCTACCCCTACCGAAGAAGCGGCTCCAGTTGAAGAAGCAGCTCCAGTTGAAGAGGCGGCACCGGCTGAAGAAGAGGCCGCACCCGCTGAGGGTGAGGCTCTTGATATAGTCTACATCCCCAAGAACACGGGTAACCCCTACTTCGATTCAATCATTCGCGGATTTGAGCAGGCTTGCGAAGAGATCGGCTGCAACTTTGTTACGACCGCGCCGGCAACGGCTGAAGCAACCTCTCAGATTCCTTTTGTCGAAGAGCAAATCCAGCGTGGTGTGGATGTGTTGGCGATTTCACCCAACAGCCCCGATGCGCTTAATGACGTCTTCGATGAAGCCCGCGAGAAGGGTATCGTGGTGCTGATCGTCAACTCCGACATCCCCGGCAACGAGGAACATCGCGATGCAGCCATCCTGCCGATGGACTTCGATATCACTGGCGCGAGCCAGGTTGAGTTGATAGGCTCGCTCACCGATTACGAAGGCAAGATCGCCATCCTCAGCGCAACCGCCGACGCACCTGACCAGAACTACTGGATCGAAGGCATGAAGGAAGCGTTTGAGGACGAAAAGTATGCCAAGATGGAACTGGTGACCGTTGTCTATGGAGACGATGATCCCCAGAAGAGCCTGACCGAATGCGAGGGTCTGCTGGCGAATTACCCCGATCTGCGTGGTATCATCTCACCGACGACAGTTGGTATAGCAGCTTCGGGTCAATGTGTTGAGTCGGCTGGTGTTTACCCCGGCGGTGAGAATGCCGTTGGTGAAGGTCTCCAGGTGACTGGTCTCGGTACACCCAACCAGATGCGCCGTTTCGTTGAAGATGGCATCGTTGAAGCCTTTGCACTGTGGAGCCCCTATGATGAAGGTTACCTGGCTGGCTACCTGGGTGTTGACCTGGCAAATGGCGATGTCGAAGCCAAAGAAGGAGTAACTTTCGAGGTTCCGAACCTGGGTGAGCGTGTATTCCACGCACTTCAGGTTGTGATCACAGGTCCGCCCACCGTATTCACTAACGACAATATCGGTGATTTCGACTTCTAGACTCTGAAAACTGGTCTGACAGCTTTTAGATTAGTAAGATAGAAAGGGAGCGCTTGGGCGCAGTTTTGCCTAACCGCTCCCCTTCTCCATACACCTGAGGTGGTATAATTCTGTGTTAAGGAAGAGAGCAGCACAGACAAGCACTTATTTTTTTTCCCAAACCTAAAACAAACGTTAGGAAAGGAATGTAGAGAAGATGAAAAGATTATCCTTACTATTGATCGTCTTGATTATGGTCGCGTTAGCCTCCAGCTGCGGGGGTGGCGAAAAGGGTTATGGGGCTGGTGGTGGACAGTCTTTGAGAGAAGGCTCCACAGCTCCTTACCATTCTGCAATTGCCCAGGACGAGACATACCAGACCGTTCTGGGACTGAATATTCTATTGTATCCTGCCCCGGTTGACGAGGAATCCTTTGACCCACTGGGGGCTGCACACTGGGAGCTTGATCCTGCGGACTTCACTCAGGTGATGCGAGAAAACTTCGATGGTGAGATGGGGGAACAGGCTGTCTATGAACCCGTAGTCGAAGCACTTCAAGATCATCCGTTTATCGAACAGGTTCAGGAAATCATTTACGACGGTGAAGCGGTTCAGGTCGGTTGGGTGTATGGCAACAACAGTTCACTGGATTATCTTCAAAATAATGGTGCTAAAGTTACGCTGGTGTCCGCCGAGGACATGAGTCTCTTTACCGGACCCAAAGAAAAATTTGATGAAGCAACGAGCACATATGCAACAAAGGACGCAAAAGCTTTTTATGTTCCCGCCAATGCTGTCATCGAACTGAAGCCAGATACGCTTTATTCTATGCCAGTACGAGTCATTAAAAGCACAGGTCAGCTAACAGCAGTGATTATGCCAGAAGGCATTGGTCTGGAACCAGCCTCCCCTGGCAGCGGTTTCGACCAGGGTCTGGTAGCCAATAAT
>Ga0209013_10003923_pt1 | contig 13111 bp, 8 predicted proteins | sample Cruoilmetagenom2_FD_187291 | JGI IMG/M metagenome (GOLD analysis project Ga0209013, IMG submission 187291) | Oil polluted marine microbial communities from Coal Oil Point, Santa Barbara, California, USA - Sample 2 (SPAdes) (version 2) | ecosystem: Environmental > Aquatic > Marine > Oil seeps ... | reverse complement strand
CCTGCTGAAGAATTCCGGTAAACACTGGAAACTTATTAGCAATGAATCTGCGCAGGGCTACTCTTTCCATGGGAGCACCTGCCTGTTCAAGAGCCCAGAATAGTCTCTTCAGGGGAACCGCGTCTTCCGTTCTTCTGTATTCATTCATCCATGCTGAAATAGCTCGATCTCTGAATCCGAGATTCCACAAAGCAAGAGCCCTGGTATCCATAGCCAGGGAGGATTCATCTTCCAACTCGTCCAGAGTTTTAAGGGCTTCATCGGATCTCCCGGAAACAACCATATTGAAAGCATTCCCCTCCCCTGTTGAATCTCTTCTGGCTTCCGCCAGACCATCCCTCAATCTGGAGAGTAATTCGTTCGAGCCGTTCTGTCTGGCAACCGAAACAGCATCGGCAAGCATGCCGGCCGAAAGAAGTATATCCAGAAGTTCTCCGGTTTCAGCAGCTGAGAGAGTATCTTCATCAATCATTTCAGTAAGGCTGCTCATGCAGGTTTCAGCCAGTTTCTTTCGAAGTGGAAGATCGTCCGGAGGAAAGAACAGTTCATCATTCGCAAGCTTGAACAGTCTTCTGATTCCCTGACCGGACTTGAGCACTGCCGGGGCGATAACTCTAGCCTCATCATTGCTAATTTTCCCGAATCCATCGGGAAAGAGTTTATCAAGTGCTTCTGCAACAACAGTATCAGCTTCGACTGATTCCCAGAATCTGATCCTGTCGAATTTTCCCGCTACGACCTCAGCGAGCATCTTCCTTGACGCCTCTATCTTCCATGGAGGATCACTCTTCAAAGCAAGATCACACAGAATACTCTCCGCTTTCTGTGGAAATCCAGCGGTCAGAGCCTGTCCGGCCAGATCAAGCAGAGCTTCCGCATTCTCTTGAGGGGTCCAGTCAATCATAGCGATATCAATAATCTTTTCATTCAGAGGAATGCTGATGCCGGGATTGTTTCTGCAGATACTGCTGAAGGCAGACGCGTTTCCAGATGCCGCGGCGCATACAGCCCCTGAAGCAGATCCTATCTTATTGTGGAACTCCTCGACTATCCCTTCTTGAGAAAGCTCGGGCAGAATTAGTATGGCCTTCGTGATCAAATCATCGATATCGGAATCGATCCTGTAGCGGGAAGCTAATCTTGCAGCATAAAGGTATGCTCTGCCGGACGAACTGTCAGCTGCCATGGAAAGGGCCAAATTTGCAAGTTCCTCAGCTATGCCCGAATCAATATCGAGCATAACGGCAGAATATTCATGAAATCTTTGAAAGTCCCCCCTTGATGCAGCAGTTCGTGTAAGTGAATCCAGAAGGTCGTACTCTCCGGGATGGTCTTCAACCATGCTTTCAAGTAATTCCAGTACGCCTTCCTCACTAAATACAGGTGCCAATATGGCTGACACATCACTGAATCTCTTTTCAGTCTTATATGATTCAGCGATGAGCTTTCTGATCTGAAGACCCATAGAGGGTGCTTTGGGCAGTATGAATTCCAATACGGTTCTAGCCAGTATGCTTGACCAGGTTCTTTTCACAGGTTTTGCAAGAAGATCCAGAACTTCTTTGTACCTGTCCCTCAGTGTTTCAGAGCAAGCCTGTGCAACAGCATCGATAAGAGGCTCACCAATACTGCCTTCTACGTATGAGGATCCGGCGAGGACAACCCTGTTTCTGGAAAGCAGATACTTGAATTTGAACTGAGCCTCCTCTGCGGGATTATCCCACTTGAGCTCCGTTGCAAGAGCGATCTTCCAGTCTTCATCTCCCTCAATCGTCTCAAGGATCGATGCGAGTGATTCAGCAGCTGCTCCGGGGATTATTTTCGTGAATATCAGCTGCAGGTCAAGCTGATCGCGAAGATCTTCAGGCAATTTCGCGATTCTGCCGATAACGACTTCCTGAAGCTCAGGGGTTTCCATAGCTCTGATAAGGTGTTTGCCCGCATGCTCCATATCACTCTCCCGAAGACAGATCAGTGCTACCACCAACGCCTGCCATGGAGTGTTCGGGCTGAAACCGGCATCTGTGATCTGCTGTACTGATCCAACGGAAATTTTATCCTTCCTCAGTAATTCCTGACCTTCCTGTGAAGGGTTTCTACCCTTAAGCAGAAGTTCGAACCAGTCTTCAGCTGCATCCTGCTCCCTCTCTGAATGAAGCCTGAAAAGGGCTCTGGTTTCTCTGAGTTCGGGATATTTTTCAATCTGATTCTCCAGTTCATCAAATACAGCTGCGGCCTCGCTGCAGAACTTTTTTTCCTTTCTTTTTGACAGATACTGAAGAGTGGCGGAAGCCTCACTTCTTTTTCCCGTTTCAAAGAGTGCTGCAGCAAGCAAAGAAAGAACGTAAGAATTATTACTATCTCTGATAATCAGTTTTTCCACGTGTTCAAAAACAAATGCTGAATCCGCGTCAATTATCGGAAGTAAAGCGAAAACAGCATCCTTGATATCTCCGCTTTCAACAAGGTAGCGAGCGAGTTTAACAGCAATTGTACCTGTAGTGTCACCGGTTTCGTTCAGAATGTCCCGACAGATATCGATCAGTTTCCGACTATCGGCACCCCCCGCTTCGAATGCTTTCTCGAGAGCTTCTATAGCTTCGGTAATCCTTCCCTTTTCAAGGTTGATCTGGGCTGAAAGCAGAAGAGGAGCTGCGCCGCTTTCGGGATGGGCTACCAGGTCTTCAATTGCTGATTCGAGCTCCTCCCTGTCCAGGCTTTGACTGTATATGCCCTCCAGAGTTTTTGATGCTGCCTCAGTCTTGCCGGCTGCAGTAAACATCTCTGCAAGAAATGATGCTGATTTACCAGAACGGTCAGCAGGTACCATCCATTTTTCAATAACGTCCGCGGCATCCACAGCTTCATCGGGGGATGGTTCACTATCCGACAGCTTGCTTGCAAACTCCAGAGCCCTGTCCATTTTACCGGAGACCGCTGCAATGCCCATTAGTGAGATCAGGTAGCTGCTGTCCAGATCCTTTACCTGATTACCCATCCAGAACGCCAGAAGGGATATATCACGGTGAGGAAACTCAACCTCCTTGCATACTTTCCAGAGAAATTCTATTGCCTCGCCCGACCTGATCTCTCGGTGCAGGGCCAATCCCCACTCGACCAGAGAATCCTGATCAGCTTCAGGGTGAACAGTACCATCAAACCGCATTGAACTCTGCATCTTCTCTTTGATAACATCGAAAAGGCTTGTAACGGTTATCTCATCAGCCTGCCGGAGAATATTGATTGCGCCCCTGTAATCATGTATATCAATGTAGCTTTTCCAGATCACCCTTAAAAGATCTGTGGATCTGGAGAATTCATTCAATCTGCCGATGAAAAGGTTTCGGACTTCCTTGGCGATCTGTCTGTGACGATGCATGACTTCTTCGCCTACACTGGCAGCAAGATTCGGATGACCAATATCAAGCAGAAGTTCAACCAGTTCCAGTGCGACAGTGCTTTCCTCAAGGAGAACACTCTTTTCCTCTTTAACTGTAGAGGCAACCCTGTTTACACTGCCTTCACTGGCGAATTTTCTGATCTTCTTCAGTATCTTTCTGGATCCCGATTCAAACAATGCCATTATTCTCACTCACCTACTCAGGTATAATTACAAGAATGTTTCCTAAAGAGAGTACATTATTCTCCAGCGAATTGAGAAACATAATCTGTTCTATAGAAACACCATATCTTATCGCCAGATCCCAGAGAGTATCTCCCTCAATAACTGTATGCTCAACTCTTCCTCCACCTGATACTATATCTATTTCATCTCCAGCGGGAAGGGTGGGTTCCGATTCGATCTGTTCCTGATCCGGTGAACTGCCGGAACGGCGGAGCAGAAGGACATCCCCGGGAAATATGGTATCACCTGGTGACATTTCGTTCCACAGAGCAACTTCCCTGGAACTCACACCTACACCTGCTGCGATCTCACCGAGTGTGTCGCCCATACGAACGGTATACCTTATGAACTGAGGATTCTCAACGTATCCGGCATTCACCGGCTGGCGCTGGCTTTCCGGAATGTCAATGTACATACCGGGCTGAAGAGATCCTGCCGGATTCAGTCCTGTAAGAATTTCTGATGACACGCCCAGTGCGGAAGCGATCCGGCTCCAGCTGTCCCCCTCCTTCACGATGTACCTTGCAGGATCTATAGCCCAGGAAGTATTGAACACTTCTCCGGCATATGCAGCAGGTACGACTATCTCCCAGGCTTCTCCCTCTGCGGGTGTTTTTTCCAGAAGGTACGATCTATTGAGCTCCATTAGTACTTCGATATCAAGGTTGGTTTCAGCGGCAAGCAATCGAAGATCAAAACCGGAAGGGACCCAGACGACAGCAAGCTTATCCGAATCAAGCTCTACCTGAACGTAAGCCTCAGCAGCGGAAGCGAACCGCGGGACGAATGCGTCCGTTTCTCCTGGAAGATCAATTTCACCGAAAGTGCTGCCCCCCTGTCGAAGTCCTGCCTGAACCCTTCCGGGACCGCAGTTGTATGCTGCAATCGCCAAAGACCAGTCATCGAAAATATTGTGCAGGTGTGTGAGATATCGAGCTGCTGCTCTTGTGGAAGCAACCCAGGAATATCGTTCATCAATGGAGTCATCTATCTTTAAACCAAGTTCGCGTCCTGTTGTGGGCATCAGCTGCCAGGGGCCTGCGGCTCCAACTCTGGAGTAACAGCCCACGGCAAAATCACTTTCGATCCAGACAAGCGCACCTATCTCAAGGGGGACTCCTTCGCTTCTGAGAATCCGCTCAACAAGCTCTTTAATGTCTCCCCTGCCTGGAAAACGTTCCGGTCTGTACTGGATATCACTGCTGGCTGCCAGAGAAGCAGGTATGTCCGTTGAAGAAGCCTCGCTGTATCCAGTTGCTCCCCCCTGCAGAACCGGGAGAACCATCTGGTTCCGGGTTACCGGCGGGGGGGAATCCGTGCTGCGATGATCAAGGGAGCTGATACGTGTTCCTGAGCATGCTACAATCGTGAGGGTTGACCACAGGATTGCTGCAGATATGTATCGGGTATTGTATTTGGAGGTGAAACAATGATTACCTGTGGTGTTGTCGGAGCGACAGGGCTTGTTGGTGAAACTATTATCAAGGTGCTTCAGGATCGTTCCTTTCCTTCAGTGTCGTTTCATCCCTTTGCCTCAGACAGGTCAGAGGGGAAGATAGTCCGGTATAGAAACACTGAATACCCGGTAAAAATATTAAGACCGGATACAATCAATAAGGGAATGATACTCTTTGGTGCCACTTCTGCAAATATAGCAAAAAATTGGGTGCCTATGAGCATTGCAGCGGGAGCGCTGGTAATCGACAATTCCTCTGCTTACAGAATGGACCCGGATGTTCTGCTTGCAGTGCCTGAGGTGAACGGGCACCTTATCACGGGAAAAGAGAATATCATTGCAAATCCCAACTGCTCAACCATCCAGCTTGCGGTGGCTCTGAGCCCTCTGCGTCAGATGGGGAACATCGAATGGGTTTCTGTGTCAACATACCAGGCGGTTTCGGGCGCAGGAATACCCGCACTTGAGGAGTTGGAAAGGCAGCAGAATGGAACCCTGCCTGCGAATGCTGCCGACAGTATCCATGAGAATATAATCACCAGTATCGGTCCCCCTGATGAAGGCGGCTTCTGCAGCGAAGAGGTCAAGCTGATGAATGAGACCTGCAAGATAATGGGAACAGATTTCCCAATATTCGCTGCAACCGCAAGGGTTCCGGTAAGAACGGGGCACACAGAAGCGGTAGTTGTGAAATTCGATAATATTGTCCAGAGTGATAAGGCAGCAAGAATACTGTTAGAATCCCCGGGAGTTGCTGTTTCGGAATCCGGCTCTTCACCTCTTGACGTGGAAAATACCGATATCGTTATTGTGGACAGAATTCGCAACAATCCGCGAGACCCATCAGTTCTTCAGTTCTGGGTCGTTGCGGACAACCTGAGAAAAGGCGCTGCACTTAACGCGGTACAGATAGCTGAACAATACATCGCAGCAGGAAGTGTATGAAACAAGGCTGCCGATTACCCGGCAGCCTCATATCTTCGAATCGCTATCAAACAGTTTAGATATCAACGTCCATATCGTCAAAGTCGAACTCGTCGTCCAGATCCTGGCTCAGATCTTCAAGTTCAGCGTTGCACTCTTCACAGACTACAAGATGAGGAGGGTTGATGTGCCCGCAGCTTGGGCACTTGTTCTCATCCGAATCACCTGAGATTTCATCGATATCCACGTCGAGATCATCGCTTGCGACTTCTTCTATCAATTCGTCATCTTCAATGTCGATAACATCATCAGAGACGCTCGTATCCGTCCTTGGTTTCACCGATACATCCACGCCGGGAACACCTGCGGAGGTCGCATGGTCTACGTCACTGAGTACACCGTTGAGATCACTCAGTTCCTTCCGGAGTTTATCAAGGGACATTGAAGTCTGATCACGGTCTGATTCGGACTGGTGGAGTTCATTCTTGAAGTCATCATTGTCATTATTAAATTCTCCAAGTTTGGCTCTTATCTGAAGTTCGTCAACCTGATCTGACTGCTCGGTGAATGTCTTTTCCTGCTGGCTGATCTGAGATGCAAGCTCTTTTGCCTTCTTCTCGAGGGAGCCTCTCTGCTCGTTTATTTTCTCGAGTACCTTCTGAAGCTTGGTACTGTAATCCTGTCGGATTTTCTCGTACACTCTGGTATTAGTATCCGGTTTCATGGTCTCCAGGTTATTCAGGCGACCGACATATTCTTCCCTGCGATCAAGCAAGTCCAGAATCTTTTTTTCGAGTACCTCTGCCATGCTCTCCTCCTAGGATGGATTACCTATTTGTTTTCACTGAATTTTAAATACAACCTCAATTTTCGCTTATAATTGCCCGGTTGTCAAGGTGAAGATCAACCTCGATAAAACCAGAAGGTGGTCAACACCTGTTTTTACCCCATGGTCAGCCTCCGCGAACGCCTCTGCAGCGACGGCTGTATCAACCTTGCAGGCGGTTCTTGTGAATTTCATGAGCTTATCAAGAAGTGGAAACCTCGCTCCTGTTTCCTTTGATACTTGCCGATCGTCTCCACCTCCCTCAACTATTTCGATTGCCCGGATAACCTTCTGCCATGAACTGAAAAGGTACGCGATGATCGAAAGCGGTTCCACTCCGTACTGCAGAAGTGACCAGGCGGCATCAACTGCTTCCCCCCTTCTGTCGAAGAAAATCATATCTCCAAGATGGAAAACATCAGCCCCGCCCTTTCCAGAGATGACTTCCATCATTCTGTCTCTGTCGATCTGGGTTTCCGGACCATGGTAAAGGGCAAGTTTTGATAGGGCATCCGACAGTCTTCCGAGGCTTCTTCCCGAATACTCTATAAGAAGCTGGACGGTATCCCGCGTCAGCCTGATATTCTCCTCGGCAGCCAGTTTTGAAGCCCAGGCGGTCATATCCCTGGGGAAAGGTTCGTAGCATGTATAGACAGGCACTGCTTTCTCCAGTCTCCTGAGAATCGCGGATTCTCTTGGAACCTTCGTGGATAACATGAAAAGAGCTGAATCACTGAGCCCGTTTTTGATTGCATCAAGCATTTCAGGTTCTGCAGCTTTACAGAGCTTGTGAATATTCGATATCACTATCAGCTTACCCGCGGAGAAGAGTGAATTCTCAAGGAGATGTCTTCTCAGATCACCCTCTTTGAGCTCATCAGCTTCGAATCTGAATATTTCGTAATCCAGCTCCTGGCGGAACTTATTAATAATTGTACTCTGAAGCCGCCCTGACTGGTAGAGGTCAGGTCCTGCAACCGCAAGTACAGCTCCTCCGCCAGCAGCAGTGATCATATTGTGCATCTCACTGTATTTCTTGATCTTCATATTGCCTTTTTCTGCATTAGTATATCTTACCAGACCTTGCATAATGCATTGAAGGTGTGTATTTTTGCTTCTTCAAAAAACCAATCCAATTTCGGGGGAGAATGATGTTAACCTGGTTAAGAGATAACGCTAAGATATTCCTGATCGCTACAATTGTCATATTCGTTGCCCTTATCTTTTTGAGATGGGGTATGGGAGAAGGAGACAATACACCCAGAAACCCTTATCAGCGTCCCATCGCAACGGTCGATGGTAAAGATATTCTGCCTGATGAATACCAGCAGGCCCTTCAATCCTGGAGCCAGCAGTACCGTTCAATGCTTGAGCGAAGCGGCAACCCTGATCCAGAATCCATGATGCTTCTCATGAGTGCTCAGATATCTGAGGAGGCTTTTCAGGGTCTTATCGATCAGAAGCTGCAGGGAATATACATGAAAGAGCACAACTGGCTGGATTTTACTGTGGAACAGGCTGAGGAACTGCTTATCGCACAGATCGGCATGCAGAACCTGGGTGAAATGACAGCAAGAGAATACCTCGATATGATAAAATCAGAGCAGCCCGGCGTGTACCAGCAGTACCTCTACCAGACATACATGAGCGCCAGCGCCCTCAGATTCCCTCTCGCTTCGGGGATGGTCAGTATGGCCAGCCTTGAAGAGGTAGATTACCTGATCCTTGATACTCGAGGGCAGATTACCGCAAGGTATATAGTTATCAATGCTGCACCTCCCCTTCCCGATGAGGAATATCTTCGGGAAATCTACGAAACCAGATCGGAATTCTTCTGCAAACCTGCAGGTTCCCTTCTAAGGTATATCACGATTCAGGTTCTGCCCGTGGACTCGGATCTGGAATTCACCATGAACAGGATCGATTCCCTCGTTTATTCAACTCCCGGTGAGCGGATAATTGCCACGAGATCCCAGATCGCCGGAGTGTTCGGGGACAGTATCAGAATTGAAACCGGAGAAAGAACTGAACCATTCCTCAGCATGTTCTCGGGAAGTCCATCCATTAGAAGCTATCATGTCCTGCTTCTTGACTCACTCCACGAATCCACCGTTGCTTTCACGCTTGATTCAGCGGCAGTTCAAGATGACACCCTCTTCCTCCAGAGCTGGGAAGTTCCCATTCTTCCCCAGTATTCAACGGTAAGAAGGATTATGTGGGATCTGGAACTGGGCATGGAGGACATGCTCGCAGAACTCATTCCAGCTGTTCCTGATTCCCTGGTTATTGTTGATTTCGGGGAAATGCTGGTTGAGGAGAACACTCCTCTCTCAGCAGTCATATCCGAAGAGCTTATAGCGTTTGCTTCGGATACTCTCTGGACAGATGAAATGGGTCCTCTATTCTTCAATCCTTCCTACATGGGCGGTTACCCGGCGTTCACCATGGTCCGTAGACTGGAATTTTACCCGCCTGATACTACTGTCTATGAAGAAGCCCTTGATTCCGGTCTTCTATTCGAAACAGCAATGTATTCACTCAGAAGGGAAGCTGCCGGGATTAAAGCCCAGGAGATTATCGATGATATCAACTCAAGTGGTATCAATCTGGCCGCGTACGCTTCCATTGAATCACTGCAGGTGCATTCACTTCCCTCCTTTACAGCAGCACAGATCAGGCTTAATGCCAGAATGGATACGGAAGCGGCAGGCGGAATTCTCTATTCCGGTGAATTCGCTGAAGCGGCACTTATCGCTCCGGAATTCCAGGTCATCGGACCTTTCATGACCGGAACCAGCTGTGTTATCGCTGAAATACTTTCAAGACAGGTCTCCGCCGAGGATCAGAACATGCAGGCATTGACTTACATTTCAGCCCAGTACGGTCATGAAATGCTCGGATCGCAGTACATCATCAGGAACCTCAGAGAAACCAGCAATATTCATGATCTGAGGGAAGAATGGACTGAGTATCTTGAAATTGTAGAGGATTCCCTGGCAGCCGAGCAGGAACAGCTGCAAGAGTAGTACAAAGCACCCGTCACAGGGTTCATGCACCAGATCGGGAATTATGGACAATGTAGTTATCGAATACCGTTTCCGGTTGTCAGATGATACTGTTGAGGAGTTCCGCGTTGAGCTGGACCCTTTAGAGTTCAACCTGCTGACTGCAATCCCTGAGAACCCTCCATCATGGACGGAACTCGGTTTTCATCAGTGTCCCAACTGCTCGCTGGAGACGAAGAATCAAAGGTACTGCCCTCTCGCATTGAGCATACTTGATATCGTAGAGCATTTTGATCATGTGCTTTCATACGACATGATTCATCTCGAAGTCCAAGCAGAGAGCAGACACATATCTCAGCAGACCTCAGCACAGCAGGGCCTTAGTTCTCTGATGGGACTTCTTATAGCAGCTTCCGGCTGTCCGCATACGGATTTCTTCAAGCCGATGGCTCGTTTTCACCTTCCGCTTGCAAGCCGGGATGAAACGGTCTACCGGGCTGTTTCAACATATCTTATGGCACAGTACTTTATTCAGAGGGAAGGCGGAGAAGCGGATTTTCAGCTTGAAGGGCTCAAAAGGATATACGATAACATTCAGCTTGTGAATTACTCGGTTGCCAGGAGGCTCAGGGCAGCCAGTGAGGCGGATTCTCCCGTAAACGCTATCGTTATACTGGATACTTACGCCAGGGCAGTTCCCTTCCTCATAGATGATTCCCTTGATTACATAAGGCACCTGTTCGACCCTATTATCAAGGATTAGCCGGGATTATCCTCCTGTTTTCTCCTTCCCCCTCTCAGGAGAAGAACCAGGAAGAACGGGCCCCCTATAAGTGACATCACTATTCCGATAGGAAGCTCGGCCGGGCTTATGATCACCCTTGAAAGAGAATCCGCAAGAATGACAAGGAGCATACCTCCGAGAGCCGATGCCGGAACAAGGTATCTGTAATCGGACCCAACGAATCTCCTCATGATATGGGGCACCATAAGCCCCACAAAACCAACCGGACCCACTACCCCGACGGTTGACCCTGCAAGAAGGGCTGCAACAGCAAGCAGCAGGTTCCGCTCCCAGTTTACCGAAACACCTCTGGTATGGGCAATGTCATCGCCCTGTGATATCTGGTTTAAGACCCCGGTTCTTGTAAGCGCTACAGCTATTCCCAGAATCACAGGCGGCATGAGGAAGAGAGGTTTGCCCCATCCGATAACCGCCATATCACCCATCATCCATCGTACTATCTCCATGATCCTAGAAGCATCACTGAAATACTCGAACAGGAGCAGTATCGATGCACCTACAAGATTCATTGTGATCCCGGCCAGCAGGAGCGTTGGACCGTAATCACCCCTCCTGCTCCGGTAAGCCAGGGCGTACACCAGAACAACAGCGAGCAGGGCTCCCGCTGTTCCGGCAGCGACAAGACCAATAACCGGTACGATCAGCCCGGACACGATCACTGAACCGGCCACCAGCCCGGCTCCCGCGGATATGCCCAGAGTGTAGGGTGTTGCAAGATCGTTCCTGAGCAGGGATTGAAGAACAGAACCAGAGATGGAGAGCGCGCTTCCGGCAAGCAGGGCAAGTAATAATCTGGGCAGCCTGAGTCTCATGATAACCCATTCCGGAGGATGATCCATGGGACCTGCAAGAAGTGACAGAGCGCCAGCCAGGATCACGGACAGTACCAGAAGTATCCAGAATACGGAGGACGGTCTTGAGACGATTCGGTTTTTCATTGTTCCATTTCCGGCACGATAACCCAGGAACGGTTTGCAGTGTCATGCGATACAAGAAGATTTACATTAAACACTTCCGACAGAATCTCAGTTGTAAATACATCTGAGGGGCTTCCGAAAGCTCTGGATCTTCCATCCGAGAGGACAAGCACAGAATCAAGATACCTTCCGGAGAGCGCAACTTCGTGGGTGCTGACAAGAACTGCAATTCCTCTGCCTGAAAGTTTTTTGAGCAGCAGCCACATGTTAAGCTGATGCCTGAAATCCAGTGATGAACCCGGTTCATCAAGAAGGAGGAGCTCGGGTTCCTGTGCAAGTGCCGAGGCGAGCAGAACCAGTCGCTTCTCTCCGCCTGAAAGGTTTGAAAACACTCTATTCCGCAGATCCCATGTATCCGTTTCAAGCATGCATTTCTCAGCAATCTCCAGGTCATCCTCAGAATCCAGAGCCCATCCGCTTCTGTATGGATGCCTGCCGAGCAGAACGGTCTGGGCAACGGTCAGTCGGGACTGAGGGTTGAAGTTCTGAGGAAGGTAGGATACCATTCTGGCCTTCTGATTGCCGGAAAGTGAGGAGAGTCTGCTGCCGCAGATGGATATCTCACCGGAATAATCAACTCCGATCTGAAGAATGCTCCGAAGAAGGGTGCTTTTCCCGACGCCGTTCGGGCCTATCAGCCCGCATATCTCACCCGGTACTATAGAAAGGCTGATATCCGAAAGAACCAGATTATTCCCGTAACCTGCATTCAGATTGATGATACTCAGAGCAGACATGCGCATATTCTCTGGGCTATCAAGCCTATCCTTCCACCGGGAATCATGATGTACGGCTCGAAAAGACAGTGTACCCGGTCGGGCTCGAACCCCAGCTCCATCCAGTAGTTCTTTTCGGAGGAGATAATCTCCAGCGTATCCGTTTTCCCGGGGTAAAGACAGACAATATGATCCGGAGAAAGAGAAATAACCCCTTCTGCGGATATAAGAGGCCAGGAACCGGTTCCCGGAGCGGATATGACGCAGTTTACAGAGGAGAGAATATCTGCAAAAAACGTACTCCTTCCCGCAACGGTCATGCTGCAGGAACCTCTTTCATGATAAATCACTATCATGACCGAAATGGGAGCAATGCTCCCCATTTGAGCCGCGAGTGAATCCAGTTTCTCATTCAGCTCATCCCTGAAATCAGACGCCTGTGCGCCGTACCTTGCATCCAGTGAATCAACGGAGTCGAAAATATCCGCCAGAGTATCGAACCGGTAAGTATAGCAGGGTATTCCCAGGGTTTCAGCAAGTTCTCTGAGCATCGGACTTTCACCTGAAATGTGGATTGAGGTTGGATTCAGTGAAGCTATCTGCTCCAGCGATGGGTCTATGTAACCGCCAACCTGCGGGAGGCTCCAGGTCTCCTCAGGCCAATCTGAGTAGCGGTCTACACCGACTATTCGATTGCCAAGACCGGAAGCGTACATCAGCTCAACCAGAGACGGACCCAGAACAACAAATCTGTTATCCTCGCGGCTGCCGCTGCCT
>Ga0209013_10003922_pt1 | contig 13112 bp, 19 predicted proteins | sample Cruoilmetagenom2_FD_187291 | JGI IMG/M metagenome (GOLD analysis project Ga0209013, IMG submission 187291) | Oil polluted marine microbial communities from Coal Oil Point, Santa Barbara, California, USA - Sample 2 (SPAdes) (version 2) | ecosystem: Environmental > Aquatic > Marine > Oil seeps ... | reverse complement strand
CCAGGCCCGAGCGGGGCTTGGGTCGGAGGCACCAACCCTTCTGAGTGTTGATTGTGACATTTGGCGGGCGTAGGGTGCTTGTTCCCCCTGGTGCCATGAGCAGTGGTTCTATCCCCATACATACAAGAAGCGGTGCGAAGCAGCCCCTGTAAGCGAGCCAAATTGATTGTTCGCTGGGGTTTGCGGCCTCCCTGGCCGCGGTGGGGTAAGAGGGCACTTTGAACCGCATAAAGAAATTGGGCCGCCCCAAAAGAGCGGCCCGTTATCATGCTGAAAAGGTGGTCTGCGAGGCCCTACACATGACCTCCGACCTGGAGATTTTAGCACTGGAAGGTAACCCGTTTGCGAGGCCGAACGCACAAATAGGGCTGGTCTAATTCTTGTTATGGTAACCATATTTCATGGCGACCACAGGACTAGCAGAGGTCTTTCCGATTACTGCCGGCCTGAACAATTTCCATGAAGTCCGCCGGATAGCTCCTAACGAGCTCGAAGGCCTTGTCCTGCGTACCATTGAGCCAGACATCACTCGCCTCGGGGGATGCCAGTATTACCGGCATGCGCGAGGGATGAACGGTTGCAACGAGTTTGTTGGGCCGTACGGTCATAAATGCGAAAACATCGATAGTGACCGCTTCGCCTTCCTTCTTGATTGGACAGCTAAAGGAACGCCAGATGCCAGCAAAGGCGAAGAGTGGTCGTGGCTCGTCGCCCTTTAAAGCAAACCAATGCCATGTCGCTGGAGACCGTGCCTTCGGTTCCGAAAAGCTTGTAACAGGGACAAGACAGCGCCGCTCGTTAAACGATCCCCTCCAGAAGGACGATAAGCGCACTTGTCGTCGCGAACGCTGGTGACCCGCTTTGGCGCCAGACCCTTCTGGGGCAACACGCAGCCCCAGGACAGCTCGATCAACTCCCGCTCGCCGTCGTCTGCCGGGCGCACCACAGGTGCATCATTGCTGGGAAAGATTGCAGACTTTGGTTCGATGGACGCCATGCGATTGCCGGACACGCGGAAGAGCTTGCCAATGGCCTCTCGCGTTGACGTCATCGAATACAGGTTACACATCGGTCAATCTGTAAGATGGCTGGTTCACCAGCGAACACTCTTCTGCGTCCCACTAAGAGGTCCACGACTTGTGTTTTGTATACTCCAGTCCGGACGAATATCTCCTCGATTACTAACGAGGGTTCCGCCGATCCGCTATGCTTCGAACTGGGATTGCTCACCTGACGCTAACCTGCTTTTCGCTGCTGCTTTTCGGCCGTCGATCTCGAGGCTGAAATCTTTTCCATCCAGTAGCAAAGCGCCTTCAGGATGCGTCGGTCCTCGTAAAAGTGGTTGTGGCGCCAGCCTTTGGCTTCGGAGCGCGCCGTAAATGGTACGACCTCCGTAAAGTTGGAACGCGCTTCTGGAATTTCAGGTGTGGTGCGCGCGCCGATCTCGGCCCAGTTATGGAGGAACGGGCTCTCCCAACCAAACCCTTTAGGGTGACCCCGGAGAAGGCTCAGCAAAGATCGCACGCCGGCAACAGAAACCCAGAGCATCCCGAACACAATAGCTACCCAATAGGCTAAGTCGTATGTGAAGCCGGCGGCTTGCGTGACGTACGAAGCGATGGCGGGCTCAAGGAATTCACCCAGCACACCTGTGACTTCATCAGCGAATTTGGCGTAATACGCGATCACAAAAAGCGGGACGAAGAGCACCAGTCCAACCGTTAGGATCCCCCTCATCAACCAAGTCGGCACCTTGGTCGTCAGTTCCAATGTATCGAGCAAAAGACCCGCCTCGTCGCGCGGGTAGGCGAAGCTAAGAACGTGCGTTCGAGGGATCTTTGGAAACCTTATCGCGTTGGCGAGACGCAGGGCCGTGCGCTTGCTGCTATAATGATGCAATATCAGCGTGAGACGTGGGAAAAGTACGAATTTCACCAACGGGTAAGTGATCCCGAATGAGAGGAAAGTGGCTGCGGTGGCCATGAGCCACGCCCACAGGCCGACACTGCCGAGCTTTAATTCATTTTGAACCAACAGGAATGCTAGTGCTGCGAACGTAAACGCGATCACGCTAGACGCTATATCACCATCGCCCATTGCCTCTCTTTGAAGCGATTGCAGCGTCATGTTTTGCAGGTCGCCCTTTAGCTTCGCATGCAGAAATGGTGTGCCCAGGGTTGCGATGCCGAGCGCATGGAGATGTTCGGGCAAATGTTTGTGCGCGAATAGGGCGAGGTTGCCGCCGTGGCTATGGGCAACAATGAAGTGGCTGCAACGCGGATGGGACTTACGAAGTTGTCGGATATGAGCGGCAAGTTCGTAGCCGGCTTTGATGCGGGCCTTATGCGTGTTGCGTTCCGACCATTCAAATACGTCGAAGTGCGCATTCCGCCCATGCCCGACAAGCGTCTCGGCAATTTGGCTCCTAAGCGCAGAGCCTTCTTTCGTCCAAGCTGCGCCGCGCGCGTAGGTGCCATGAACGAGTGTGACGACAATCGGATCGCCGTTGGTGGAAACCTGATGGCGACGGACTGGCTTAACGCCCTGTACCGCACCGAGCGCTGCTTGCATGCCTGCCCCCCATTCCGCTTGGTCGGCTGTGCTTGAATGCTAGGACCAGAGGGTCGGCGGTGGAAGCCAGATACAGGCAAGGTAGCACCGCAATCCCCAGGACTGTGTTCATGTTTTGGATTTGAAGAGTGTTGAGAGGTTAAAGGGCAACAAAGTCGATAAGTTAAGGACGCGCGGTGCGCTGGCGCACTAACTGTGCAAAAACGCCCGCCTCATCAGACTTCCCTGCTCGATAGGTATAACTTTAATGCGAGACGTGATTGCGTCGACAAGTTTCTCAAAGCGCGTTGGAGTGCCTCGCTTGCAGGGCACTGCAGTTCAGGGTGTCCAGCAGATGAAAAGATGGATGAACCGCGTTGAGGCGGCACGATACGCGTATATGAGCGTAAGGACGTTTAGTCGCCATGTTCGGGCAGGGCTCCTGCCATCGGGTTACCGGTTAGAGAATGGCAGGCGATTATGGTCTGTCGACGATTCCGACGTTGCGATAAGTGGTGCGCAGCCCAGCGACCTGGCGGATGTGAAGACCTCATCAGAGGGCGCGGCCTATCCCTCGCCCGCGTCCCGGGAAGACGCGTAGCGCTCGAATAGCGGCCGGGCAGCACTATTCCCCGGTCGCCCTCGCTATTTCATTCTCTAGATCGATCCGCAGGGAGCGCGCTTGCGCCCGTAATACCGCATTACCATTACGCTCTAGCGTTTCGTCCAACGCTCGGAGCATCGCTTTGGCGTTGCCAACGTTGGGCTGCTCGTTCAGAGACGTCGCACATCGCATGACGGCATCACTTTCTCGCACGCCCAGCGCGTTAAGCGCCCGCGCCCAGTCCTCCCATTTTTTCAAACGGGCGCTCGAGAATGAGATAGGCGCTTCATTGTGCGATGTATTCGTCATAGGCGGTCCCCTCATTCTTGCGAGTACCAATCAACCAACACGTCGATAATTGCCAAAAACCTAACACCTGCGAAACGGCTGAGCGAATACGTAAACAGCGGGAACGAAAACGACAGACTGCAACCTGATTATGCTGCACATTGTAGCGAGCAATGGTAGTTGACCGTGCTCACTATATTCATCGAAAACAACCGGTACATATCGTCGCCGGCTTACGAGGGCGCAGAGGATGTGCCATGATTTCGCAATGAGAAACTCAACTGGTTACGAAGGGCTGAAAATGAAATAAGCAAGACGTTGTTTGTTTTCTATCTGTGTGCTGTCAGCTGATTGTCAGCCCTGTTAGTTACGCGTTTGCGGAATGCGCTATGAGTTACGAAACGTTCGAAGCCGCAATAGCTCATCTGGAGCTTGACGAATGCCCCGATCCCAAACTTCGTGATCAGGCTCTTTGCTGAACCTCTCTTGGCGGAGGGGCGCTGCATGTCTTCTATTTCAACTTGGATGGAGACCAGTGCCTACTGAAGGTCGTGTCCTATGAGGACGACGATTATAAGCTGAGCCTCAGCAAGTGAAGCAGGGCAACCCACAATTATAAGAGTGACTAAGCTTGCTCCAGCTCCTCCAGCGAAATTCCCATGCTGGCTGCTGCAAAAGGCCCACGCCGTTTAGTGCTTTGCTCTTTGCTTTCACACTCAGTTGCGCCCTGGTCGCAATCACAATGGTCCAAGCCAAAGACGCATACATGACCATCGATGATTTTGTGGGTCCCGACTATGTCTCCCAGCTCGGAACGCGGTGGAGCGGCGTAAGCGATCAAGTAATTGGGGGCATCTCGCAAGCAACGATCTTGAAGTAAGTCTCTGACGAGGTGCCCTGTCTCCGTCTCACGGGCGACGTGAGAATGGAAAACAACGGCGGCGTTATTCAGGCCGCGCTTGACTTGACGAGGGACGGCAGCACGCTTGATGCATCTTCCTGCACGGGGAGCCGGATCGTGGTGAAGGGCAATGAGGAGAAGTATGGTCTTCACTTGCGCACGTCAGACATCACGAGACCGTAGGCAGTCCTACCGTGCGAAATTTACGATAAGTACAGATTGGACCCTCGTAGAACTGCCCTCTAGCGAGTTTTTGACCCATCGCACTGATCTCTCAATCAACACGACGGAACTGGGCCGCCTCGGCCTTGTAGCCATCGGCCGCCCATTCTATGCCGATCTGAGTGTAAAGCGATTGGAGTTTTATCGCTGAGGCGCGACCGCGAGACCTGGCCAATAGCTACACTGTATTTCTTGCTGATCAAGGCTTTCAGATTCAGTGGAGCTTCCAACAATGCTGCCTTGGCCTTGCTATTTCGCTAGCCCACTACGCGTTTGTAATTGTTTTCACAAGTCCACTCCTTCGGACATAAATCCGACCATCTGACGAGTGTGTTGACCAGCTACACGAGAAGCGTAATTCGCTGACGGTTATCTCTCAGCCAGTTATGGTCTAGCGCATAGATCAGACCATTTTCGAGATCCTGAGAGGTCCACGGATGGGTGTTGAACGGCTCTATCAACCAACTCATCTGACCGTCTTGGTTTCGCTTTACACCTTTGTCCCGAAGGATCTTCACGATGTGTTCCGCACTGTCCTTCGCTGTCTTCGCCATCATCAGACCTCCCTTATGGATCGCTGATGGTAACAGGCAATATCCCGCGAAGGGAAGCAGGGTGCTCAGGTCTTCGTCCACTTCAACTTTGCCGGGCAGATCTCTTGGATGCCGCTCAGGCCCGTTGCATCGAAATGCGTCCTGGGCAAAGCGGGTTCTGGACGTGGGCTTCAGCTCCCTTGACCCTGGGACGAGCGAGGCATCTGCTCGTCTTTAGAGTCCTCAGACAAACTGACTTCTCGAGGGCCCCACCCGACCTAGGCAAACTTCCGAACTAGCTATATCGTGATCCCGTTAGAGCGATCGTGAGACAACTGGAGCTTGATCCAGAACGCGGGCGTTGCACTGAAGTGCCTTGCGAGCTTGCTAGCCATCAGATGGGTCACCGGGGCACGCTCTGTCACAATCTCATGAACTACCTGCTCATGGGCGCCGAGCGCATCAGCTAGGTCTCCTGGAGACATGCTGTCCGGCATCAAATAGTTTTCTTGCGGCACGGCTCTTGGGTGCGTAATTTTCGATCTGGAATGAGCGAACCTAAATCGCTTGCTTCTCTCCGAACCCTTAAAATCATAGTCTTGAACATCACATTTCCCCAGTGGAATTTAGGACGGCAAGCCACGCTGATTTACAGCGGATCCCCTCACGTCGGCGGCTAGCTACCATGGTTCAGATATGGGAAAATGACAGTACGCTTTTATCGCGCCCATCTAGACCGATCGCTAACAATGTTAGCACTGCCACTAACTGAGTTGGCTCAGGAGGGAGCCCCTTCCGTATTGGATGTTAGTGATGGCGAGCCGGACGACTCGTGAAGCGATTCTGAGACGGCTATAGGATTGTCCAGAATCAGACAGTCGTTCCGGATAGGTCGGATTTCTTGGAGGCCATTGCGTCTCATGGGGGCCCATTAAGCGACAATCTTCATGACGACGTCTTCGCTAGCGGCGAGTGCCTTACCGAGATCATGGAAGGGAGCGCGCTGGTGTCAACAGTACGCGGTCCTTAACTGCGGGATCGTACGCCAACTATGAAGTGAAATTTGAGCATGAAACGTTGGTTGCTCTGGCCGTGCTGAGCCGCGGCAACGATCCAGCATTCGGTAACGCCGTATTTCTCGTCGGGTGGTCAGAGGATTGGCTGTGGCTGCTCGGAGGCAACCAGACCAACCAAGTTTCCGTCGCCGCTTACGTTCGAAACCGCTTGGTGGTGTTACGTTGGTCAGCCGATATTGGCGAGATAGTATCTGGTGGAGCGACCCACCGAGGCGGCACCGCATTCCAGACAGCGCTGCGCCACGTCCTAGTTTTCGAGGGCGTTGCGGTGATGGCTCCCACGATCCCGGCGGGCCAATCAACAAAGGGATCACACTGCGAACCCCTGCTTCCTGGCGAAAGGTCAAGCTGGACGTTGCAAACCAAAACCAAATGATCGAGGCACTGAAGTGCATCACCGATCAAGAGGATGCTGCGATCTACCACAACCATTATTGGCGTCCGTTGAAATGCTGGGAGCTGCCCTCGCCACTTGCGATTTTTCATTTCGACGCTTCCGTCAACCATGGCGTATTCGGCGCCACGCGAATGATACAGCAGGCCCTAGGTGCCAATGTCGATGGCGAGATCCGACCGCAGACAAAGCGCAAAATCAGCGAGCTTCCTGTTTAGAAAATCCTCTCCAAGTACGCCGCGATCCGCCGCAAGCGGCATCGCTCCCTTCCACACTTCTGGCGCTTCGGGCGAGGCTGGTTGAGGCGCGTCGAGCGTTCCCTGGAGATCGCCAGCGAACGAGCAAATATCGAAGGTTACCAAACGGAATTACGCAACAGCACTGAGAGAGAAAGCAAGATAACCACAACTCAAGATCCGGCGCCCTCCAAATGGTGGGGCAACTCGATGACGGTATGGGGAGCCGTGATAACTGCGGCGGTGGCGGTGCTGCCGACTTTGGGCCTACTGATCGGGTTTGCGATCAACGCAACAATGGTTGGCGAAATTGGCGAAAACGTCGTTCCCATAGCGCAGGCGGTTGCCGCGCTGATTGGCACTGAGATCACCATTTGCGGCCGCTGCAGTGCAGACCTTCCGCTTGTCAGGCGCAGCGTCATTTTGAGCACTAAGCGGTTTATGAAGGTCGGCCCCAGCAGCTCTATTCATAGTTGGTTCAGGGGACGGACATTAACGTTCACGCCTCTCGCCGGATTCCGAATTAATTCAGGATCCGAATGAAAGGCGCATATGTTCCTAACGTTAAAAACCTGCCTGATGATTGCACTGCTGCTATCGGCGTCAGCAATCTCGACGAGCCGGGCGGGCGATCGATGTAACGCCGTCCTGTGTTTTGTCGATTGGGCCGCTGCAGCCGCTGTCGTCAAGCGTGAGAACCTGGTCACAGTCGAAGCGTTGGGGAGCCAGTTTCGACACCAGAAGCCAGGTGTAATTGTCAAAACGCAGCTTTGCCAGAAAGACGGGGAATACACTTACCGGCTGGTGATCCGCCAGCCGAACGGTCGGTTCAAGTCCGCCATCTATGATGCTAAACGCGGCAATAAGGTGGGCTTTACCGCAAACAACTGATTGCGTCTCTTCATTCAACCAAAACCTCGCGACATGACGCGACCAGGCGTATATAATTATTAAGAAGCAGTCGATCCGCGAGGCAGGGAATTGCGTGTACTTGTTGTCGAAGATGATGTTGACCTCAATCGCCAACTGGTCGCAGCATTGAGCGACGCCGGCTATGCTGTCGATAGTGCCCTGGACGGTGAGGAGGGTTACTATCTCGGCGACACGGAGCCCTACGACCTAATCGTGCTGGATATTGGCCTACCCAAGATGGATGGCATATCGATCCTGGAGGAATGGCGTCGCTCAGATAAGAAGGTCCCCGTAATAATTCTCACCGCGCGAGACCGCTGGAGTGATAAGGTGCAGGGTATCGACGCCGGCGCTGACGACTACTTGGCCAAGCCGTTCCACATGGAGGAGCTTTTGGCACGGGCGCGAGCCCAGCTGCGCCGGGCGGCGGGCCATGCCAAGAGCGAGATCGAGTGTGGAAACGTGCGCTTGGACACCAACTCGGCCCGCGTGACGTGCGACGGCGAACCCATCAAGCTCACTTCTCACGAGTTCCGCCTGCTGGCCTACCTCATGCATCATCGCGGCCGCGTTGTTTCGCGCACGGAACTTGTCGAACATCTGTATGATCAGGACTTCGACCGGGATTCGAACACCATCGAAGTGTTTATTGGTCGACTGCGCAAGAAGATCCCAGCAGAGATCATAGAAACGGTCCGCGGGCTTGGATATCGCATCTACTCGGACGACGATGAGACTTGATTCAATCGCCTTCCGCCTGATCGCTGCGTCGATGGCGTGGACCCTGCTTATCCTCCCGTTGGCAGGATTCCTAATCTATTCGCTCTACCGAGAAGACGTTCAGGCTAGCTTCGATGCGCGGCTTGAAAAGCTTGCCACGGCAATCACCATCGACAGTATGCTGGCCGACGCCAGGCGGCCCGAGATCCCGACCAATCGCTATGAACCGCTGTTCGAAGTGACACACTCGGGCTGGTATTGGCAGATCATGCCAATCGATAAGCAGGGCGGCTTGACGTTACGTTCAGCCTCTTTGGCGACCGCAACTTTGCCATCCCCCCTGCAACTCGGTTACCCACCGGATCCCGATAGCAACATGCGCTGGCGAAACGACGTCGGCCCCGATGGTAAATCCGTCCGGATAGTTGAGGTGGTCGACAGCCTCGGCCACCAGGAGGGTAAGCCACGTTACTCGATTGTCGTTGCCGGACCTTCCGAATGGCTTGAGTACTCGGTCTTGACCTTCCGGACGCGGCTGTCCCTGGCGCTTGCGGTCGCCGGCGCCGCGCTTCTGGCTCTCATGCTATTTCAAATCCGCTTTGGTCTGGCGCCTCTGCAGCGGGTTGAAAGAGCGCTTTCTGAAATCCGTTCAGGCAAGGCTACCCGCCTCGACGGTGCGGTTCCCGCTGAGATCGAGCCGCTGCGCGACGAAATCAATGCACTCATCCAATCCAACGAAGACATAGTCGATCGCGCCCGCACGCAGGTGGGCAACCTAGCCCACGGGCTTAAGACACCCTTGGCGGTGATTACGAATGAAGCGCGCGAGCACAAAGGACCACTCGGTCAAAAGGTCGTCCAGCAGGCGCAGATTATGAGCGATCAGGTCCAGCACTATCTTGAGCGTGCAAGCATGGTGGCTCGTGTCGCCGTTATCGGCCGTGTAACGCCGCTGCGTGAAGTGGTTGACCCGCTGGTACGCGCCCTCGGCAAAATCAATCAGGGCAAGGGCTTGGAAATCACGGTGTATTGTCCGGATGATGCGCTCTTCCAGGGCGAAAAGCACGATCTTGAGGAAATGCTCGGAAATCTCCTCGATAATGCCTGCAAGTGGGCTTCTACCCGCGTTAGGCTCGAAGCCAAGCTGGTCAAGTCCGAACGGCACACCGGACGTCGCCGGCTGAACATCGTTATCGAGGACGATGGTCCCGGTCTGAGCGACGAACAGCGCGCCCGTATCGGAAAACGCGGTCTGCGGCTTGACGAAACCAAGCCCGGCTCGGGCCTCGGATTGTCCATAGTGATCGATCTGGCGCAGTCTTACCGCGGCACGCTCTCGCTGGATGCTGCTAAGTTGGGTGGGCTTCGCGCCCAGCTTGACCTCCCCGCCGCATGAGCCCAACAGGGGGGCTATCGCCACCAACAGTCAGGATGCGTCGAACTTTCGCCCGAATCTCAGTCATTTGCTGAGATTTGCGATTTTGGATCGACTCACGATAACACCGGTCAAGAGAAGACTGGCGAATGCCGGGGTATCGGCAATCCTAACTGAAGGGATGTTGCGATGCGCAACGCTTTAGCAGCTCTGGCAATGGCCGCCGCGTCGGCGTTGGCGGGATGTGGGCCCGGGGGGCTGTCAAAAGCAGATGGCGGCACTGCTGTCGGCGCCGTCGCTGGCGGCATTATCGGAAACCAGGTCGGCAACGGAACTGGGAGGGTGTTAGCCACGGTCGCAGGCGCCTTTGTCGGCGGTGTCGTTGGACATACCATCGGCACATCATTGGACGATCAAGACCGCCGACTGGCTCAGCAAGCCGAACTTGCCGCACTGGAAGATGGCCGCTCTGGCATCGCCCGTCCCTGGCGTAATCCCGACAGTGGTCGTTACGGCGAAGTGGTCCCACAAACTCCTTACAAGCGGGGCGCAAACCACTGCCGAGACTATACCCATACTGTCTTTATCAAAGGCCGCCCGGAAACCATGAGCGGGACAGCATGCCGCAACATCGACGGCACCTGGTCGAATATCGGCTAATTGCTTGCATCAACACCGTCCGGCGGCCACGTAACGTCCGAGTTCGGAGTAAAGCGGCCAAGCAGCGCAGCCCATCGGGCTGCGCTTGATATTTCGCGAACGGCTTTCATAGTGCGGTTCGGGATAAATGAAAGCCAATAGCGAGTGTGATGATCCTCTGGATAGCCTACGCAGTAGTTGTTGCTGCCGTCATCGGCGTACTGGTGCGGCCGATGTTGTCGGATAGGGACGATACCGCGTCCGCGGAGGAAGCTGATCTTGCTGTCTATCGCGATCAACTAGCCGAAATCGAGGCCGAGCGAGATCGCGGCCAGATCGAAGAGGCCGAAGCTGAAAGCGCCCGTAGAGAGTTGGCACGCCGCCTGATCCGGCGCTCTGATGATGCCCAAGGAACACGTGGGATTGCCGCCAAAGGCACCGGTACCAGCACATCGGTCGCTATCGCGTATGCTACGGCACTGAGTATCCCTCTGATCAGCTTAGCCATCTACTTGAGCCTCGGTTCGCCCTCGATGCCCGGCATGCCCCAATCAGCCCGCCTGCAGTCTACCCCGGGCGGCGGCAGCATTAATGAACTTGTCGCCAGAGTTGAAGCTCAATTGCGTGAGACGCCGGAAGACGGACGCGGATGGGACGCTGTTGCCCCCGTCTATCTGAGACTACAGCGGTTTGATGATGCCGCCCGAGCCTACGCCCAGGCGATCCGCTTGCAAGGTGAAACACCGCAGCGCCTTAGAGGCTTTGCGGAAGCAACTGTCCAGGCCAATAACGGCATTGTTGTCGATCTGGCCCGAAAGGCCTACGCCCAGATATTGCAGCTCGAACAGAAAAATCCCGAGGCTCGTTTCTGGCTTGCCATGGCTGATGAGCAGGAAGGCAAGTTCAAAGAAGCTGAGAAAGGCTACAAGGCCGTATTGGAAAATGCGCCCGCCGACGCGCCATGGAGGGCCGTTGTCGAGGCCCGCCTGAAGGAAATTCACACCAAGTCCGGCGGGGCAACGGAGGCTCCAGCGGCCAAGACGGCAGCGCCCGCTTCCCCCGCTGGCGCGCCCGGCCCGACAGCCGAGGACGTAGCCGCCGCTCAAAGCCTCTCCAAGGACCAACGGCAAGAATTCATCAATCAGATGGTGGAAGGCTTAGCCACCAAGCTTGAGGCGAACCCAGATGATTTCGAAGGCTGGCTGCGCCTCGTTCGCGCTTATGCGGTGCTTGGCCGGAAGGACGACGCAAACCGCGCGCTTGCGGATGCGCGAAAGAACATTGAAAAAGATAATGACAAACAGGCGCGCCTCGACGCTCTGGCCGACGAACTTGACCTAGGAACGTGATCGAACCTTTCACTAGCATCGTTCAGGACTAAGATGACGCGAAAACAAAAAAGAGGCCTTCTGATCGGCGCCGGCGTTGGCATTCTCGCCGTGGCCGCCATCATGGTCGCATTCGCCTTGCGCGATACCATCGTCTTCTTCCGCACACCCTCCGACGTAGTTGAAGGCAAAGTGGACCTAGACCAGCGCTTTCGTTTGGGCGGGCTTGTTGCCGATGGTTCGGTGCAGCGCGGCCAGGGTACGAAGGTGAAGTTCTCCGTCACCGACACGATCGAGACCGTGCCAGTCTCCTATAATGGCATCCTCCCGGATCTGTTCCGTGAGGGCCAAGGCGTGGTTACCGAAGGCAAGCTTGACGGCAACGGACAATTCATCGCCGACACCGTTCTCGCCAAGCACGATGAAAACTACATGCCGCCGGAGGTCGCTTCGGCATTGAAGGAAAAGGGTGTGAAGCTCGGACCCAGTGCCACGCATCCAGGCTCCAGCAAATAGTCAACCAAGGCCTTTTCGCTCATGATTGTGGAATTTGGTCATTTTGCCCTAGTCCTCGCCGTCGTCGTTGCGCTTTTTCAGACGGTGGTTCCGTTCTGGGGCGCATGGACGAACGATACACGCCTCATGGAAACCGCGAAGCCTGCGGCAATCCTTCAATTCGGGCTGCTGTGTATCGCATTCGCCGCGTTGACATATGCTTACGTCGTTTCCGATTTTTCGGTCGCCAACGTAGCTTCAAACTCCCACTCCACAAAACCGTTGATCTATCGGATTTCCGGTGTCTGGGGGAACCACGAAGGTTCGATGCTGCTCTGGGTGCTCATCCTAGCGATGTTCGGCTGCGCGGTCGCGATCTTCGGCAACGAACTGCCGCAAACGCTGAAGGCTAACGCTCTGTCGGTGCAAGCCTCGATCGCATTGGCGTTCGGCATCTTCATTCTGGCGACGTCCAACCCGTTTCTGCGCCTTGAGAACCCGCCGTTGGACGGACGCGGGCTGAACCCCATCCTGCAGGACCCGGCGCTGGCATTTCATCCGCCATTTCTCTACGCCGGCTATGTCGGCTTCTCGATTGCTTTTTCATTTGCCATCGCCGCCCTGATCGAAGGACGCATCAACGCGGCTTGGGCCCGCTGGGTCAGACCTTGGACGTTGGCGGCCTGGATGTGCCTTACCATCGGCATCGCCATGGGTTCGTGGTGGGCCTACTACGAGCTGGGCTGGGGCGGCTGGTGGTTCTGGGACCCAGTCGAAAACGCCTCGTTCATGCCTTGGCTTGCCGGAACCGCTCTGCTCCATTCGGCCCTCGTGATGGA
>Ga0209013_10003921_pt1 | contig 13113 bp, 11 predicted proteins | sample Cruoilmetagenom2_FD_187291 | JGI IMG/M metagenome (GOLD analysis project Ga0209013, IMG submission 187291) | Oil polluted marine microbial communities from Coal Oil Point, Santa Barbara, California, USA - Sample 2 (SPAdes) (version 2) | ecosystem: Environmental > Aquatic > Marine > Oil seeps ... | reverse complement strand
GCTTCAAACCATGGGCCAGCAGTACGGCCGCCGTTCCTGGGCGGAACCCTGGAAGATCAAGATGGTGGAGCCCATTCGCCTGAACACGCGCGAGGAGCGGGTGGACGCGCTGGAGGAGGCGGGCTACAATACCTTCCTCCTGCGCTCCGAGGACGTGTACATCGACCTGCTCACCGACAGCGGCACGGGCGCCATGAGCGACCGCCAGTGGGCGGGCATGATGCTGGGCGACGAGGCCTACGCCGGCAGTGTGAACTTTTACAACCTGGTGGAGGCCGTGCAAACCTACTATGGCTACCGCCACCTGGTGCCCACCCACCAGGGCCGGGGCGCAGAGCACCTCATCAGCCAGACGGTCATCAAGCCGGGCCAGTACATACCGGGCAACATGTACTTTACCACCACGCGCCTGCACCAGGAGCTGGCCGGCGGCATCTTTGTGGACGTCATCATCGACGAGGCCCACGATCCCGCCAGCCTGCATCCCTTCAAGGGCGATGTGGACCTGGGCAAGCTGGAAGATTTGATTAAAGAGGTGGGCGCGGAGAACGTGGCCTACGTCAGCCTGGCGGGCACCGTCAACATGGCCGGCGGCCAGCCGGTGAGCATGGCCAACGCCAAGGCGCTGCGGGCTCTGTGCGACCGCTACGGCATCGCCCTCTACCTCGATGCCACGCGCATGGTCGAAAATGCCTACTTTATCCAGGACCGGGAAGAGGGCTATGGGGACAAGACCATCGCCCAGATCCTGCTGGAATTCTGCAGCTACACCGATGGCGCCTGGATGAGCGCCAAAAAGGACAACCTGGTGAACATTGGCGGCTGGCTGGCCGTGAACGACGCCGGCCTGTTTGACCGCCTGCGCAACCTGGTCGTGGTCTATGAGGGTCTCCATACCTACGGCGGCATGGCCGGGCGGGACATGGAGGCGCTGGCCCGGGGCATCGTCGAGTCGGTTCAGGACGATCACGTGCGCAGTCGCGTCGGCCAGGTGCTCTATTTGGGCGACCTGCTGCTGAACTGGGACATTCCCATCGTGCAGCCGGTGGGCGGCCACGCCATCTTTTTGGACGCCAAGCGATTCTACCCCCACATCCCCCAGGACGAGTTCCCGTCCCAGACCCTGGCGGCCCAGTTGTACCTGGATTCGGGGGTGCGGAGTATGGAACGGGGCAACGTCAGCGCCGGGCGCGACCCCAAGACCGGCGACCACCGCTATCCGGCCCTGGAATTGACACGGCTGACCATCCCGCGCCGCGTCTATACCCAGGCGCACATGGACGTCGTTTCCGAAGCGGTGAAAGCGGCCTACGACCGGCGAGAGCAGACGCGCGGGCTAAAGATGGTCTACGAGCCCGAGGTCCTGCGCTTCTTCCAGGCCCGCTTTGAGACGTTAAATTAACATAAAAACCCAGGGGTTTCGGAAAACCCCTGGGGTCTGTCCCTGCTCGGAGACCAAGACTTCCGAAGTTTTCCGAAACTTCGGAAGTCTTGCAGTTCTACTCACCCCTCCGCACCAGGAAGTAGATCCAGGCAATGGCAAAGACCAGGAACAGCGCGAACAGAAGCCAGATCTGGATCGGATAGTGGGCGGCGAGCAGGTGGCGCAGCAGCCCCACGCAAGCCAGCACGGTAAAGACCGCTTCCAGTTCGATGAGGATGGCGACCTGAACCCTTTCGGTGGCCTGCCAGCCCCGGAAGGAGCTCCAGGCCAGGGCCAGCAGCGCCGCGCCGAACACGCGGCTGGTGATGGTGTCGATGGGCCACCAGCGCAGCAGCAGTAGAAATCGCCCTGGGATGACGAGCAGCAGCAGGCCAAAGATGAGCGCCACCACGGCGTGGATCAGAAACGTGACCTTCAAGCCTCTGGACATGCGAACTTCTCCTTTCTCTCTTTGCAGGTGCGGCCAATGGACCTCCGCGGTGGAGGAATCCACCGGGAGGCGAACCCGGTGCATAGGTGGGCAACGATGGCTTTATTGTACCACGATCGAGAGGGTGAGTCAAGCCGCGACGAGCTTTGTCAGCGAAATGTCTGAAATCAGGCTTTTCCAGTGGCTTTCAAGGACTTTACACCTCCCGCTCCTTCCACTTTCCCCGCTTGAACCAGATGGCAAAGAACAGGCCATTGGCCACGTTGGCCAGCGCCCGTCCCAGCCAGATGCCCAGGACTCCCAGCCCAACCACGCGGGCCAGCCCAAAGGCCACCGGGATCTCTAGCACCCACAGTGTAAGCAGGTTGATGGTCATGGCCGGCATCGTATTCCCTGCTCCGGCAAAGCCCCGGGCCAGTACCACGCCGATGGCGCTGGCGATGAGGGTGGGGGCGATGATGCGCGTGCACTGGGTGCCGATGGCCACGACCTCGGGAGTGGAGTCAAAGATGGCGATGAGTGTTGGAGCAAAGGCAACGACAAAGGCCGCCACCGCGACCATGTAGGCGCCCGCGTAGGCGGTCACCCACCAGGCGCTGCGCTCCGCCCGGCCAGGCTTGCCGGCGCCCAGGTTCTGGCCCACCAGCGTCCCGGCGGCGTTGCCCAGGCCAAAGCAGGGGATGAGGGCGATGAGTACCAGCCGGTTGGCCACGCCATAGCCCGCGATGGCGTAGGTGCCATACAGGCCCACCATCCACATGATGGCCAGGCGCGAGGAGGAGCGGAGCGTCATTTGTATCGTGCTGGGCAGCGCGATGCGGATGACCCGGCCCATCAGGGGGAGATCGGGCCGCATGTCGCGCAGGCTGAGGCGAATCCGCGCCTGCCCGCGCAGCAGGATGACCAGTTGCAGGACCAGGCCGGCGCCATAACCCAGGACAAAGGCCCAGGCCGAGCCGGCTACCCCCAGGGCGGGAAAGGGACCCAGGCCAAAGATGAGCAGCGGCTCCAACACGACGGTGGTCGCCGTGGCCAAAAAGAGCACGTTCATGGCCAGCCGGGCCTCGCCCGCACCCCGCAGCATGGCATTGATGACAAAGACCAGGACCATGGTAAAGAGCCCGCCAAAAGCCACGCGCAGGTAGGCCACTCCCAGGGGCAGCACTTCGGCGTCGGCCCCCATGAGGATCAGAATCGGGCGTGCCAGCACCAGGCCCAGGGCCCCCATCACGAGCGATACCATCAACGCCAGCAGGATCACCTGTGAGGCAGCGTGTTCGGCCGCTGCCTGGTCCTTTTCCCCGGTGCGCCGGGCCACCACGGCCATGCCCCCGATGCCCAGCCCATTGGACATACTGTTGATTACCCAGCGCACGGTCATGCTGATGGTCACGGCTGCCAAAGCCGCCGAGCCCAGGCGTCCGACCCAGTAGGCATCGAGCAACTGCGAAACGTTCAGAACGCCGGTCTCCAGCATCATAGCCGGCGCCAGGGCCCAGATGGCGCGCTGGATGCTACCGCTGGTCAGATCGTGGCCTGGCGGAGGGCCGGCTTTGGGGGCTTTTGCTGTCATGGATCTCAGTATGGTCCCTTCGCTGGTTGATCAGCTTTCCTGACTATCCTATATCCTATCACAGACTGGCCCGATATGCAAGCTTCAGCAGACCTCTGCATAGAACAGGGTGTATTTCAACATCGTGGGTAACCTGCTTCCAAGACGCCGGTGGTTTCAGAACAGCGCCGGCTGATCAAGGCGAGAGCAGGTCTTGGCCATGCGGAGGGAGCATCCTCAGATGCGAACGGAATATGGCCCAATGAGAAGAGCATTCCGCATCAGGGGCCCGCTACGCCTCCCGGAGTCCTCGCGGTGGAGTCCTCGTGGTAGGGTCCTCATGGTGAACTCCTCACAGTGGATGCTCCAGTCCTCAGAAGTCAGGATCTTGTTGCATACTGTCCACGAACCTGAAATGCACCCATAAAACAGACTTCCAAAGTCGCGGAGGACTTTGGAAGTCTATCATCTCAGAGATGCTAGCCTCTACCGACCTCGGAGATTTTCCGCAACCTCCGAGGTCTGGCCTGGCTCAGGGCGCCCAACGCTGTTCCTAATGCCCGGTCGGCGGCCCTTCCGGCACCTCGGGCTCGGGGACAAAAAAGGCGATGACGACGACAGACACTGCCGCCAGGGCGGCGAGCATCCACGCCCCAGCCAAGATCCCTGACAGGTCCACGATCTGGCCCACAATGACCGGGAATAGCGCGGCTCCGAGGCCGATGGAGGTCAGGAACACGCCGGCCAGGATGCCCGCGTTCCCGGGGCTGACGCCTGGCTGCATCTGGCCCACGCCCATCGAGATTCCCATGACCGGGGCCATGGTCAGGCCAAACAAGAAGCTCAGCAGGGCGGCCAAGGCCACCGCACCGCCTGAAACGGGCGCGTAGAACGTGGCGATGAAAAAGATCGGCGCCAGGACAGCGCAGACCAGCATTGTGACTCGAGTCTGGCGTCTGCCAAAGGCCAGCGGTGGCACCAGGAGCGAGCCCAGCGTGCCGCCCACCAGGGCCAGCCCGGCGATCACGCCGGCCACGGGCGGCGCCACACCCTTGGCGATGAGCATCGGCGGGACGACGGCCGGCGCCACGGCCAGCGAGCCCACAGAGGCAAAAACCGTGTACTGCAGGGCGCCGGTGGCGCGGTTCATTGTCTGGCGGATACCCTCGCTGATGCCAGCCGGCTTGAAGGGCGGGCGCGGCTCAGGGGGAATGGGCGGCCGGGGCCTTAGCAGGATCCAGGCCAGTATCGCGATCACGATGGCGATACTGGCATAGATCAGCCACGTCGCCGGCCAGCCGAAAGCCGCCAAGAACGGGATAGCTGTCAACGAGCCAACGGCCTGGCCGGCCAGAAAACCCACCGGCCACAGGCTGTTGGCCAGCCCGATCTCCCTGCCCGGGAACCAGGTTGCCGCCAGGTTACCCACCGGGGCAAAAATGATGCCCCAGCCCACGGCGGCGATGACGGTGTAGAGCATAAAGAGCCCGTAGGCGTCCGTCGTGCTGCGCAGCAGGAAGCCCAGCGCCAGCAGCGAGGCTCCGATGGCAACTGGCGGCTTGAAGCCAACTTTGCCCGATGCCCAGCCCGTGGGGATCGACAGCAGCAACTGGGCCAGACCAAAGACCGAGATCAGCAGGCTGGCGGTGACGAAACCAATGGACCAGCGGTGGGCCATCGTGTCCAGCAGCGGCGCCGCGGCCAGGAACCCCATCCCGGCCATAAAGGTGACCAGGGTAAAGACCGCCAAGTTCACCCAGCGGTAGCCGAATACCTTGTACTCCTTGTCCATGGTTCTCCTTTCTCTCCCTGCCCTGCGATCTAGACCTCGGAGGTTTTCCGAAACCTCCGAGGTCTTGGGTGTCTAGTACACCCCATAGGTCTTGGTCGTCTGGACCATCTTGTCCACCAGCTCAAACTTGGAATCGGCCGTCAGCTCGGCGCTGACGATCAGCCCCCCGCCGGCGGCGCAGCCGTCGATGATAGTCTTGACCTCCCGCTCCACCTCCTCCACCGTACCCAGGGCAAAGAGAGACGGCTTCAGGTTGCCGAACAGGCACAGGTGGTCGCCCAGGACCTTTTTGGCCTGGATGATGTCCGTCCGCTCGTCCAGGTGCAGGTAGCCCGACTTGGGCGGCAGCTCCTTGAAATACTCGAGCATCGGAGTCCAGTTGGTATCAAAGTGGTACTGCACCCGCAGCCCGGCAGCCGACGCCGCGTGGGCGCAGCGCACCAGGTAGGGCAGGCAGAACTTTTCAAACATCTTGGGCGAGATAAAGTCGGCCGAGCCGCGCACCGCACCGAGGATGATCGTTCTGGCCTGCACCAGCTCGGCCAGGGCCAGTCCGGCGGCGATGACGCCGTCGCAGACGACGTCCAGTACCTCTAGCACCTTGTCCGGGTAGCGGCGCAGGTCCAGCATAAAGTTTGTGCTGCCTCGCAGTTGGGACAGGAGGGTGAAGGGCGCATTCATCGCCCCGTCGATCATGGTCGGCACCTCGTACTGCTCCCACCATTTACGGGCGATCTCGGCTGTCTGTGGCAGCGCCGCTCCCAGCAGCCCCATGTCAGCCATACCTGCCCTGCGGAAACTGAAGAAGCGGTGCAGGCCGTGTTTCAGGATCAGATCATAGTCTTCCTCGGTCATGAGGGGGTTCTCCCTGGCCCGCTCGTTGAGGTTGGGGATGTCGTTTGGATCCCGCTCCCGGCCGGGCAGGTGCCAGTCAAAGTAAAAGGTGGAAAAGATGTCGGGAGTGGGACTGAGGTACATGGCCAGCAGGAAAGCGACCTCGGCCATATCCAGGCCGCCGTGCTTTTTGTAACCATACTCGAAGGCTTCGTCAGCCCGCCAGGGGCTCATCAGAATTTCCTCGATGGTCATGTCCATCATTTGGGCGTAATAGAACTCGCCCATGGGGGCGATTCCCACCCGGTCGGGCTCTTCCAGGTTTATGTGTTTGTCCACCCGTTGGATTGCCGTCATTGTGTCCGCCATCAAGCCACCTCCATGAAGGCCTTGCACATCTGCACGCCCTCGTAGGCGTTGTCTGTGTAGCCGTCAGAGCCCACCGCCCCCTGCCAGCGGTCGTCGACCGGTAGCCCGCCGAGGAGGACCAAGACCTCGTCCCGCAGGCCGGCTTCCTCCAGCGCCTCGACGGTTCGCATCATGGGGTCGACCGACATGGTCAGGATGCCGGACATACCGACAATGTTGGCCCGGTCTCGCTTGACCTGTTCGATAAAAGTAGCCGGCGACACGTCGATGCCCAGGTCGTTGACCGCGAACCCGGCATTGCGCGCCAGGGCCACAAAGATGTTTTTTCCGATGTCGTGCAGGTCGCCTTCGACCGTACCCACCACGATCTTGCCGCAGACTTCCCGCTCGCCCCCGGTCTCTGCTTCCAGGGCGGGGCCCAGGATCTCCATGGACTGCTTGAAAATTTCGGCAGCAAAAACCAGGTCGGCCAGGAAATACTCCTGGCTGCTGTACCTGGACCCTACCAGGTTCATGCCTTCACTCAGGGCGCCGAGGATGGCCTGCGCGCTTTCGCCGGCATCCAGCAAGCTCTGGACTGTTTCCAGGGCCTGCTGCTCCTCCATGTCTACCAGAGATTCAGTCAGTGATTCGAATTTGGTCATCGGTGTTTGCTCCTTTTCTCCAATCTCTTTCCGCTCCAGCCAGGCCTGTGACCTGGCGGCCTGGACGGCGCGGCGACACGGACTATGCCTCCGGCGGGGGACCAGGCGGCGGTCCTCCGTGACCAGGTGGTGGTCCGCCATGACCAGGCGGCGGTCCTCCCGCGCCCGGGGGCGGGCCGGGGGCCACGCCCCAGGCGCCCATCAACATAAACATGGCCATCTGGGCATGTTCCCATCCTTCGCCAAACATCATACGGGCGGCCAGCTTGTTCCGCTCCGGCGGCGGCATGTGGCCAATGGCCCGGCCCCTCTCTTTCTCGTTTTCTAGCATTGTGCAGACTCCTTTTCCCTCTCACATTCTTGGGACGTCACATTCTCATATTTCGATGTACCATGCCGAGCAATCGTTTGAGTTCTACCACCTCCTCTTGGCTCATCCCCTGGGCGGCTTGGCGCAACCCCAGATCGCGATGGGGCGTCACCTGGCTCTGCAGGCGACGCCCCTTGTCTGTCAGTAGTATGCGCTTGAGCCGCGAATCTGCTGGATCTCCGTGGCGGCTGATCAAACCTGCCGCCTCCATCCTGCTCAGCATCCGGGCCAGGGAGGTCTTGTCCACTTGAACCCGGCCGGCCATCTCGCTCTGGGTGACGTCCTCTTCCTCGCACAGTGCGTTGAGCACCTTGAACTGCTCGTAGGTGATGCCCACAGGCGCCAGCCGCGCTGTGATCCAGCGCCGCATGGCCCGGTGGGTCTGTGCCACCAGAAAGCCGAGGTCGTCATCCAGCCGGAAAGCCACCCTGTGCTCCTCCGATGCCATCAACAGCGACAACAACTCGATGATCGTTGCTACAGCAACGATATCTATTGTACCAGAAAACCTTCAGGATGGCAAGTGCGGGGGCAAGAGGATCACAGTTGCCATAGCGGTGCCTCTGTGCTCATCTCCAGGTCAAACTCGATGCAGACGCACGCCCAGATGTGTGTCGGTTTCGGTGCAAATAGCGCTGAGGGCGGATCGCCCGAGGATAAATCGACGGGCTACGCAGCAGCGCCCCATGAAATGGGGGCTTGAGGACTGGAACACTGTATTTCAGCCGGTTTCAACCGGCGTCGCTCTGTAGCCCTGTGGCTTTAGCCCAGGGCGATCTGTGCAAGCAAAGATTCCACCGATAAGGATACACTACCAAGTTTGGACTCACATTGACGCCGCGGGCAGATCTGTGGTAAGATTGGAGGCGTGGTAGATCAAACGTCCAGCAAGTTTCCGGAGGCAGCCATGACCGGCATCCAGCCAATCCGTGTCGTCCTGGCCGACGACCACGCCGTGGTACGCAAGGGCATTCGTGAATTCCTCGATGCCGAGGAAGATATCCAGGTCGTGGCCGAGGCTGCCGACGGGGCCCAGGCCGTGGCCCTGGTCGCCGAGCACCAGCCCAACGTGGCCGTACTCGACATCCAGATGCCCGTCATGACCGGTATCGAGGCCACGCGACAGATCAAGGCCGAGCACCCTGACATCAGGGTGCTGGTCCTGACCGCCTACGACGACGATCCCTACATCTTTGCCCTCCTTCAGGCTGGGGCCAGCGGCTACGTGCTCAAGACCGCGGACTCGGGAGAGCTGGTGCACGCCGTTCGAGCCGTCCACCGTGGAGAATCTGCGCTGGATCCAGCGGTGGCTCAGAAGGTGGTGCAGCAGTTGACCTCGGGCCGCCCTCTGGGGGCCCAGGCCAGCGTCGAGGCGCTTACCGACCGGGAGGTCGAGGTTCTGCGCCTGGTGGCCAGGGGTCTGACCAACAGGGCCATCGGCCAGGAGTTGGGCATCAGCGACCGGACCGTGCAGGGCCACCTGGCCAACATCTATGGCAAGCTGAACGTCGGTAGCCGGACCCAGGCGGTGACCCAAGCGCTGAAGCAGGGTTGGATCACCATCGAATGAACACAGAAGGACCAGGGAACAGCACAGCGGAAGGTGGCCGGCGGACCAGATCCCCCCTCCGGCTTGGAGGGCTCACCGTCCAGATCGTGCTGTGGACGGTCCTGCCCCTGACGTTGGTGCTCATCGGCGTGGCCTTTACCGGTGTATATAGCCACGAACAGTCGATGCGCAGGCTGGTCCAGGAACGGGATCAGGCGCTGGCCGCGGTCAGCGCCGCCCAAGCCAGCGACGTGCTGCAGGCAAGAACCGGGGCCTTGGCGACCTTGGCGGAAGAGCAAGCCTTCCACCATCTGGACTACCCTGCCCAGGAGAGCCTCCTGGCCGCAGCCGGGGATCTGCGCGGGCTGTTTTCCGGCCCGGTAGCCCTCGTGGACGAAACTGGTAGTCTGCTTGCCAGTCAGTCACCCCCGCCAGCATGGACGCGGGACCCGCGCTTGCCTGAACTGGCCCGCGCAGTGATGGCCCGGCAGCGCATCGCCTTCACGCCACCCTTTGACCCACCCTGGGGAGATGAGGCGATGTTGGTGGGCTTTCCGATCCAAGATGAGGGTGGAACCACCTACGGTGTCCTGGCAGCTCCGGTGGCGATGCAAAGCCTGGAAATTGAAAGCCTTCTGGGCCAGGTGCAGGTGGGTGAGCGGGGCGCCGTCTATCTGGTGGATGGCTCGGGGCAGATCCTGGCCAGCACGCCAGCGGACCAGGCTCGATCTAGCTTTGCGGGGCACACGGGCCTCAGCATTGCCCTCCAGGACGATGGTCCGGGTGCAACGGCGTGCCACGCCCCGGATGGTGAGCGCATGACCCTGGCCTATGCTCCGGTCGACTATGGTGATCTGGGCTGGCGAGTGCTCATCGAAGAGCCATGGCGGGAAGTAATCGGCCCCGTGCTGCGCTACTCCCAGTTCATGCCCCTGGTGGCCGTGCTGGCCGCGATCATCTCGGTGCTGGCCCTCTATTACGGCCTCAGGTCCATTGTCCGGCCGCTACAGACGCTGGGCCAGCAAGCTGAGCGAGTCGCTTGGGGGGATTTCGAGGCCACGGGCTCCCCTGTCGGCGGCGTGGAAGAGATCGAGGATCTGCGCCGCACCCTGGACCAGATGGCCGGCCGCATCCAGAGCTACCAGCGGGGCATGCACGACTATATCGCCACCATCACCAAGGGCCAGGAGGAAGAGCGGAAACGGCTGGCCCGCGAGCTCCACGACGACACAGCGCAGTCCCTCATCGCCCTAAACCAACAGGTAGAGATGGCTCAGAAGCTGCTTATCAAAGACCCTGATCGTGCCGCCGAGCGCCTGGTCTCCATGCGAGCCATGCTCGCCGAGACAATAGAGGGCGTACGTCGGTTCAGCCGCAATCTGCGGCCCATCTACCTGGAGGATCTGGGTTTCATCCCGGCACTGGAAATGCTGACACAAGAGGCGGATCAGAGGGAAGGGCTCACCGTCCACTTTGCCACGTCTGGGCCTGTACGCCGCCTCACGCCCGACCTGGAACTAGCTACCTACCGCATCGTCCAGGAAGCCCTCAACAACGTGCTCCAGCACGCCAGGGCGAGTGAAGCCTGGGTCGAGGTGCGCTTCGAGGACAAGCAACTCCTCCTCTCGGTCCGGGACGACGGGCAAGGATTTGAGGCCCCCGACCTGCCCGACGCCCTTGCCCTCCAGGGGCACTTTGGCCTCATGGGCATCCAGGAACGGGCGCTCCTCTATGGCGGCCAACTCAGCATCCATTCCAGGCCAGGCGAGGGCACAGAGCTCACCATCCAGATGCCATATCCCTTCCAGGCATAAGCCCGTCAAACTCCGCTCGAATTGCATCTGTAGCTATCATGCCTCCGCTTCCAACCCCGCCAAATGGCGGGGTCAGAACAAGCCGTTCGGCGCTGTTGTCTCCTGCTGGAGCCTGTTATACTCCCACCGCGATTTCATGTGTAAGGAGGCAACGATGAGTTCTTCAAAGAGTAACAAGGGTGCGGAATCCCGCGCCACCAAACGCGCTCGTTTCGCTGAGCAGACGCCGAAATCGGGTGGCGCCTCGCCCCTGGTCCTGATCGCCGGCCTGGCAGTAGTCCTGGCCATAATCGGCGGGCTAGCTTTTGCCCTGACCCGCCCATCCCCCACGGTCGCCGAGACACCGGCGGTTGCTTCTGTTGCCGATCTGAGTGGCAGCCGGACCGGCAGCCAGGGCTTGCTGGTTAGCGCTGCGACCGGCGGCCACGACCCCTATCCCCTGGTCGTGGCAGAGGATGGCGCGGTGCGTTTCCCTCTCTCCACTTTTGACGACCATGAAGCCCATCATTACACCTACATGCACGAGGGCAATTCCATCGAGTTCTTTGTCCTCAAGAGCAAGGACGGCACCGTTCGGGCAGCGTACAACGCCTGTGATGTATGCTTTGCGGCCAAGAAAGGGTACACCCAAGATGGCGACGAAATGATCTGCAACAACTGTGGGCGCCGCTTCCCCGCCGACCAGATCAACGTCTTACAGGGTGGCTGCAATCCTTCACCCTTGACCCGGACCGTGGAGGGCGACACGCTGATCATCCAGGAAGAGGACATCAGAGCCGGTCTGGGCTACTTCTAGGGGGCGACAACCATGCGGCTGATAGATGTAACCCTGCGCAACCTGCGTCGTCGCAAGGGCCGCAAGCTCCTGCTGGTGGCCGGCCTGTCGATCGGGGTCGCGACCGTCGTCGCCCTGGTGGCCATCACGGCTACGATGCAGGCCGATGTCGCAGCCAAGCTGGACGAGTACGGGGCCAACATCCTGATCGTACCCAAGGCCAACGATCTGTCCCTGTCCTATGGCGGCGTGGCTGTCGCCTCGGCAGCCTACGACGTGGGCGAACTGACCGAATCCGATCTGGACCGCCTCGGGACCATCAAGAACGCGCGGAACATCAGCGTCGTCGCCCCCAAGCTGCTGGGGGCCATGCCCATCGGCGGCCAGACGGTGCTGGTGGCTGGGGTGCGATTTGACGACGAACTTCGCCTCAAGCAATGGTGGGACGTGGAGGGCAGGGAGCCAGACTCCCAGAACGAGGTCCTGGCTGGGCTGCGCCTGGCCCGCGCCCTGGATCTTCACGCCGGCGACGACGTCGAGATTGATGGCCACACCTTTCGAGTGGCGGGTATTCTGGCCGAGAATGGCTCCCAGGATGACGATATCCTATTCATTGACCTGGGAGCCGCCCAACGGGTCATGGGCAAGCCACAGAGTGTGAGCCTGGTGGAGGTGGCCGCCCTCTGTACCGAGTGCCCTGTAGAGGACATGGTCGAGCAGATCGGCGGTGTGCTGCCCCAGGCCCGCGTAACTGCCCTGCGGCAGGCGGTGGCGCTGCGTATGGAGACGGTGGGGCAATTGAGTCGCTTTGCCCTGGCCGTCTCGGCGGTCGTCGTCGCCATCGGCGGATTGGTGGTGTTGACCACTATGCTGGGAGCGGTGGCCGCACGGAGACAGGAGATCGGCCTGTTCCGGGCGCTGGGGTTTCGCCGGCGACATGTGATGAATATCGTGCTCGGCGAGGCTGCCCTGGTCAGCCTGGCAGGGGGGATCGTAGGCTGGCTGCTGGGCATGGGTGCAGCCATTATACTGTTGCCACGCCTGGCCAACCTCTCCGCGGCGGTACAGTGGAATCCTTGGCTGGCCTTGGGCGCAGTCAGCGGGGCCTTATTGGTCGGCCTACTGGCCAGTCTGTACCCGGCCATCAGCGCCTCGCGGCTGGATCCAACCAGCGCGCTGCGGTCCTTGTAGGGATAGTGGCAATCATGATCGAACTTCAGAACCTGACCAAGACCTACAATGGCAGCAGCGTGCCGGTACACGCGCTACAGGATGTCGACCTGCACGTAGAGGAGGGCCAGTTCGTGGCTCTCATGGGACCGTCCGGCTCGGGCAAGAGCACGCTGCTCACCGTCCTGGGGGCGATGAATCCGCCGACTCAGGGCCGGGTACAGGTCGACGGCATCGACGTGTATGGTCTCCCGCTTGAACGCCAGGCTGATTTTCGCCAGGAGTACGTGGGCTTTGTCTTCCAGCAGCTACAGCTCTTGCCCTATCTTACGGCCCAGGAGAACGTCCTGCTGCCCCTGGCCATCGCCCG
>Ga0209013_10003920_pt1 | contig 13113 bp, 14 predicted proteins | sample Cruoilmetagenom2_FD_187291 | JGI IMG/M metagenome (GOLD analysis project Ga0209013, IMG submission 187291) | Oil polluted marine microbial communities from Coal Oil Point, Santa Barbara, California, USA - Sample 2 (SPAdes) (version 2) | ecosystem: Environmental > Aquatic > Marine > Oil seeps ... | reverse complement strand
ACGATCCATCCCTTCCAGTTCGGGCATTGGAATCCGGTTAAAATTATTCAATGAACTTTCTTGGGTAGTTGTAAATGAAAGTTTGTTTTTACCATCCGGGTTATCCACTCCGGGTATCCAGAGGAAAGAATCAGGATCATCGCTTACGTACTGATAGTCTTTTGTCAAACTGAGGCTTCCTGTTGGGCACACTTCCACACAAAGGGCACACCAACAACAACGTCCATGGTCAATACGGGGACGCAAACCTGAATCACCATTCTTCCCTTCAATTCCTTCAATATGAATCATGTCGATGGCAGCATTCTGACAAATGGTAGAGCAGTTTCCACAACCAATACAATCTTCCAGTTCGTTATAATGAAATCCCCGGTATCGGTCAGCTGCTTCCAATGTCTTTTTCGGAAACTCAATGGTATGCGGTTTTTTACCAAACTGCTTCAACGCAGTCAGTGGTTTTAGTGTACCTTTTAAATCAAAAAAACTCATGTCTTTTTATGTTTTCTTAGTTGTAGGTTTTTGTTTTAACTCCTAACTCTAAACTCCATTTACCTTTCAATTTCCGGAGGACAAGTCCCCAGGCTATTCATAATGGCTGAAATATCGGCGATGTTTTCACCCATCAGCACATCTTCCAATAATGTAATTCCATGCACGTAGGCGGCACCGCGCAAGTGGACCCGTCGGGGCATTGTTCCGCCATCACTGGCAATATACATTCCAATCTCACCACGCACCGATTCGGTACGAACGTAAGCATCACCTTTCGGGATAGTCCATTTCTGAGGATTTGGTATTTTGTTATAGAACGAACCACCGGGCATATCAGCAATTGCCTGCCGGATAATGCGAATAGATTGTCTCGCTTCCTGACGTCTCACCAAAGCCCTTGCCCAGATGTCGCCACCTTCGGCAGTCGGAACTTCAAAATCTAATTTATCATAAACCTCGTATGGATCGTCAATCCTGATATCACTTTTAATTCCGCAACCGCGAAGAACAGCACCAACAACTCCATGTTCAATAGCCTTTCCTTTATCAACAATACCTACACCTTGTGTCCTCTTCTTAAAAATAGCATTGTCGAACATCAGGTCGTCGTAATCATTGAGGCGATTTTCTAGGTAATCCAGAGTTTTTAACACCTTCTGCTCGAACCCTTTGGGCAAATCCCTTCTTACTCCACCCGGCCAAATGTACATATGGTAAACCCGGCCACCTGTCAATTCTTCAAATAGGTCGAGGATGTAGTTTCGGTCACCCACACTCCATTGTCCCATGGTATATAAACCCAGCGAGCCATTTTGTCCGCCATACCAAAGCATGAAAGAAGCCAGGCGAGCCAATTCCAAAACCATCACACGGATATACTTGGCCCTTTCCGGCACTTCACGTCCTTCGATGGCTTCAACAGCACGCGAATAAGACTCTTCCATAGGGTCGGTTTCAGGAACACAAAAACGGCACATCATAGTAAAACTTTGTAACCAGTTTCTTTTTTCCTGTAACTTTTCAAAAGCCCTGTGCAAATAACCAACTTCGGTAGTCGCTTTTACAATCGTATCGCCTTCTACTTTTACGCGAACCATCATATTTCCCGTAATGCCAGGGTGCTGGGGGCCAAAATATAATGTTGTTGCCTTTTCTCTCATTACCTTGAATATTTTTTTGCGAATTCAGGAATTTCCTCTCTTGATCGTTTAATAATTTCTTCTCTTACATCCAGCGCATCCTCCCTGCCCGGGCGGTGGAAGAATGTTTCATTAGCATAAGCTTCTGTATCAAAATCGCGACGCATTGGTGGGGGACCATTCCAATCTTCCAGAATAAATTCTTCAGGAGCTTCCAGCCCTTGAAATTGTATGCCGTACATTTCGCGGAATTCCCTTTCATAAGTGTTGGCCTGGCGCCAAATCATGTCGATATTGGCTATGACCGGATTTTCCCTGTCTAACCTGGTGCGGACAAACATCTTGATTTTTTCTTCTGGAGACCAAATGATGTAGATTAGTTCAAATTCACCTTCTTCCAGCCAGTCAACAATAGCAATGTGCGACAAGTGGATGTAGCCCAGTCTGTCTTTTGCATAAGTGAGAATTGAAGGGATACATTGTTTGTTCACATAAAAATCCAACCGGTTTTCGTCAGGATAGTCTTGTACTCTCGCATCCTTGAAGCTGGTTTTGATATGTTCTATCAGGTTTGCTTTTAGTTGTTGCATTTTTGTAATGTTAAGTCAGACTCTTCCAGGTTCTGTGAACGCTGGGAGATCTTTAATTTTTACCAATTATACTCTGGCATCACCCAGTTAGGGATTATTTTTTTCTGGTTGGCACGATACCAATCCAGGTTTTCTTTATACTTATCGGCACCATTGGCTTTTCCATCACCAATCAACTCCTGCAATTTCCCAAACCCCGCCAGTACTGATTCGGGTCTTGGCATACAACCATTGATGTATACATCCACAGGTAGATATTTGTCAAGTACCTTAATGGTATTGTAAGAGTCGTAATACATGCCACCGTTGATGGTACATGAGCCAAAACCGATTACATACTTTGGATCCTGCATTTGCTCGTAAACACGTATAACTCGTTTCAGTGTTTTCGTAGTTAGATATCCTGTAATCAGCAAAACATCCGCTTGACGAGGAGTTGCAGCGCCACGCACACCAAGGCGTTCAGCATCGTACCTTGACGTCATGGTCGGAGGTATTTCGATAGCACCGCAACCGGTTCCGTATGCCAACACCCAAATGGAGTGTTTACGAGACCAATTTTGGATAATATCAACTATCTTTTGTGAATTCTTATCGTTAATCATTTTCTTTATATTATTCTAATTGAATGCTATATTCACACTATCCTGATTATTTCTTAAAAAAACGATGCCTGTAAAATTGCAAGAAACCCAAAAAACAAAGGCCATCCCCAAAAATATTTAATGGATTGTTCAGTCCGATAGCGTGGACTAACTGTTCCGTACAGCATGGGAATCAGATAAATTGCAAATGTTTTAAGCAGCAATTCGCCGATGTTTCCGGCCCCACCTAAAAACAAGTCCACATAAAGTGTCAGTTTGGCAAAAGCAAAAATTGAATTCGACGACATAAGGGTAAACAGGTATTTCCCACCGTTCTCGGAAACAGGCCCTGAAGCCAGTTCGGTAGGTGCCCCTACAATATCAAAAGGTGAATACCTGAACATACCCAGCATGGCCATTACGGCAGCAATAAATGCAAAAGGTGACGAAAACATCAGCCAAACACCTTGCTCCTGCTGAACTTTAATTAAATCAACAATGGAAGTTGTGTGGTACTGCATCATTAATGCAACAAGTGCCATTACCCAGGGAATTTCGAAGCCGACCATCTGACTCAATCCACGCGTAACACCAATGGCCGAATTTGGGTTTCCGGTTTGACCGGCACCCAGGGCCATACCCAGTGGGCCAAATACCATAATGTACAAGAGGAAAATCAGGTCGCCATGAAAGTTTAAATTGCTAAACCATTGTTCTCCTGTAAGTACCGGAACGATCAATACCGACATGATGGAAGTAATCATCATAAAAGCCGGGCCAATGTGTTGCATAAAGCCGTGGTTAATGGCCGAAGTTTTTGATGCAAGTTTGAATATATCAATAAAATTCTGGTAAAAGGGCGGGCCTTTCCGGTTTTGGATTCTTGCTGTAATTTTCCGGCTCAATCCCATATAGGTCAGGCCAACCACAAAGGCCACAATGACCGTAATGATTCCCCCCATTATATTATAACCAATTGATTCCATTTACTTATCTCTTTTAAATTATCCGAAAAGGTTATTTTTAAACAGTAATAATAAAACCGCAAAGATGATAGCATACAAAGCGTAAGTTTGTCCGTTCCCTGTATATATCTTGCGGGTAAAGTCAAACAGGGCTTCCAACCCGTTGGCAAAACCGTTGTAATATTTATCAATCTGACGACGCATTAGCGGTTCAACAGCCCTGAAAAAGGGTTGCATGAAGTTTACTGCAAAAGTCAGGTTTTCATGTTCCTTAGGTACTTCACCCGAAGAACTGATATCTTTGGTAGTTACATACCTTGTTTCTTTGTATCCCTTGATGGTAAGAAAAGCCAGGAAGAAAACAAAAATCCCGATAATTGTATAAACAATTGGCTGCATGGCTACCTGGTTTCCCCAGTCGTTAAAAATGACCGACAACTCCCAAAAATGACCTTGTGTACTTGTGTAACCTAACATTTGCATCCCGGCATCAATCGGTTTTAAAATTAATCCCGGAAATACACCCAAAACAAAGGTAGAGACGGCAAGGACCAGCATAGGAACAACCATCATGGCCGGGGCTTCTTTTACGTGGCTCCATTCTTTTTCTTCCTGTCCCAGGAAAAAGCCAAAGAGGAATTTGTAACAGTAAAGAAAAGCCGCTGTACTGGAGAAGAAAATAACAATAACCAACATATAATGCTCGCTTCCAATCAATGATTCGTAAAGCATCCATTTGCCAATAAATCCACCCAGAGGCGGAATACCTGCCAAAGCAATAATCGCAAATAATGATGCTAAGAAGGTCCAGGGCATTTTCCTAATAAGACCCGTAACTTCTGTAAAATTTGTTGTACCTGTTTGTCTTTCGATGGCACCAACGGCCATAAACAACGTGCCTTTAAACAAGCCATGCATTACGGCAAGAAATAAACCTGACATCATTGCGAGGGGGGTACCAATACCAACACCTACAATGATGTAGCCCAATTGTGCAACTGAAGAGTACGCCAATAATTTTTTGGCATCGTCCTGCTTAATGGCCCACAACGTCCCCATTACGGCGGTAATACCACCCATCCAGGCAATGATTTCACGAAACCAATGTCCTTCGGGAACATGCGATACGAGGCTGACCATGACAATTACCATTCCGTAAATACCCATTTTAGAAAGAGCACCGGAGAAGACGCTTGTATAAGCCATGGGTGCGTGACTGTAGGCACCAGGTGCCCATACATGTAAGGGCATCATGGCACTTTTTACGCCAAAACCAATCAGTAAAAGAATGGGGATCAGCAACTGCATGCTGAAGTCAAAACCGGGATAAGCAGCCACCAGGCTGTCAATCATCATGCTTCCAGTAAGCGAATAAGTTGTTACAATGGCCATTAACATGGCATAAGCGCCAATGGCACTGAAGATAAAATATTTGATGCCAACTTTTTGTACATCTTTTCCGTTAAACACAACCATCAGGTAAGACGTCCAGGTCATAATTTCCCAAAAAATAAAGAAGGAAACCAGGTCGCGGCTGAACAAAATACCCATCATGGCCATGATGCTGAGCAGGTAATTAGCAAAAAAGAAATTGAGGTTCTTTTTGCCTTTCATCGCCTTTACGGCATAAATACCAGCAAACACACCAACACCCAATACGATGTAGGCAAAAATGGTTGAAAAGTAAGTGATTCCCCATTGGAAGGAAAACCCTGCCATTGTGAAATTCACTGTTTCTCCAATACTGACCTGCGTTAAAAACAAGACGGAAGGAACAAGGAGGGTGGCTAGAAAAATAATGTCCCGCAATATATCATTTATTTTCCCCAGCAGATAAGTTGCTCCTGCACCACCGAGGAATATTATAAATATGAGATAAATCATTTCCATTTTGAAAGAACTTAATTGGTTAATGTTTGACCGAGAGAAAGTACATTTTTAATGTATTGCTGTGTATTCATCAAGTCGTCAGAAGCTTTATGAAGCACACCGGTTACAGCATCGGGATAAAACCCGATAAGGAGAATCAGTATACCCAAAACTGCCATTGCGAAAACCGCATTGATCCTGGGTTTGTGTGGGATAACAGTGCTGGCTTTGTCAAATTTGAAGAAGTAAATCCTGTTGACCACCCTGAAATAATAAACTATTTCAACTACACTCACCATCAGGATGAGTGCGATGATCAGCAACATACCTTCGTTGGCTGCAGCCGTTAGTATGGATAGCTTACTCCAGAATCCCGCAAAAGGCGGAAGACCAACTATGGCAAAAGAGCCCAATGCAAAGAAAGCGGCCGTCATAGGCATGTATTTTCCAAGGCCATTCATTTCTTTAATCTTCTTGTCTTTTGAATTAAACACAAGGTAACTACCGCTAAAGAAAAGCAAAGGTTTGATAATAGCATGGTTCAGCATGAGAAACAGGGCTGCAAATATCCCTTCCACGGTTCCTATACCAAAGGCTACAAATACGAGTCCCATTTGTCCGATACTGGAATAAGCCAGCATTCGTTTCAATTTTTCCTGGCGGAGGGCTGTTGTTTCGGCAATAATGAGTGTAACCAACCCAATAATAAGCAAGAATTCCGTTGCACCTGAAACATCAAATAAGGTAAATACCATCCTGACCATAGCATAAACTCCGGCCTTAACAACAATGCCTGCAAATGCAGCACCGATAGGCCCGGGAGCTTCTGTATAAGCATCTGGTGCCCAACCGTTCAGTGGGAATATTTCAGCTTCTATTCCAATTCCAACGATAAACAGAATCAAGGCAATCACTTTAAAATTGGGATCCATTAAATGGATATTGTTAGCAATATCAGCCATGTTCAGGGTACCTAATTGTGAATAAATAATTGCGATAGCAATGAGCAGTGCAGAAGCCGACAAAGAACCCATCAACAAATATTTGAAAGAAGCTTCGGCAGCATTACGACCTGTATAAAAAGCAGTAAGTGCATAAGCTGAAATACCTACAATTTCGATAAATACAAATTGATTAAAAATATCACCGGTTAACACAATACCAACCGCTCCGGCAATTAACATCATTAAAAAGATGAAGTATTTTTTGGCCGGTTCAAACTCAACATTGCGCTTAAAACGATAACTAAAAAGCCAGACAATAAAGCCAAGAAAAGTCATGATAGTGGTTAAAAATCCTGTAAGCGGACTAAACACCAGGTTGATTCCGAGGGGTGGCCGCCATCCGGCAAGGATCTCAATGATGGGACCATTTTCCAACACATAGTACAATAAACTTGCTGACAATACCATCATGTACGCCAGCACGAGGCCCGGGATTATTCTGACCAGTTCTTTCCAGATCATTCCCAACAGCGGAATTAAAAACGCTGCCAGTAGTGGGATTGCAATTAATAATACGGGACTTCCTACCATTTCAAATTCTTTATTTCGTCAATTTCTAAAGTATGATGATGTCGGTATAACCTGATAACCAGTGAAAGTGCAACTGCTGTTACGGCAAAGCCGATGACAATGGCTGTAAGCACCAGAGCCTGTGGAACAGGGTCAACCATTTTGCTGGCTGTATCTTCATAACCGGGTGAAAAAATTGGTGCAGTACCTAAATTGATGTATCCGATTGCTACGAGCAAAAGGTGAATACCAGCATCAACAATTGATAAACCGATTACAATTTTTATCAGTGATTTTTTCGTCAGTGCGGCATACAGCCCAATCAGTATCAGTAAAATAGATGCTGTGTAAACGCCAAACTGCATTATTTCAAATATCTTATCGTCCATCCTTATTAGTCTTTTTCGTGTAAAACTGTGTAGATCAAACCTGTTAATTCGGCTGCAACTTTAAAGCCTACCAAAATGTAAATAATGGGAATAATACCTCCACTAAACAGGTCGTTCATTGTTCCTACTGGCATAAAATTTTCAAGAAATGTTCCCCCGTTATAAAAGCCGGCCAGACCAAACAACACAAAGAAAATTCCTGCAAAGGACTCGACGTAAGACAAAACGTGGTGACTCACAGTAAAGTCATCATAAGCCAAAAGCATCAGTAAAAATCCTGTTGCCACAATCGTACCGCCCTGGAAACCACCTCCTGGTGATAAATGTCCGTGAACGAATATATAAACACCAAGTAGAATAACTGCCGGAAACAGCAATTTTGAACCTGACATTACAATTCGACTTGCTGGAAACAATACGGAGCGATCACCAGCATGATGTTTCTTCTTATACAGAATGCCACCCAAAGCTGTAGCAGCAAGGAATAGCACAGTCACTTCACCCAGCGTATCAAATCCTCTGAAGTTGACAATGATTGAAGTAATGGTATTGGCCACATGTAACTCGCTTACCGTCTTTTCTAAATAGGCATCTTTAACACCGTGTTCAAAACGTGCATTTCCAAAACCCAACTCGTAAAAGGTTTCTCCGAGATAAAAACCCAAAGTCGCCAACGTAATTATTACGATAAATTTCTTCATTCTACTGCAGATTTAAGGTCATCTTTTTTGTTATAATCATCCTCATGACGAACAGTGTTCCTGATGGTGATGATAAAAATGATTGTTGTTAAAGCAACACCAATAGCTGCTTCAGTAAGCGCCACATCAGGTGCCTGCAACAAATAAAACAGCACCGTCAGCACAAGGCTAATTACACCGGTAGCAATTACTGCGTAAAGCAGATCCTTTTGCACAATGGCATATATTGCCGCACCCAGCATGAGCAACAACAAAAAGAATATGAGAATCAGATATGTCATTATTTTTCCTCCTTTTTTTTGTTTTTAGCAACTTCTTTATAAGCATCCATATTTCCATCATCGTTTTTGATAAATGGATATCTCTTTCTTTTGTACATGGCACGTGCCAAGGCATGAGAACTAATGGGGTTTGAAAAAGCGATAAAGATGATAATAATCAGCACTTTAACCATCCATGTCCAGTCATCTTCTACTTTAAGAAAACCAACACCAAGAATCAGGCTCATTCCACCCAAAGTAGTTGCTTTGGTTCCTGCCTGCAAACGCGTATAGACATCGGGCAACCTGAAAATTCCCAATCCACCAAGCAATAAAAAAATGCTTCCGAATAGGATTAATGTGCTACCAATAATTTCAAGAACCAAACTCATAATGCGCCCTCCAAATATCTGGCGAGAACAATTACGCCTATGAAACCAAGTACACCGTAAACCAGCGCCACATCAAGATAGATGTAACGTTCGAAAATATAGGCGAGCATAACTAATGCCGCAACCATAATGGTGGTAAGTGTATCGAGCGCAACAGAACGGTCGCCAGCTGTCGGTCCTTTTACAAATCGGATGGCTGCAAAGGCAACACCAACCATCATCAATAACAAAGCGATATAAAATATATAGGTCATGTTAAAAGATTTTTAAAAGTATCTTCTCAAATTTCTCTGCAATTTCCATGTAAGCCTCTTCAGGATTAGTGGTTTTCACATCAATCCAGTGCACATAAAAAGTATCATCAATAATGTCGATGCTTAATGTACCAGGGGTAAGTGTAATACTGTTAGCCAAAACCATTCTAGAATAATCGGTGGTTAGTTTTGTCTTGAACTTCACAATACCCGGATTGATAGGAAGCGAGGGAGTAAGTACCCTGCGTGCCACATCAATATTCGATTTTATCAATTCCCATATGAAAACAAACAGATAGTAAATCATATAGAAAACTCTGATTGGGGAAAGAATCGTTAACAAACAGCAGGTAAAATACGGAATAGTGAAATAAGAAATAATCGCTGAAATGACTACTCCTACAATTAATTCCTGCGTTGCAAATGAGGTGGTAAACGCAATCCAGACTATCATCATAAAAAACCAGTTGACGATGAATCGGGATAGTTTATCGGTTAATTTTAGATTTTCCATATTGAATAAATGAATTCGTAAATGCGTAAATGATTGATTGCGTACATGACTGGATTAATCCAGATTGTATTTATTGCCTTCAAAATATTTCATAAACTGCACCCTTTCGTATTCGGCAGGATTGGGGCTGTTTACCTGGCTCATCTTTCCTTTGAAATCGTCAATCTTTTCAAAGCTATGTTTTTCCATCCAAGTTTCAAGTTCAGCAATCATTTCTGCAACGTATTCTACACCGTTCTTATATAAAGCAGAAACAGTTTGAACAGCATCAGCACCGGCAAGTAATTGTTTGATAACACCAGATCCGTCATGCACACCTGTTGACGCAATCAAATCGCATCCCATCCTTCCTGAAAGGATCGAAGTCCACCTTAATGAAATAGCCAGATCAGAAGGAAAACTAAATACATTGGAAGGGATAACCTTAAAATTATCGATATCAAAATCGGGATGGAAGAATCTGTTGAATGCAACAATTCCATCAATACCGGTTTCGGATAATTTTTTAACAAATGCTGCCAGATTAGAGAAATAATAACTGATTTTGATAGCTACAGGAATGTTCAGGTTCTCCTTGATCTTTTCAATCAATTTGAAGTATTTCTTTTCAATCTCTTCGCAAGTCATCGAAAAATCTGAAGGAAGGATAAATAAATTTACCTCAAGTGCATCTGCTCCTGCTTCCTGGATTCTTTTTGCAAAAAAGGTCCATTCATAAGAACAAACACAATTGATACTCGCAATAACCGGAATATTGATTTCCTGCTTTGCGTTTTTAATTAGTTCCAGGTATCCTTTAATATTTTCCTCTTTAATCTTAAAGTCATAATAATCAAGATAGCCAACATTGGGAACATCTTCTTTTAACTCCTCGCGGATTATACTTTCATATTCGTTGTATATCTCTTCTTCAAATATTGATTTTAAAACAACTGCACCTGCGCCACTTTTTTCAATTGCTTTGAGATTTTCAACCGAATTGGTGAGTCCTGAGCTACCTACTACAATTGGTGATTTAATTTTTAATCCTAAATAACTAACTGATAGATCCATAACGTATTTTATTACTGCATTGATTCCAATTAAAGACGGCAAAAATATATAAAGAATATGACATTTATCATATTATATATATATGTATATATGTATATTCGTTTAAGAGGACTAATTATCTGACTGTTATGTTATTAACAGCAAGCTAATTTATTTGGAATAGAGCTAACGAAACTTTCTAATATGCAGGCAAATACGATCGTATTTCATTTAGATAAACTAGATAAGTAAACCCTATTTTTAAATACTATTTTGATTGAATATAAATTTCAATTTAAACAAAATTTACGTGATTTACGTAGCGCTTTAATATCACTTGAATTTTGGTGAAACCTACAAAGAATGATAAAGAAATATTATAAATACTAGATTAAGATATTTTGGCAAAATACAACCCACTGCCATTGATGGATTCAAGCCTTTTTGTTTCAATGAACATGCTTTTCATTTCATCACAAAATCCGGTCTTAAAATTTTCGTAGTCGCTTCTTTCCATAAATTCCAAAAAGCGTAGAAATAAACCTGTACGGCCCGCAAAATCATGAATTATTACATGCTTCTTTGAAACCCTTTTCATCTCCTCCAACATCTTTCTTCTTTTACCTTGTTTCACTCCGTGCAAAACATAGGAAGCTGTAACAATATCATAGGAGTTATCATCAATTTCAGACAGATTTTCTGCATTAGCTTTTGCAAAAGAAAGTTCCGGATGTTTTCTTCTGCCTGCCTCAAGCATTTTGGCTGAAAAGTCTATGCCCTGCACTTTTTCAGCCCCTTCCATGCGGAACATTTCTGCCCAGGCTCCGGTTCCGGTTCCAATGTCAAGTACGTGCTTTCCACGAATTCCAACTTCAGTATCCAGGATATTAATCGAATGGGAATAATTTTTAATCAGTCCGGCATCTGCCCTGCCGTATATCGGGGCAATAAAATCAAAAATAAACCTTGCTCGTTGATCAGGGTCTTTAGAAAAATAATCTGCTATTGACATACTTTAATTTGCTACGCTTATCGCTCTCCTAAAGTAATGGAGATTATTTTTTCCTGCCCATCCCTCAGAATATCTAACTCAATCACATCACCGGGTTTGTACTTTTTAAGCGCTTCGGAATATTCCATCAAATTAATCACTTTTTCACCATTAAGTGCTGTAATAACATCATCCTTTAATAAACCGGCTTTCTCACCAGGTGAATCTTTCATTACAGATCCAATTTTAATCCCTTCTCCCGTATAAGAAAAGTCAGGAATAGAACCGGTAGAAGCTTTGCGATTGATTTTTGGCTTGGTAGAAGTTTTGGTCGCAGCCGGTGCTTTTCCGGTATACTCAAAGGGCAAATCTCTGTCAGCAAGATAAACAACAACCTCTTTGGTGACCGTAGCCACTTTTACAAGTCCTTTGCCATCAATTTTTTCATAGGTATCAGAAGGCCTGTGGTAATCTTCGGTAGCACCCGTAAACAGCTGTACGGCCGGAATTCCCTTTTCAATAAAAGCAACCTGGTCACTTGCGTCTAAATCCTGTGTAATCAATTCGCTTTTAACACCTGTGGTATAATCAGTGCCCATAAAAACAAATTTCCATTCTTTAGCTGAACTGCCATTGATAACAATCAGTTTTTTATCAAATAATCGTCCGTCAGTGTCAAGGTTAATATTAGCAATAATATCCCCGCTATAGTAATTTGCAATTTGACTCATAAAATATCGGGAACCAATTAAACCTGCTTCTTCAGCGGTAAAAGCTACAAAAATAATTGTGCGTTTCGGCCGTATTGTTTTTGCCATCGACCTGGCCACTTCCAGCAGAATAGAAACCCCGCTGGCATTGTCGTCAGCACCGTAATGGATTTTACCTTCATTGCCTTTGCGTACATCAGGCCATCCAAGCCCAAGATGATCGTAATGGGCGGAAAGCACAACAGGCGAGTCTTTCAATTTCTCATCAGTACCGGGGATAATGGCCACCACATTTTTCATTTGCATTTCGCCCTTATCAGGGAAAGTATGAGAAAATTGCTGGAAATACGAGTTGCCCATTGGCTGTAATCCGTATTCTTTAAACTTTTCGGCAATATAATCAGCAGCGGAATCCAACTCAGCTGTTCCCAGTCCCCTACCCTTCAGCTCTTCTGATGCCAAATATTCAATATGCTTCATCATTCTTTTCTCGGAAAAAACAGGAGCAAGCGTTGCCAAAGGCTCCCTTTTTTCAATCATTTTTATGTTTTGAGCACTACTTTCAAAAACCTTTACCAGGGGCGAGTTGAGCACCGGCCATTGTCCTTTTGCAACATTTACCGGCTCATCACCTTCGAAAGCGAGGCAACTGTATTTACCGTAGTGAGGTAACTTTCGTATAAGGCCGGGAATCGCCTTTTCGTTGTCGATAGCAAT
>Ga0209013_10003919_pt1 | contig 13113 bp, 10 predicted proteins | sample Cruoilmetagenom2_FD_187291 | JGI IMG/M metagenome (GOLD analysis project Ga0209013, IMG submission 187291) | Oil polluted marine microbial communities from Coal Oil Point, Santa Barbara, California, USA - Sample 2 (SPAdes) (version 2) | ecosystem: Environmental > Aquatic > Marine > Oil seeps ... | reverse complement strand
AAGACCAAGATCGATTCTACCTGGATACATCGATTCCAGTGTCCCGAATTGTTCGGCAATCACAAGTGGTGCGTGGTTAGGCAACATGATGCCCCCTGAACCGACGCGAATCTGTTTTGTTTCCCCGGCAATATGTCCGATAATTAGTGACGTAGCGGAGCTTGCTATTCCAGGCATATTGTGATGTTCAGCCAACCAGTAACGGTTAAATCCCCATTTCTCAACTTGCTGTGCCAATTCCACACTATTTCTAAATGATTGTCCCGCATTGCTCCCTTCATTAATTGGCGCAAGATCAAGAACGGATAATGGTACATCATTAAACCTTTTTACTTTTATTGAAGCCAAGATTATTCACTCCTTTAAGCTAATCTAATAAGGAATGATATAGTATTTGAAAACAATACACTACTAATCAGCCTATATTAAACTGCTTGTGCCTGCCTGTTTATGGAATTTAAGCACAAGTGCATGCGATGAGAAACCATATTCCCAATTGAAACAAAAAAGTAACCGACCATCTCTAATGAGATTTGCCGGTTATTTCTAGGAAATCCAGTTTTACTTTTTCAACCAATTTCGACGTTCATTCAACTTTTAATTCTTGTCACTGTATGGGTCCCTGACTTCAAATCATACTGCAACTCAAATGTATCCCAAGTTTCATCTTTTAAATCTGCTACACGAATAGTATAGTAAGTTTCAAATTGATCAGAAAAGAATTGCATAATAACTGGTTCTTGATACAGGTCGCCTTCAATAATCGATTTAATCCAATTTCTGACCTCCGGATTCTCTTCTTTTGTTAATAGTGTTAGTTTAGATAAAATTCCTTTTCCAATTGTCGACTTTGAATCAATCTTGTCATAATCGACGCTGACAAAACTACCCACTTGGAAATGATCTTTTTTCAGTTTCTCCCCCAAATCATTGGTTAGTTGTATATCATCCGCAAATGTATAATCAACCATGTTAATCCTGAATCCATTTTCATAGATTTCAGTTATGTGACCTGCTGTACTTCCTTCAGGATGAGCAGCTGCCATTTCTTTACTACGTCGCTCCTGTTCAAGTGCCTCCTCATTCACAATTTCTTTCACACTAAATGTATCAGTAAGACGATCAATTACCGCTTCATACTTCTTTCCATGAATTTCCCATTCGTAAAAATGAAGTTTTATTGATTTCCCCGTTATTTCTTTAATGCTTGTAGAGAGTATATTCCCCGTTTTTTGATTGTCAAAGAAGTGCCTGATCGAATCACTCACCTTCATGCTTTCTGCATCGTTCTGGAGTACGACAGAAGTTGCGAATCCTTGGCCGGGAAATGAGGTAAGGATAAATCCTTCATCTTCTAAGAGGACCAGATCCCCGACTTGGAGTTCTTCAAAAGTCAGTGCCTCATTGTCCGCCTTTTTCAGCTTTGTCTTTTCACTGATCTTATAGTAGGTCGATCCAATCAATACGCTGTCTTCTCCTACTGATTCTATTAAACTGAACTTGGAATTTAGTCGGGAAACCTCACTTATTCCTGCTGTTTTCGATACTGGAATTTCCTGTTTCTCACTGACGCCGCAACCCGTCATTAAAATCATGACTGTTATAGGTGTAAGTATCCTTTTGGGAAAAATATGCATCTCTTCCACTCCTAACTCCATCTCATAGCTTTAGACGGTAGCGCATGAATATAGTTACATAACAAGCGTAATAAATAAGAATGTTAGAGATTTTCAGATAGGATTTTGTCTCAATATAAATAACAAATGAATGCACGGTTTCCTTTTCAATAAAAATCAGAACCATTTCTCCTAATGAAATGGTCCTGACTTTATGCGTAATCCATTAATTAAATCTTATGATCAATTAAGCTTCCACACTCTCTTCATGATAGACTGGGACCCAGCCCTCTGATGTAACAAAAATGCGGATAGCGACCACTTTCCGGTCATCCGAAAGAGTGAAGTAATGAAGAATATTTTCCGGAACTGAAATCAGATCGCCAGGTACCAGATGCACTTCAAAGAATTGCTGATCTTTGCCTTGAATGATGAAAACGCCATGGCCGCTCACGATATAGCGAACTTCATCGTCTGTATGGTGATGTTTTCTCTGGAAATTCTTCAACAACTCGTCAAGGTTTGGATTGGAATCAGAAAGTGAGATGATGTCAGCAGCTTGATAACCTCTGCGCTTCGAGATATCTTCAATTTCCACTTTGAAAGCATTAAGGATTTCCTGTTTTTCTTCATCATTCAAATCGAATTTTTCTTGCAGGTTTTGTGGGAGCTTTTCAATATCCCAGTGCTCGTATACGACCTCCTGGTTTTCCAAAAATGCTGCCACCTCGTTCTGTGCCTCTATAATCGTGTCAGTTCCTTGAATTTTAATAATTGCCATTGTCGTCTTCCTCCTCTATCTTGATTTTAATTGATCTACCATTAGTTGATACTGGAAGAGAAATTCACAAGCCTCCAGCAGTTTCTTGGCTTCAAAACCATTTTTCCCCCACACCGTGATCCCATGATTTCGAATCAATACTGCGCCTTTTTCAGTGATGATGTGTTTCTGGAACTCATTCGCCAATGTTGGGATATCAGCATGATTATGAATAATTGGAATCGTCAGTTCTGCATCTTCTTCCCACATATCGAATGCCTTGATCAGTTCCTGTCCCTTGAATACGATTTTGCCTGCATTACCGTATATCTCAGAGATGACATTGTTGGCAATTGTATGGACATGGAGGCTGCAACCTGCAGTCGTTTTCCCGTATACCGCACAATGCAATAATGTTTCAGCCGATGGTCTGAGGTGACTTTCCATTACGGATAGTCCATTAATATCGACCAATAAAAAATCCTCGTCCGTCCGTTTCCTTTTGTCTTTTCCACTCGCTGTTACCAAGAACTGAACGGGGTGATCGTCCGTTTTTATTGAAAGATTCCCACTCGTTCCCATAAACCAATCCCTTATCGCCAATTCATCTTTTATATCCGCGAGTTCATCCCATTTATTCTTGTACACTGTCACTTTTCCACACCCATTCGTTTATCTAGAATATGGATGACATCATGGAAGCTTTCAAATGGTTCATAAGGAAGACCTAACTCTTCGCATTTTTCAACGAGGAAATCCCGTGCAATGATCAAGTCTGCAAGTTTGGATGCCTCTAAATCAGTAATAGAGTCACCGATCACTATACTTTCAGCATTATTTGAGAGAAGTTTTCGCATGATGGATGGTTTGCAGCATCCACAATCTTTGCCGCTACAATTTTCATCGCAAGCATGAGGGAAAATAATTTGGATGTTTTCTCCTGAAAAATCCGATTCGTTGCAGTAAACACCTTTAAAAGGTCCGTAAGTTTCCAGCAAGGGATGTACAAAAAAATCAATTCCCCCACTGACTATATATAGTGGAATGTCATGTTGTTTCGTATATGCAACAAATTCTGAAAACCCCTTACGAATCTGCGCTTCTTCCAGCACATAAGAAATGATTTCATCCTTCTTTGAGGAGGGTAACAAGGAAAACATTTGTCGAACTCCATGCTGAATGGAAATTTTTTGTAGCAGAATATCATCTTTAATCGAGACCCAATTGGGTGGGTCGAATTCCTTCATGATATGGATGATGTTGTCATTAGTCGTTACAGTCCCGTCAAAGTCACAAAATATTACAGTTTTTTTCACTGTTTAATCCCCCATAGATCAAGTGCTTCTTTTAATTCTTTAAATTCCTCCGCTGCACTGGATAGTGGGATTTCTTTGATAGAGGTATCAATTGCCTGTCTGAATGCACGTCCGCCACCAGCGGCCCCATCAGGATGTCCATGCACTCCGCCACCCGCATTAATGACACAGTCGATTCCATAATCCTCGAGCAACAGGGGGACTAGCGCCGGATGGATCCCTGCAGAAGGAACTGGGAACGCCTGTTTGAGGACAGTTTCATTCGTCAATTCTTCTCCAATAGCAAGGGCAACCCCCTTCTCAAGGGCTACGCTGCCATAGGGTGAAGGGAATAGGGAAAAATCCGCACCTGCATAACGTGTCAACTTTCCAAGTACAAGTGGATTAGAAACCCCATAAGATTTTGAAGAAGTGAACGCACCACTGAATGCTGGGTGTGCCATCAGTGGCAACTGAATCTCTCTGTCCTCTGATAACTCCATAAGAACATCAAGCCCATACGTATGCACATTAAAAAGTAATGCATCCGCTCCTAGTTCCATTGCCCTCTTGGCTTTATTTCTCAGTTCAGAAGTCCGGCCCGTTAGATTGATAGCATACAAAGTGCGATGACCGGTTTCTTCATAAACTTGCTGCAAGACTTCTCTTCCCCTGGATATTCGCTGTTCGAAGGGAGTAAGAGGGTTATCGAATAAGATTTCATCATCCTTTACTAAATCCACTCCCCCTATTGCCTGTTCACGTAACTGCGATGTCAGGAAATCCATATCACGGCCTAATACACCTTTGAATATACTCATTAGCAATGGACGATCGTACACATTCACTAATTTACGGATTCCTTCAATTCCGAACTTAGGTCCGGGAAAACTTTCCAAGAGTTTCGGAGCGAACTCCAGATCCAATAACCGTACCTTTCCATCCAATGACAATTTTCCGAAAACAGTCGTCAAAATTGCAGGTATATCCGGCGAGAAATTCTCACTTGGGTAGGAAATTTTTATTTCCGCTCTTATATCTTCTGGATTTAATGGATCAAATCTTTCATTGAACTCATTTATTGATACGACTTTTCCTTTATGTTTTTTTAATTGTTCCTGTTCAAGCAAAGGCAAATCCGTCCAAGACCCAATCGTCAAGCCGAGAGCTATTCCTTCCGCCTTTTTCTCGAAAGAACCAGGCTTGCCTATAAGCTGATAGCACGCTGTCACTTCACTCATGATGTAATTATCCCCTTTATGTATTAATGCTTTAACTGCGTTTGGAGCAATGTTTAAAAGACATAAAAAAACCTCTTCAAATAAGAAGAGGTTAATTGCATAACTCCTTCTTATCTCTCAGCCATAGACTGCAAGAATTAGCACCGTGTCCAAAATTGGATCGGTTGCCGGGTATCATCGGGCTAGTCCCTCCACCTACTCTAAATAAGAAAATTAATATTAAATTAATGGTTAATCCACAATGTAATTTAGATTATTCCATCGTTTGATTTACCTGTCAATGACTTTTCCAATAATTTTATATTTTGAAAAATAATATTGACAGAACTTTTCGTCAAGTGCTAGGATTCACCTAGTGTATTATTACAAATTAATCAAAACACTCTTATCAAGAGCAGGCAGAGGGATATTGGCCCTATGACGCCCAGCAACCGATCGTAATACCGTTGTGAAACGGGGCGCACTAGCGCCAGGATAACTCCTGCAGGGCACGGTGCTAAATCCACCAGAAAGGAATTCTTTCTGAGAGATAAGAGGCAAGGAATGTATATTCTAGAGCCTCTTTCTGTATGGGAAGAGGCTTTTATTATTGTGAAAAGAAAGGATAGAAAATATGATTAGTATAACAAAAAGACATTATGAACCATTGAATGAAAGCACGGCCATCCAACTGGCCAAAGAACTCAATTTATACGAGGAACACGCTAAGTTGAACTGCCGGGAAATCGGTGATGGGAACCTCAATTATGTCTTCCGAATCAACGATTCAATCACCGGCAAGAGCATTATCATCAAGCAAGCATTGCCATATGCAAAAATAATTGGTGAAAGCTGGCCATTGACCATTAAACGAGCAACTATTGAAGCAAAAGTTCTTAGGAAGCATGGAGAATATGTTCCGGAATTGGTCCCGGAAGTATATGTGACCGACGAAGATCTAGCTATTACGATAATGGAGGACCTTTCCCATTTAACGGTTGCTCGAGAAGGGCTCATCAATGGAGAAAATTACCCTAAACTATCACTTGATATCGGGGAATACTTGGCCAGAACACTGTTTTACACATCCGATTTCGCTCTTCATCCTTTTGAGAAAAAACAGCTGGTAACCGAATTTTCAAATCCCGAATTGTGCAAGATTACTGAAGATCTAGTCTTCACAGATCCATTTTTCAATCATGATTCCAATGATTTCGAATCCGAATTGACGGACACAGTCAATGCAATTTGGAACAATCAGCCACTTAAATTGGAAGCGGCACAATTGAAATACAGCTTTTTGACTGACGCCCAGGCATTATTGCACGGAGATCTCCATACCGGAAGTATTTTTGTGAATGAAAAGGAAACAAAAGTAATTGACCCGGAATTTGCTTTTTACGGTCCTATCGGTTTTGATGTTGGACAGTTCTTGGCGAATTTGATCGTTCAGGCAATAACCAGAACAGGTGACAATCGACTTCTGGTTCTGGAACATATATCGAAAACCTGGAATACCTTTTCAGACACTTTTTCAGATTTATGGAAAAAAGATAGCATCGATCCATATGCAAAGGTAGATGGGTATGAACAACATATTCTGAAGAAAATCTTCAGTGACACACTTGGTTTTGCTGGCTGTGAATTAATCAGACGAACAATCGGCTTGGCACATGTTAAAGATTTGGATGGAATTGAGGATAACGAAAAAAGAATACTTCTCAAGAAAAGAACATTGCAAGTAGGCGAAACACTTATATTAAACCGTAATGATTTATTTTCAATCACAGAAGTCATCGCTTTACTGGAGAATAACTCATGACGATCCCGCGTTCAGTTGAATGGAAAAACAATCAATTATTTATTTTGGACCAGCAGAAATTACCGCATGTGATTGATTTTCTTGTCTTGAATACGATAGAGTCTGTTTACGATGCAATTGTCACACTAAAAGTTCGAGGTGCTCCTGCCATCGGAATAACTGCCGCTTATGGAATGGCACTTGAGGCGAAACGATATGATACACAGAGCTTTGAAGTTTTTCTTAAAGCAATTCAACAGGACTTTGAGTACTTAGCCGGTTCAAGACCGACCGCAGTCAATCTTTTATGGGCCCTTGAACGCTTGCTCCATTCCATCAGTTCATCGGAAAGTGTACAGGATGCAAAGCAACTTTTAATGGATGAAGCCATCCGTATCCATCAGGAGGATGAAGAATCTTGCAGAAGCATTGGGGAACATGCCCTATCTTTGCTGGGAGAAAAGTCAAAAATCATGACGATCTGCAATGCAGGATCAATTGCTACGGCGAAATACGGCACCGCCTTGGCCCCCTTTCATCTTGGAAGTGAACGTGGGAAACAGTTTCAAGTATTTGCATGTGAAACGCGACCGGTATTCCAAGGAGCGAGACTTACTGTATGGGAATTACAGCAGTCAGGCGTGGATGTCACGCTGATAACCGACAGCATGGCAGCACATACCATTCATTCCAAAGAAATTGAAGCAATCATAGTAGGCGCCGATCGAATTGCTGCAAATGGCGATACTGCAAATAAAATCGGCACGTTGAATCTGGCTATCCTTGCTCATGCCTACCAAATTCCATTTTATGTCGCAGCCCCTTCCTCAACTTTCGATTTGACTTTCCAGGACGGTATCGATTTTCCGATCGAAGAACGCAGACCGGAAGAAGTGACACATATAGGGGAAATTCCCATTGCACCACCGAATACGACTGTATATAACCCTGCTTTTGATGTCACTCCGGCAAAATATATAACCGCCATCATTTCGGAAAAAGGTGTACTGTATCCAGATTACCGAAAAAATATTAATGGAATAATCGGCAATTAGAATGACAGACAAAAAATAACCGTCAGATCCAGTGGATCTTGACGGTTATTTAGCTTCACAAATTAAGACAATTGATAAATACGTCCATACTTTTCTTCCAGGTATTGCGCTAAATATGAGGCGTTCAGTCCTTCACCTGTTGCTTCCTGTAAAATCTCCAAAGGTTTTTTCATGCTTCCATGCCTATGAACCTTTTCCGTAAGCCATTTTTTGACAGGATCCAGGTCACCTTCTGCACATAATTCATCAAAATTCGGCAGGTCTTCCAGCATTGCCACTTTTAATTGCGAGGTATACATATACCCCAAAGCGTAAGATGGGAAATATCCAAATGCTCCGCCTGCCCAATGGACATCCTGAAGGATTCCTTCTGCATCATTAGATGGCCTTATACCTAAATATTCTTCATACTTATCATTCCAAATCTGAGGGAGGTCTTCCACTTGCATGTCCCCATTGAATAACCCTTTTTCAATTTCATAGCGTATCATGATATGAAGTGGGTATGTCAATTCGTCCGCTTCAATTCGGATTAGAGAAGACTTGGTTGCATTGATAGCAGAAAGGAAATCCTCAATGGCAACATGGCCGAATTGTTCGGGTGCATATGATTTCAGATTTGCATAATTATGCTCCCAGAATTTTTCATTTCGCCCAACAAAATTCTCATAGAACAATGATTGGGATTCATGTATTCCCATAGAGGTGCCACTTGCAATCGGCAGACCTTCCAAATCAGCTGAAATGTTTTGTTCATAAAGGGCATGACCGCATTCGTGAATGGTTCCGAATACTGCCGAGCGGAAATCATGTTCATCGTATTTTGTTGTTATTCGTACATCTCCTCGATTCAGACCTGTTGCAAAGGGATGAACCGTTTCATCCAACCGACCGGCTTCAAAATCATAGCCAAGCTGTTTCAAGATGTCCAGACTGAACTGCTTTTGTTTGTCCTTAGGGAAATACTTGAATAATACGGATGTGTCGGGTTGATTCGGAGATTCTGCAATCTTTTTTGCCAATGGGACGATTTTTTTACGCAATTCACCGAAAACATCATCCAATATTTGTGTAGTCATGCCGGGTTCGTACTCATCCAGGAGTGTATTGTACGGGTTGCCTTCTTTAATGCCCCAATACGTTACAAATCTTTTTGTCGTTTCGACGATTTCTTTTAAATATGGCATAAAAAGGGAGAAATCCGATTTTTCTTTCGCTTCTTCCCAAACAGCTTCTGACTTTGAAGTCAAAATGACGTAATCCTTGTATTCTGAAGCCGGTATCTTTTTGTTCATTTCATATTCTTTTTTAACATCTTCAAATGTACGTTTAATAATTGGATCCAATGACTCCACATGTTTTTCAAGTTCATCCAGCATAGCAGCCAATTCCCCTGAAGTTTGCATGGCGAATACTTCCGAGGACAATGTCCCAATGACTTGAGAGCGTTGGTCTATGCCTTTTTTAGGAGCACCCGTACGTAAATCCCAATACATTAAACTGATTGCTTCGGAATAAGCCTGCATTTTTTTTACATATTCTAAGAATTTCTCTATTGTTTCCATTGATACTCCCCCTTTGCTTAAAACATCTTCTTCATTTTACCATAACTGACAGAAAAGTTTATTTACAACAAAAAAATAGAGACCGAATTCCATCCGGGAGTACAGGATGGAATACAGGTCTCTTCATATTATGTCCAACTTATTTCAACTGGAAGAACTTGTATAAATGAATCGCGCAATTTCATTTCATCTTCCGAAAGCAGTAAGTGAATGGAACCATGATCCACCGATGTACGAATCAATCGCCCAATCCCCTGTTGAAGTCGAAGTAACATAAATGGAAGTTCCACTTCTTCATAAGGGTTATTCGAAAATTTTCGTTTTGCATCAAACAATGGGTCCTGTGGTGGAAATGGCAGATCAAAAATGATAACCCGTGTCAATGCTTCTGCAGGTAAATCCAGGCCTTCCCATAAATGATATGAGCACAAAGTAGAAATTTGACCGGACTGGAATTCACGGACAATCGATGATAATTCCCGCTCACCTTCAAATACCATACCTTTTCTTTCGTCATTGGAAATGCTTTGTTCGAATTTCACCATATCAAGTTTCGTCTTGAATAATAACAGAGTCGGTTCTTTGGATTCTGCGAGCAAAGCCTTGGCTTTCTGAGCTTTTGTTACCTTTTCAACAGAATGACCATAAATTTTCATTACTTCCTCGTAATCAAATGGTGACTTGACGCTAAATGAATGGAATTGATCAATGCCTAGCGTGTCTGAGATATAGGTAAAGTCTTTATTGACAGACAAAGTAGCAGATGAAAAGATGACCGGAAGTTTCGTTGAGAATAATTTTTCGTTCAATATGTCTGTCACGAGTCGAGGCATAATAACAAGAGTCTCGATTCCGTCTTTTTCTTCCACCCAATCTACCGCTTCTCCATTTTGAACGAATAATTGTAGAGAAAACACATATTTCTCCAAATATTCTTCAACCATACGAAGATCATATTCATCTATCGTATAAAGTTCGGACTCAAAAACAAATTCTTCAAGAAGCTCTTCAACCAATTTCACTAACTGACTGCCGATTCGTAGTACTTTTTCTGTTTTCTTGATATGCATACGTTCGCCTTCGGTGCCATGTGAATGCTCCAGTAATTCTTTGAAGAAATCATCATGCAGGTCCTGAAGATTTTCCATCAAACGCAATGTCTTTTCACGTACTCCGTCCTGAGCAACTTTGTCTATCAACGATACAAGAGTCTGGCTTTGCACTTCATATGTCAATGCACGCTGCGCAGCGAATTCCAATAAATGACCTTCATCCAAAACAATCATGGAGACATCGGGCAATAAAGGCATTTGACCTTCACGCACACGTGACTCTTTTGTCCAAATATGTTCCATCAAAAAATCATGTGAACAAATGATTAAATCGGCCGCTTCACGATAATTTTGGCGATGGATTGTCTGCCCACATCGATTGCGTATATCACAGACTCCACATTGCTGGATCGGATGGAAATTCACTTTCTGCCAATCTTCGTCACTTACGTCCGGGAATGCACTGCGCTCCCCATAAGGATGTACCGACTGCAATGATTGATGACCATAGACAAAATCCGGAATTCCATCTTCTATTTGTTCGATAAAATCGTCCTCATTTGTCTTCTGTTCGGTTTCAAGTCTTTTTATGCATAAGTATTGATTACGGGATTTTGCTAGACGGACATCAATGTTCCATCCGAGGGTATCCTGTAGTTTTTGAATATCTCCTTCTTTTTTGACCAATTGATCGATCAATGTTTCATCCGCACAGGATATTAATGCAGGTTTGCCCGTATATCGAGCATAGGAAATTGCTGGAAGCAGATAGGCGATCGTTTTTCCTGTACCTACCCCGGCTTCAGCAAATAATACACTTTTATCTTTCAAGGCCTTTTCGATCTGATAAGCCATGAATATCTGTTCATCGCGGCATTCAAATCCTTTTTCAGGCAATTCATCATAAAGGACATCCCCCATCCAGTCACCTAGTGATTCAAAAAAAGAACGGTCCTTGGATAGCGAGAATGGTAATGTTTGTTTCATAGAAATCTCCTTTCAAACGTTAAGAAAACGGATAGGTTGTCCTATCCGTTTGATGTGTTATTCACGAGGCGACTTTTGACCCCAATATTGATAGTATTCAGTTTGAATGAATCCATTGAATAACTTGCGCTTTTTCGTCGCTCTTCTACCGTAGTTTTCTTCGAATTTTTCCATCGAAGAAAGCATATAGACAGACCAAGTTGGGTGTTTATCCATCATGCGGCCAATGTCATGTATCATTTGTTCAATCTCTTCTTTTTCACCGATCCGTTCACCATAAGGTGGATTCCCGATCATGACACCATCCAATGAAGTGGTTGTAAAATCACGCACTTGACGCTGTTTCCAATGTATCAAATCCGCAAATCCCGCTTCAACTGCATTATTGGATGCAACTTCAATCATGCGATGATCAATATCAGTGCCGGTGATATCCAAGGGCTGGTCATAGTTCGCTAAATCTTCCGCTTCCAAACGAACTTCATCCCAAATCTTTTTGGACATCCAAGGCCAGTCTTCGCTAAGAAATTCGCGATTATACCCCGGCGCCAAATTTTGTCCAATCATTGCAGCTTCAATCGCGATCGTACCCGAACCACAGAAAGGATCGACAAACGGTCGGTTTGGATTCCACTTGGATATGTACACCAATGCAGCTGCCAAAGTTTCTTTCAATGGAGCTTCACCCTGGCCAAGTCGATAGCCCCTTTTATGAAGTCCGACACCACTGGTATCGATAGTAATCGTAGCGATATCTTTCAGGATGCTTACTTCAATCTTGAATGTTGGACCCGATTCGTCCAGGAAACCAATTCGTTTATGCGCTAATTTCAAACGTTCAACAATGGCCTTCTTTACGATTGCTTGACAATCCGGCACACTGAATAACTTTGATTTAACCGATTTCCCTTGAACAGGGAATGCGGCATCCACCGGTAAATATTTCTCCCAGGGAATTGCTTTCGTCTGTTCAAACAATTGATCGAATGTGGTGGCTTTAAAATCGCCAGCAATGATTTTGACCCGATCCGAAACACGCAGCCACATGTTGGCACGTGCAATTGCCCGCTCGTCACCTTCAAAATGGATTTTACCATTTTCGGTTTTTGTTTGATATCCCAATGCTTTTACTTCGTCTGCAACAATGGATTCCAGTCCCATTGCTGAAGTTGCAACCAATCGATGAGTTGTCATTTTCTCATCCTTTCTTATCATATAAACATTCATTCGTAATTATGCTTTACTTTTATAGGGTATACAAAAAGTTCGCTAAAAATAGCCGGCAATTTCATTCGTCGGCTAGTGTGGCTCTGTTTATACCTTTTTTATACATTAAAAGAAAAGCTCTCCGAATTAGTGGAGAGCTTGATTAATCAAGTTATACCATTAGAAAATCCAATAAGCCATGTTTTGTTTTCACGTACTCAAACGGCAAAAGCCTCGTACAAGTGATTAGTAATCATCTATCTACAGAACAAGTCTGTCCCTCAATCCGTTCAATTCCTTCATGAGAGTGCCCCTACCATAATTTGGGTTTCTCGCTCGTGGGGTTTACCCGTTCCACCTGAACCGTTTCCGGAACAGCTCCGTCACTGTGGCACTTTTCGGGGAATCTTGACCATATCCGAAGACTTAGGTGTTATTCCCGCCGTCAGCTTTTACGCTGCCTTAGCTTATTTTTTGGCTAAGCACGAACACTACGGTCATCTCAGAACCGTGCGAGCATGGACTTTCCTCTACAATGTCTAGCATTGCAGCGATT
>Ga0209013_10003918_pt1 | contig 13116 bp, 8 predicted proteins | sample Cruoilmetagenom2_FD_187291 | JGI IMG/M metagenome (GOLD analysis project Ga0209013, IMG submission 187291) | Oil polluted marine microbial communities from Coal Oil Point, Santa Barbara, California, USA - Sample 2 (SPAdes) (version 2) | ecosystem: Environmental > Aquatic > Marine > Oil seeps ... | reverse complement strand
AAAAGTCACCTTTTCACGTGGCACTTGGGAAGGATTAGGCGGGGAATCGTTCATCGGTGATCTTGAGCCCTTCCTGCTTACCCTCGAACCGGGTGCCAACAGCGGCCGTTTCGGTATGACTCACACCGGTCATGAGCTCGTTGTTTGTCTAACCGGAGAGTTAGAATACGAAGTTGAGGGTAAACGGTTCACAATGGATACTGGAGATTCTCTCATTTTCGCCGCCAATCTAAGCCATCGCTGGCGCAACCCTGGCAAGGTGCCTACGAAGGCGATTATCACTCTGACCTGTTTCGAAGTTGGCGAGCATCCCAGCGAATATCATATGCAATCGCCAGACACTGAAGAGGATGTGGTGGGTGAATAGTTCGCTGGGAAGATAATCTGTCCACCCGCGCAACTGGACTTGTGCTATAATACCGCCCAATATAGATCAGAGCTCTTTTGCTGGATTATCGATCACCGGAAAGTTGAAAATGATAGCCATCTCCACCCGAAGACAGTTAGGCAATATGGATAATGATGATAATTGCCTCGGAGCGCGCCGGGTTCGCGGTCATGGGATGCAGATACTCTGATCCTGATTACGACCTTGATATCGCCCGACGCGGTTTGCGAAGGGCGATTTTTTTATGCGGAGGCAAACATGTATAAAACGCATACTTGTGGGGAGCTGAACCAGGAGCATATTGGACAGACGGTTGTGCTGGCCGGGTGGGTTAACCGCCGGCGTGACCATGGCGGGGTAACTTTTATCGATCTGCGCGATAGATTTGGGATGGTGCAGGTAGTTGCCGACCAAGAAGCGCATCCTGATGAGCACGCCACTCTTTCTCCAGTCCGCATGGAGTGGGTCATTCAGGTTGCTGGTGTTGTCCACCCGCGGTTACCTGGGATGGAGAATCCCAAATTGGCCACGGGAGCGATTGAGGTTGAGATTGAGCGTGTGAAAATCCTCAATCCTGCCAAACCGACCCCATTCTTGATCAGCTCGGAGGAGGAGGTCGATGAACAAATGCGGCTGCGTTATCGCTACCTCGATTTGCGCCGTGAACGGATGAGCAGCAACCTGGAACTTCGCCACCGCGTGATCAAATTCATCCGCGATTACCTGGATGAGCAGAGCTTCCTGGAGGTGGAGACGCCGATCTTATTCAAGTCCACTCCTGAGGGGGCACGCGACTATTTAGTGCCCTCTCGTATCCATCCGGGTGAATTCTACGCCCTGCCGCAGTCACCGCAGCAGCTGAAGCAGCTGCTAATGGTAGCAGGTGTCGAGCGCTACTTCCAAATCGCCCGCTGCTTCCGTGATGAAGACCAGCGCGGCGACCGTCAGCCGGAATTTACCCAACTTGATCTTGAGATGTCCTTTGTCGATCGTGAAGATGTGATGGCGCTTGCCGAAGATTTGTTCACGAAATTGGTAAAGAATGTCGTGCCGCATAAACAACTGCTGGCGGAACCCTGGCCCAGGCTCACCTATTCAGAAGCTTTAACCCGTTTCGGCAAAGATAACCCTGACCTGCGGTTTGGGATGGAGCTCGTTGATATAGGCGATCTGGCAGGGGCGTCCGGTTTCCGTGTGTTTGAGAGTGTAGTTGGCAGCGGTGGTAGCGTGCGCGGGATAAACGCCTCTGGACTGGGTGATTACAGCCGTAAGCAGATTGATGAACTGACAGAATACGTTGGAAAATTCGGCGCTCAGGGTCTGGCTTATCTGGCGCTTACCAGTGATGGGCAGCAGCGCTCATCCTTCGCTAAGTTTACGGACGAGACCACGCTGCAGTCCATTCAGGAGTGTATGGCTGCCCAACCTGGTGACCTGCTCCTGTTTGTAGCTGGGCAGCCGGAAGTGGTTTTTGAGTCGCTTGGCCGTCTCCGTGAACTGCTGGGGGACCGCTTGAGTCTTCGTAATCCAGATTTGCTCGCATTTTGTTGGGTTACGGATTTCCCCTTCGTGATGTGGAACCCTGATGAAACGCGTTGGGACCCGAGCCACCATCTTTTCACCGCACCAATGCCAGCTGATATCCCCTTGCTTTCGGAGGATCCAGGTCGGGCACGCGGCCAGCAGTACGATATGGTGCTGAACGGTAACGAGGTCGGTGGAGGATCGATCCGGATTCACGAAAGCAAGCTCCAGGCTCAGGTCTTCGAATTGATCGGACTTGAGCCGTCTGTCGCTCAAGAACGTTTTGGGCATATGCTGGAGGCTTTTGAGTATGGCACACCACCACACGGAGGTATAGCTCCGGGTATCGACCGGATTTGTATGATTTTGGCTGATGAACCCAACATTCGAGAGGTGATCGCTTTCCCGAAGAACCAAATGGCACGCGATGTGATGGGCGATGCGCCTTCGCCTGTCGAACCGGATCAGCTGGAAGAGCTGCATCTAATAATAGATTTGGAGTGAAATTACCGATGCATGCAATTGGAATTGAGGAGTGAATTATGACCCCGATGATACGAGTTGATAAGGTTACGCAATACGATGGGCAGGAGGTAACGGTGCGCGGCTGGGTATATAACCGCACCCATAAAGGCAAACTGGTCTTTATTCTACTGCGCGATGGCTATGGCTTCATTCAATGTGTAGCTTGGAAACCTGACCTTGACGAGACTTTATTTGACCAGCTGATCCACATCCCCCAGGAGTCATCGCTGATCATCACTGGCACGGTCCGGGCTGACCAGCGTGCCCCAGGCATCCCGGGCGGTTACGAGCTGGGCATCAAAGACGCACAGATCATCCAAGCAGCCGATGAAGATTATCCAATGGCTTTGAAGGAGCACGGCGTAGATTTCGCCCTGGATAATCGCCACTTCTGGCTCAGAATGCCCAGCCAATGGGCGGTTCTGCGTGTGCGCGCCGCTGTAATCCGCGCCATGCGGGAATGGCTTGACGATAACGGTTATATCAATATGGATACCCCCATCCTAACCCCTGCGGCGGGCGAGGGCACGACCACACTCTTTGAGACACCCTATTTTGATCAAGGCAACGTTTTCTTGGCCCAAACTGGCCAGCTCTACAACGAAGCCAATATATTCGCCTTCAGCAAGGTGTACTGCTTCGGCCCCACTTTCCGCGCTGAAAAATCTAAAACGCGCCGCCATCTGACCGAGTTCTGGATGATCGAGCCCGAGATCGCTTTCTGCGATCTAGACCAGCTGATGGAAGTTGAGGAGCAGTTCACCAGCTATATTGTCCAATATGTCCTGAAGAACTGCAAAGCCGAACTCGTCACGTTGGAAAGAGATACCAGTGCCTTAGAGAAAATTGAGCCACCGTTCCCGCGCATTTCCTATGATGAAGCACTGGAAATCTTGACCGACGCACGGGTAGCCACCGCGGACACCGAACAGAAAGCATTGCTGGCGATGGAGTGGGGTGGCGACTTCGGTTCACCGCATGAGACAGAGCTTGCCTCCCGCTTTGAAAAACCAGTCTTTGTCTACGGCTACCCTACCCAGGCGAAGGCGTTTTATATGGAACCCTGGCCAGATAGACCAGAAGTATCGAAGAGTGTTGACCTGTTAGCTCCGGAGGGCTATGGTGAGATAATCGGTGGCAGCGAGCGGATATCCAACCGTGAGCTGCTGCTTGAGCGGATACACGAACACGGATTACCCGAGGATGCGTTCAAATGGTACCTGGACCTGCGTCGTTTCGGCAGTGTCCCGCACAGCGGCTTTGGCATGGGCATTGAACGGACCGTATCCTGGATGTGCGGTATCAGTCATATCCGGGAGACCATCCCCTTCCCCCGTACGATCAATCGTGTCTATCCGTAATCGTCGGACTATACAATTCTATTAGGAGCTCTTGAAAAAATTAGAATTAACGGGAATGCTTGCACATCTTGAAATTTTTATGGTATAAGATGATTACCCTGCTGTGCGCGTGATGCCGCACTCCGGTTTTGAGCCAACACCCACTTATAGGGTCTCGATCTTACGGGTTGTACGCGATAGGCCTGAGCCAAGGCGGAGCATCCGAGGAGAGACCCAACCTGCGAAGGCAGGTTCAAAACTTCGCTGCACACGGCATGGTGGGGTGTTCATTTCCTAGCTACCCCCTCGGTTGGTTAGGAAAGAAGAGAGATACCTCTCGAGCGTCAGTTCAGAGGTGTCTTTTTTTTTGTTATAAATTTTCCTACTTAATTTACTGATGCTTTGGTTTTGATACCCAGGTGCTTGATATCCCTGAAGCATTTATGTATTCGTCCTCTCTATTGACGTACATGAGGATGGCATGCAATTTAGATACACCCAAGCGAATGATTTCCCCTTTGAAGCAAGCATACTTGAGTGATATAATCGCCTTGTTCGGATAAATTTACTCCGAATACTAATAAAATCGACCACAGGATATTATCGATGAACAAAACCATGATAGGCGCGGATGGTCAGATTGCACTGTTATCGCAAGCCGAGCGTCTCCACCAGCAGGGAAATTATCAAGCCTCCCAGGAGCTTTGTACGGATGCTCTGATGGACTCAGATCTTTCAAATCAAGACCGCATAGATTGGCTGAGTCTCCGGGCGGCATGCTACGGGGGTTTATCATCCTTTGATAAACAAGCCGCAGATTTATCAGCGATCAACCAGTTGGTTGGTGAAGCACTAGTTGAACGTGAGGCCGAACTGGCTTTGATCAAGCGTGTCCAGGAGGGGCTGAGTGAGAAGCTGGAGCTACAGGCGATCTACGACCTTGTTGGAGAGGAGATCCGCCAGATCTTTGATGCCCAGGTGGTGACGGTCTACGGTTTTAACCTGGATACACATATCCAAGAACTTTATTATGTATATGAGAAAGGGGAGCGTTATTACCCCGCGCCGGTAGATTACTCGGGAAGGCCGATAGTCGATACAATTAAATACCAGGCGCACTCTCACCGGGCTGTGATAATTAATGAGGGGGTCGCTGAATATATGGCAGCCCAGGGTCTCAGCACGGTTGAAAATACCGAACCACCCAAATCGGTCATCGTTGTACCGGTAACTGAGATCGACAACAAATCGGTCGCCATCACCCTCCAGGATGTCGATCGTGAAAACGCTTTTTCGGAAGCGGATGCCCGATTGCTTGAGACGTTGGCCCAGAGCATGTCCCAGGCTTTAGAAAATGCTGCACTGTTTGACGAGACCCAGCGGCGCAATGCTGAATTGGAGATTATCAACCGCATCCAGGAAGGTCTTGTAGCTCAATTAGACTTGCAGTCAATTTACGACCTGGTCGGGGATACCCTAGTGGACATATTTGAGGCGCAAATGGTCGCCATCGCTGGCGTCGACCTGGAGAAAAACCAGACGATCATGCATTACTTGATCGAGAAAGGTGTGCGTTTCTACATTGACCCCAAGCCAATCAGCGGGTTGACCCAAAGGATGGTTGATCGGAAAGAGCCGTTCATCGTCGGCACTGCGGCAGAGTTCGATGCATTAGATGCAGAAACTGTTGCGGGGACAGAAGAATCAAAATCAGGTTTATTTGTCCCCCTGATCGTCGGTGATAATCTGCGCGGTGGTATCAGCATCCAAAACGTTGACCGGGAACATGCGTTTTTAGAAATCGACCTGCGGTTGTTAACAACGATCGCTAACAGCATGAGTGTTGCCTTGGAAAACGCCCGCTTATTTGACGAAACCCAGCAGCGAAACGCCGAACTTGCCATCATAAATCGCGTTCAGAATGGGTTGGTTGCTCAAATGGATCTGCAATCGATTTATGACGTGGTCGGGGATACAGTCCGAGAGATCTTTGATGCACAGACTGTCGGCATCGCTGGCTTCGACTTAGAAGAGAATATCTTGCAGATTCATTATTTGTGTGAGAAAGGCGAGCGCCACTACCCCAAACCAGGAGAGTTGGGCAAGATCAGCCGCAAGTTGATTTCCACAAAACAGGGATGGAAGATCGATACTATCATACAGTATGATGAAATGGGTATTCCCGCCATCGAGGGCACCGAACCTTCACGCTCTGGGATATATGTGCCACTGATCGTCAGCGATGAAGTTATCGGCGCCCTGTCAATTGAAAATGTCGATTACGAGTATGCATTTGATGATTCCGATTTGCGGTTGATGACCACTATCTCGAGCAGCATGAGCATTGCACTGGAGAACGCGCGCTTGTTTGAGCAAGCGACCCGCCGGGCACAGGAAACAACTGCGTTGGCGGAGGTGAGCCGTGATATCTCCGCCACACTCGATCTAGAAACCGTGATGAAACGCATCGCCACAATGGCGCGTGATCTATTAGGTGCCGAGACGAGCGCCATCTACTTGCTGGATGATCTTGGGACTGGGTACCGGGCGATCAGCGCTTTAGGTCCGATTGCAGAACAAATAAAAGCAGATTTGATTATCCCCGGTGAAGGCATTCTGGGTGACCTTATCCAGAATAAGAACGCAGAATTTATCAATAATTCAGCCAACGACCCCCGTGCCCAGCACATTCCCGGCACACCCAAAGATGTTATTCAGGAACGGATAATGGCTGCTCCTTTGTTGGTCGGTGAATTAGTCAGTGGGATGATAGCGGTCTGGCGTCAAGGCGGTAGTCCGTTTGTTGACATTGAACTTGATTTCCTTACTGGCCTGGCACAGCAAGCCGTGGTGGCGATCGGGAATGCGCGCTTATTCACCGAAGTCGAGCGGCAGAAGGAGTACTTCCAAGCGATCTTCGACAGCAGTCCGGTCGCGATCAGTTCGATGGATCCCGATGGGAAGATCGTTTCCTGGAGCCCGGCGGCTGAGCGATTGTTTGGTTATTCGGCGGATGAAGCACATGGACGGGATGTTGATGCCCTGCTGGCGTCACATCCGGACCTCTATGAGGAAGCTATCAGCTACACCAACCAGCTGCAAATGTCTGGACAGTTCCAAGCGAAAACTGTCCGTACCCGTAAAGATGGCCGACTTGTGGAAGTGGAAGTCCATGCTCGGACAGTCATCGTGGGTGGTCAACCGGTTGGGTATATTGGCATCTACCACGATATCTCTGCGTTGGAACGCTCCCGCCATGCAGCTGAGCGTGCCAACCAGGCGAAGAGCACTTTTTTGGCGAATATGAGTCATGAACTGCGCACACCGTTGAATGCGATTATCGGCTTCACCCGCATCGTCCGTCGAAAAAGTCAGGACCTGCTTCCCGAAAAACAGATTGATAACCTTGATAAAGTGCTGGTTAGCGCTGATCATTTGTTAGGGTTAATCAATACAATCCTTGATATTGCTAAAATCGAAGCCGGTCGGATGGATGTACAAGCTGCCAATTTCAATATACAACCGCTGATTGACACGGCAGTTACTACTGTCTACCCGCTGGTGAAAACCCCAGCTGTCGACCTTCAAACAGACCTACCATCGGACCTGCCGAAGATATATTCCGACCAGGAAAAACTCAAGCAGATTCTGATCAACCTCTTGAGCAATGCCGCCAAGTTCACCCACCAAGGTCAGATCCGCGTAAAGGTGCGTACACATGCTGACCGGCTTGAGATCACCATCTCGGATACCGGTATCGGGATTCCTGCAGAGGCCTTGGGTAAAGTATTCGATGAATTCCAGCAGGTCGATAACAGCACCACCCGCGCTTATGGCGGCACCGGGTTGGGCTTGTCCATCAGCCGGCGCTTTGCCAGGTTATTAGGCGGCGATATCGATGTCTCCAGCCAGGAGGGCAGAGGCTCTCAGTTCGTACTCGTGCTGCCGCTGACCTATGGGGATACGATATCTTCTCTTACACCTCCGACGCCGGTCAAAGCTTTTGAGCGGATTCCTGGAAAGAAAGCCATACTAGTAATCGACGATAATCAAGACACCCAGGATTTACTGCGCGAGAATCTTATCGATGCCGATTACCAGGTCATCGCGGCATACAACGGCGAAGAGGGGCTCCAGATAGCCCGTGAGATAAAACCATACGCGATAACGCTCGATATCATGATGCCGCGCAAAGATGGATGGCAGGTGCTGCACGAACTCAAAACTGACCCAGCTACCCAGGATATCCCAATCATCCTCCTGAGTATCGTCGATCAAAAGGATATGGGCTACCGGTTGGGAGCTTTCGATTACCTGGTCAAGCCAGTTGAGGAGGGGGCGCTGGTCGCGGCTTTGGATCGCTTGACGGATAGACCGGTATCTGGGGCAGCGCTCGACCTGCTGGTCGTGGATGATGACCCGAACATCGCTAATCTGGTTGCTCAATTCTTAGATCAGGAAAAGTATCATGTGCGAGCGGCTGAGGATGGGCTATCCGGTTTGCATGCGCTGCATGAACAGACACCAGACGTGATCTTGCTGGACCTGATGATGCCGCGCTTGAACGGCTTTGAATTCATTTCGCAGCTGAGGCAGGATCTCAGGTACAAGGCGTTGCCAATTATTGTCTTGACTGCCCGCTCGCTGACCGAGACAGATCTGGAAAGGTTGACTGACAGTGTATCCAAAGTGCTCTACAAGGATAGTGTGGAGAAGGAGAAGTTACTGCAAGAACTCTTTGAGGTGCTCGAAAACTTGGCTGAGGCCGAAGGGTGATCTGGATGAAAAATAAGATCCTAATTGTTGAAGATGTTGCATTGAATATGGATCTGCTGGTGCAGATCTTGGAGGATGATTACCAGCTGGTCACTGCTGATGATGGATCCACTGGTATCGCCATAGCTTTTGAAGAAAAACCAGACTTGATCCTGATGGATATGTCTTTACCGGTCATGGATGGTTGGGAAGCTACACGCCAAATCAAAGGCGACCCTACTTTGCAGGATATCCCAGTCATCGGCCTATCCGCCCACGTGATGAGCGGCGATCGCGAGAAAGCGATTGATGCAGGCTGCGATGACTACCTCACTAAGCCGGTCGAAGAAGACCTGCTTTTTGCTTGTTTGGAACAATTTTTGGGGTGAACTATGGAAAGTGAGCGCCCAACAGTTCTGCTTGTCGACGACGAACCGTTCAATCTAGATTACCTAGCGCAGGAGCTCGAGGAGCTAGATCTCGAGGTCCTGACCGCCAGCGATGGGCAGGAGGCTCTAGAGCTGATCGCCGACAGCTCACCAGACATGATCTTCCTGGACATCATGATGCCGCGGTTAGATGGATTTGGGGTCTTAGAACGCCTCAAGGCAACGCCCGATTGGCGCGATATCCCGGTTGTCATCATCTCAGCGGCTTCGGATATGGACAATATCACCCGGGGTATTGAGTTGGGAGCGGAAGATTTCTTGCCCAAACCATTCAATCCGGTGATCCTGCAAGCCCGGTTGAAAGCGGGTCTGGAAAAAAAGCGTTTGCGGGATATTGCCCAGCGTTACCTGCAGTCGCTCGAGCGCGAGCTGGAGATCGGACGCGAGATCCAGGCGGATTTTTTACCCGCAGAGATCCCGCAGCCTACTGGCTGGCAGATCGAAGCCATCTTCCAGGCTGCGCGGGAGGTCGCCGGTGATTTCTATGATGTCTTCTGGATCACAGAAAACCAGTTGGCCTTTATCCTCGGGGATGTCACCGATAAAGGTGTTGGTGCAGCCCTCTACATGGCGCTTATCCGGACACTGTTGCGTGCTGGGGTCTTGATCAACGATGGACAGGGATACGCCGCGCAGGAGCGTCTGTGTAAAGCCGTGCAGTTAGTCAATCACTATATCTGTACGATCCACGATTCGAAGATGTACGCGACGCTGTTCTTTGGCACCCTTGATACATCTAGTGGTGAACTCAATTACGTCAATGCTGGACATGACCCACCTTACCTCATGGAGAGGGGGCAGATCATCGATCAGCTGAACCCCACCGGACCGGCGGCCGGCATCCTGGATGAGGCCACATTTACGATGGAAAGCCGCACGCTTGCGCCGGGCGCTTGCCTGGTGCTATACTCGGATGGGGTTACGGATGCGCTCAACATGGATGGAGAAATGCTCACCCAGGAGCGGTGGCGGGGTATGCTGGAGGGTATCGAGGCGCGCGGTGCGGCAGGAGTTGCTGTCCTCCGTACCCAGATCTTCGACTTCATCGGCGAAGCTGCCCAATATGACGATATCAGCCTGCTGAAACTGCAGCGGGAAGGGGAGTAATGCCAGTCTGTCAAGATGGAATTGTGGTTATTCTTTCGTCAGGATAGGTAGGTAGATATCCTGCCCATCGTAGGTGATGAACAGCCCTATTCCCAAAGTGGGGCATACATGGATGATGTGATTCGTAAACTGGACGGCGCCAACATGGATATCGATCTCACAACGCCAGCCGGTGAAATCGTCTGGCAGCAAGATACCTGCCCGTGGAATGCGGCTGATGATTCCGCCGTCAATAAATGTGCAGTGAAGAACGTCTCGATCTGCCCATACTTCTGCGGTATTGAATACCAGGACTATGTCCTCTGCTGCTACCCGCACCCGAATCCTGTAAAAGACACAGTATAATTGCGCCCGGCATAGGAGGTTTCTTGCTGTGACAAAGGCTGCAAAAACTGTATTAATCATCCTGATAGCGATCGTCTGTGTTGGTTGTGACCAGGTGACGAAATCGCTCGCCCGGGAGCAATTAGAGTCGAGACCGCCCATAATCCTGTTCGATGACCTCGTGCGCATCCACTATTCAGAGAACACGGGTGCTATGCTGGGGTTGGGCGCCAATCTTCCGCCGAACCTGCGCTTTTGGTTGTTGAGCGTCGTGGCGGGTTTGATGCTGGTTGGTATGCTGGTATTTGCCTGGCGATCTGATGCGCTGGATTTCTTCGGTATCCTCGGGATTGGCCTCTTAGTTGGCGGTGGGGTGAGCAATCTCATCGATCGGATTGTCAGTGGCAGGGTAATTGACTTTATGAATATCGGTATTGGCAATCTGCGCACCGGGATTTTCAATGTGGCTGATGTGGCCATTATGCTTGGTGCGGGATTAATTATCGTTTGGAGTATCCGCAGTAGGGATTCTGGGGGTCAAGCTGATCAGAGTACTCATCAGGGTTAGCTGTATCGGTAAAGCGTATAGAATAATCTACACCATGGGGGATGAACCATACCCTATTTGATCCGTATATTAATCACGGGTAGTCGCTATTGCTTTGTCAAGGATGACGAACAAGAACGAACACAATTGAGGAGGGGACAGATGCTCTCGGCCAATTTTAAAAGATTTGTAGCTCTAGCCGCAATACTGATTCTTTCCACTGGATGCAGCCCTCCAAAGCCTATCGAACCCCCAACAGCCGTTCCCGATACGGGTGAACACTGGCCCACGTCTGGTTGGTCTGTATCTGCTCCAGAGGCACAAGGTATGGATTCGACCGTCTTAGGGTCTATGTTAGAAACTATCCAAACCCAGGATTACGCGATCGACAGTGTGACGGTCATCCGCAACGGCTACCAGGTGCTGGATGCCAGCATTCACCCGTACAGTACGTCTGATGCACACATTATCCATTCATGCACCAAGAGCATTGTCTCTGCCTTGGTTGGGATCGCCATCGCTGAAGGTTTCATCGAAGATGTTCATACACCGGTCTTAGAGATCTTTCCGGAGTGGGAAGTTGCGAATGTCGACCAACAAAAAGCGGGTATGACCTTAGAGCACCTGCTGACGATGACTACGGGTTTTGACTGCCAGGATTCGTACTTATACCGCTGGGACGGGCTTAATCAGATGCGGGCAAGTGATGATTGGGTGGGACATGTGCTTGATTTACCCATGATTGCCCCGCCTGGCACCCGCTTCGAGTACTGTAACGGAGCCTCCTTCCTTCTCTCCGCAATCATTTCAGAGACAATTGGCATGAGTGCCCACGAATTTGCTGACCAGCACTTATTTGGACCGCTGGGCATCACCGACTCGACTTGGCCCAGCAACCCTCAAGGGATAAATATCGGCTGGGGCGAGCTCCATATGCTTCCGCACGACATGGCGAAGATCGGCTTTTTGTATTTGAATGGTGGCGAATGGGATGGGGAGCAGATTGTACCTGCTGAATGGGTCGCGGCTTCCACCAGTCAGTACATCCCGGCCACTTTGGAAGATGGCTACGGTTACCAGTGGTGGGTTTCCGATTCAGGTTACTACCTGGCACTGGGTTATGCGGGACAGTTCATCTTTGTAATACCTGAAGAAGACATGGTTGTAGTCTTCACGAGTGATCTCGAGGAGCGCCAGATTGGAAGAAGGAAAAGCTTTCCAAACGTACAAATCATCCCGGCTGCGGTGTCGAGCGAACCGCTCCCAACCAATCCAGAGGCCACTGCCAGACTGCAAGCGGTGATTGATGATTTGGAAGAACCCTAATCGTAAATGGCAATGCTGCTCTCATCGGGGAACATAAACCTGCCGCTCAAGCTTCGAGCGGCAGGTAATATAACAACTACTTTACTTACTCCAGTCCGCTGTAGATTGCGTTCCCCAGCAGGCGGAAAGTGTTCTCTGGGTGACCGCGGAAGGTCGTATCTACACCGATCAATGTGACATCGGTATCGCCGGTTGTACGGGTTACGATCACCGGCATACCTTCTGCTCCGCTGGATTGCCACTCCGGCCAGTAGCCTGATTCCAGGAAGTCGCCTGGGGTATAGCTGGCGGCGATTTCAACCCCAGCCCCCATTTTAGTGAACCAACCGGGTCCGTAAACGAAGGCGAAGTCCTGTGCCCAATAGCCTGCGCTGACGGAGTTGGTATCATCGTAGTCCAGCTTCACGATCGCGTTGCCGGAAGCGGTTGCGTATTCCACGTCGATGATCCCAGCGCTGGTTGCGAAGCCTACGCTGCTACTTGAGACACCCAATCCGACATAATCACCGCCCGATTCGAAGAACTCCGTAAGGGCCTTTTTGCCATTCTGGCTGATCCCCGACCAGCCTTGGCCCTGGTTTATAAACAGATCATACTCCGTGATTAATCCGGCGTTGATATCCTGTGCGGAAATTTCATCGAAATCGAAGCCCAGCACCCGCAGTGCATGCAGCACGCCCTCATCACCGTTGACCGCGATCTTAAGCTTCTCCAGTTGGATGGCGTCGATAGGAATCCCACTCAATCCCATCAGATCGAGTGCATAATTTTGGCTGAGTTCTTTCGCATAGTTCTCGGGTACGATTATTGTCCCTGCTATAAAGAAACTAT
>Ga0209013_10003917_pt1 | contig 13116 bp, 13 predicted proteins | sample Cruoilmetagenom2_FD_187291 | JGI IMG/M metagenome (GOLD analysis project Ga0209013, IMG submission 187291) | Oil polluted marine microbial communities from Coal Oil Point, Santa Barbara, California, USA - Sample 2 (SPAdes) (version 2) | ecosystem: Environmental > Aquatic > Marine > Oil seeps ... | reverse complement strand
ACATGTGCCACTGAGTCAATCCGTATAATCTCCTTACCTCTTTCATCAAAAGCAATTAATGTGGGCGCATAAAACAGATTAAGCTGTTCAGCCCATTTTTTTGCGGTGATTCGCTGACCATCCGGCGTAATCACAGGCGTATCTGAATTCATGTCCAGCTGCACAATTTCAAAATGAGTCAGCAGTTTTTTAGTGTCTTCAAATTTTAAAGGCTCTGAATGCAGAACATCACAGGCATGGCAGTCCTGCTGTTCAAAAAAGACCAGCAAGGGATCCTGAGCTTTAAAACGACTTCGATCCAGAGCATAGGGTGGTGACATGAAAAAATCTTCATCATTCATACCTGAAATTTCAAACTTGGGTGGTGGATCCGCTCGGAGCATATAACTGCGAAAGGATTCTTCTTTATAATAACCGCGCTCCACATATTCCATGGCTGCACGAAATTTATACGGCGGATAATAACCACGCAGCATCAGCGCCTTGTTGCCCTGGATATCATAATAAATCAATGAGGGAGTAAAATTGGCTTTTTCCCGTAAGGCATATTCTCTTTCAGTCATAAGCTGCCCATCGGGTGTTGTGACTTCCTTGCTGCCCCAGATATTAATCGGGATCACTTCAAAGTTTTTTCGTGTATAGGCTTCAATATCTTTCTGACCAAAATCTTTATCAATCAGTGCCTGGCAATAAGCGCAGTGTTTTTGACCAAAATAGACAATAATTCCTTTCTTATCAGCCGCGGCAGCTTCCTGTATGTCATCAGGTAACTCCAGAAAGCTCTTCTTAAACCACTCCGGGTAAATAATTTCAGGTATAACCGGCTGATCATTAAAACCATTTTCCCATTCATCATCCCAGTCGTCATCTTGCTCTGCTGCAGATAAATTCAGACATAGAGTCAATGTCATTAGAAAGGTTATTATTTTACGCATTAATAGATTGCCTAAGTTTTCTGCTCATTCTCCAGCCCTTTTTGGGTAATTTCCTTGTACAGAGAAAGCATTTTCATAATCAGTGTTTTTAAATCATCATTCAACTCAGAAATATAATGTTCATTCTTGCGGGCATCTTGAAACACTTCATCCAGAAAATTCATATCATAGTCATCCAGTTTATTGCCCTGATTGACTTTTTCTCTGATATCAAGAAGACGCGGCAGACGATGCTTTTCAAAACGCTCCAGCAGTGCTTTAATAACCATCTGATCTTTTGTATTTTCGTTCATTGCATCTCTCTCTTTGAAAACCTATTGAAATTATGACAGACGAATGTTAAAAATACCAATGACTTTTATTATAGTAAGGCTGACGTTTTATGTTCAAATCATTTTCTTTTCTGCTTCAGCCATTTGCTCTGCTGATTCTTTCTCTATGCAGCAGCCACGTTTTTTCTGAAACATCCTCAGTTATACGTCTGGCCACAACAACCAGCACGCAAAATTCCGGTCTGCTGCAAAGTATCTTACCCCAATTTGAAAAAACAAGCGGTTATCAGGTTCATGTTATCGCCGTGGGTACAGGCAAGGCACTGAAAATGGGTAAAGATGGAGATGTTGATGTTCTGATGGTTCATGCGCCCTCAGCAGAGAAACAATTTATTCACGACGGCTTTGCTATAAAACGTTATGACCTGATGTATAACGATTTTATTTTAGTCGGCCCGGACAATGATCCCGCGGGCTTAAGCTCTGCAAAAACAGCCCAGGAGGCCATGTCAAAGCTCATCCATCATCAAGCTCTGTTTATCTCCCGCGGCGATGATTCCGGTACCCATAAAAAAGAACTGACATTATGGCAACAGCCTGAGAACTTACCTGAAAACAAGTGGTATCGTGAAGCCGGACAAGGAATGGGTAAGGTGCTGCAAATGGCCAATGAGTTAAATGCCTATACCCTCACTGACCGGGGTACCTGGCTTTCAGCTAAAAACAAGCTCACTTTAAAAATAGTTTTTTCCGGTGATCCTGCACTATTTAATCCTTATGGTATTATTGCTCTAAATCCCCAACGCCATCCTGACCTCAATCATAAGGGAGCACAGGCATTCATAAACTGGCTTATCTCACCAAAAGCTCAGCAATTGATTGGCGAATACCGGGTAAACAACACACCACTATTTATTCCCTCTGCAGACAGCGCTCAAGTAGCCGAATCTAACTTATAATATATTAAATTTTTAAAAGGTCATTCTACACAACACCCCTCATTCCCATGCAGAGTATGGGAACGAGAATATAGCTCACTGATGGATCCTCGTTCCCACGCTCTGCGTGGGAATGCGTACCTCATTTTCACCACTTCGTACAAACCTCAATTACCCCTTCCTTGCCCAGATAATTACGTGCACTGGAATAACGCCAGTGTTCTGCCTGATCAACATAACCACGATTTACAGGATTCTCATGAATATAGACAATTTTTTGCAGCATCATTTCGCTATTTTGTATCCATTCTGGATGCATACCTTCCTGCCAGAACTGGTATGCACTATCCTGTTTATGTACTTTTTTATAAAACTTCAATTGATCTAATATAGGTGTTACGTTGTTTTCACTAAAATAGTTTATTAGTTTTCTTGCCGTAAATGATTTAAATCTTGCCATATCTTTATCCAGCTGCTGACTCTGTACCAGCAAGTGACAATGATTTTCAAGAATGACATAAGCATAGAGTTTTAGGCCTTCTGCTTGTAAAAATTTTAATGAATTAAGAATGATTGCTACTGTTTGGGGTCTTGTGAATGCTGGAATCCAATGTAAAACTGTACAGGTCACAAAGTGTGGTAACTGGGAATCAATTATTTTATAGCGGCTTCGACCCATTGTTGTTACTCCATATGCATTCCCATGCAGAGCATGGGAACGAGAATAAAAGTCACTCTACACAACACCCCTCGTTCCCATGCTCTGCATGGGAATGTATATTTCTAAAAGGTCACTTTATTCAACAGTGACACTTTTTGCAAGATTTCTGGGTTGGTCGACATCTGTACCTTTTATTATGGCAACATGATAAGAAAGGAGTTGTAGAGGAATGGTGAAAACCATGGGGGCTATGAGGGAATCAATTTCACCAACCTTTATGACTTTGATTGCTTCTTCCTCTTCCAGATCGGCATGGGTATCTGCGAAGACATAGAGTTTTCCACCTCGGGTTTTGACTTCCTGTAAGTTTGATTTCAGCTTGCCAATCAGATCATTATTGGGAGCGACGGATACCACGGGCATATCTGCATCTACCAGAGCCAGTGGACCGTGTTTTAATTCGCCTGCGGGATAGGCTTCAGCATGGATATAGGAAATCTCTTTAAGTTTTAATGCCCCTTCCATGGCGATGGGGTATTGGGTTCCTCTACCTAAAAACAAGGTATGATTCTTGTCTGAAAAGTCTTTGGAAAGCTCTTCAATCTCAGCATCAAGCTGAAGTGCTTTTTCAATCTGAACAGGTAGTTTTCTCAGACTTTGTACTGCATCTTTTTCCAGTTTTGTATTTCCTTTTTCTTTTGCAATGCAGATAACCAGCATTAATAAGGCAACCAGTTGCGTGGTAAACGCTTTGGTTGATGCGACACCAATTTCCGGCCCTGCATGAGTCATAAACGCAAGACTTGACTCTCTTACCAGAGAGCTTTCAGGAACATTACAAATTACCAGTGAATATTGGGCACCCTGTTTTTTCGCTTCTCTTAATGCCGCTAACGTATCCGCTGTTTCACCGGATTGAGAAATTGTCAGAATTAATGTTTTTTCACTATAAAAGGCTTTACGATAGCGAAACTCACTGGCTACTTCTATCATACAGGGGATACCTATAATCCCTTCAATCCAGTACTTTGCGACCAGTCCAGCATGATAACTGGTACCACAGGCAATGATGTAGACGGAATCAACTTGTTTAAATATTTCTCCTGCACCGTGACCAAAAGCATTGGTAAAAACATGTTCACTATCAATTCTTCCTTCCAGGGTATCGGCTATCGCTTTCGGCTGCTCATAGATTTCCTTGAGCATATAGTGGCGATATTCACCACGTTCCACTGCATCGGCACTGATATCACTTTTTCGCATCGGACGTTCAACTTCGTTGCCCTGTGCATCATAGATAATAATTGAATCACGGGCAATATCTGCAATATCACCCTCTTCAAGAAAAATAAATTGTTGTGTGACAGGTAATAAGGCAGAAACATCTGAGGCAATAAAGTTTTCACCAATTCCCAGACCAATAACCAGAGGACTGCCGCTTCTGGCAGCTATTAATCGCTCTTCATTATTATCTATTACTCCCAGCGCATAGGCTCCATCCAGCTGCTTAATAGTTTCCAGCACAGCATGCAGTAAGTCTTTACCCTGTTTTTTATACTCACCAATTAAATGTACAATACTCTCACTATCCGTCTGCGAATCAAACTGCACGCCCCGACCCTGTAATTCAGCTTTTATCTGCTCATAATTTTCTATAATACCATTATGAACAAGCGCAATATTTTCTTCACTCATATGAGGATGAGCATTGTGTTTAGCCGGTTCACCATGGGTTGCCCAGCGGGTATGTGCAACGCCGATATATCCTTTGAGCGGTACCTTTTCCAGTTCATCAGCAAGCTGTGACACTTTGCCCAATGCTCTTTGTCTGTTAATAGTCTTGTTCTGATCCTGAATAGCCAGTCCGGCAGAGTCGTAGCCCCTATACTCCAGCCTCCGCAAACCTTCTATTAAAATTGCTTCAACATTTCTTTCTGCAACAGCCCCAACAATTCCACACATAATTTATTCCTGAATCCCTGTTACTTAATATTAGTTACTTAGTTTTTATTTGTTTTTTTTACCGGTCTTTTCCAGCTTGAAATTGTTTTTTGCGCAGCACGAGTAAAGGTCAATTCACCTGCCAGGGCATTTTTACTCAGTGTTGAACCAGCGCCGATGGTTGCATTATCACCAATTTCTATGGGGGCAACCAAAGCACTATTGGAACCAATGAATACATTATCACCAATTTTGGTCAGATGCTTGTAAGCGCCGTCATAATTACAGGTGATGGTACCGGCACCAATATTCACATTTTCACCCATCTCGGTATCACCAATATAGCTCAGATGATTGACCTTTGAACCTTTGGCAATATGGGCTTTTTTGATTTCAACAAAATTACCCACTTTGGCATTTTTGTCCAGTTGCGTCTCCGGTCGAAGACGAGCAAAGGGCCCAATATGACAGCCACTATCTACCTGAGATTTTTCAATAATACAATTTTCCAGAATCTCTACATTATCACCGATGATTGCATCTTTTAGAATTGAATTGGCACCAATTGATACATTATTGCCGATTTTGCACTCACCTTGAAGAATAACATTAATGTCAATTGTAACATCATGACCAACTTCTACCGTACCACGCAAATCAAAGCGTGCCGGATCTTTTAAGGTGACCCCCCTGGTCATTAAAGCAATTGCCTGGCGATGTTGATATTCACGTTCTATTTCTGCTAATTGTATTTTATTATTGATACCTTCAATTTCTTTATTATCTGCAACAATATAGCTCGCCACTGTTTCACCTTCACTCACTGCCAGTTCAATCAGGTCGGTCAAATAATACTCACCCTGAGCATTGTTATTGCCAATTTTTTCCAGCCATAATTTCAGTTTATCCCCATCAACGGCCATAACACCGCTATTAATTTCTGTAATCTGTTTTATTTCGGCACTGGCATCTTTTTCTTCAACAATTTTTTCTACACCATCTTTGTCATTTCTGACGATACGCCCATAGCCCGCTGGATTGTCCAGGCAAGCGGTTAACAAGGCCAGAGATTTGTTTCCTTTTTTCGCCAGCAGTTTTTCCAGTGTATTGGCTCCTAATAATGGTACATCACCGTATAAAATCAGGGTAGTCGCTGAATCATTTATATTTTCAATGGCTTGCTGTACCGCATGAGCTGTTCCAAGCTGCTCTTTTTGTTCACACCAGAGCAGCTCTTCACCCACAAGTGATAATTTAACTTGCTTCCCACCATGGCCATAGACGATAGCAATTGACTCAGCCTTTAGCTCCCGGGCACTGTCAACCACATGCTGAAGCAGAGTTTTTCCAGCCAGGTGATGTAAAACTTTAGGTTTACTGGAATACATTCTAGTTCCTTTCCCTGCCGCCAGAACAATAACCTGAAGTGATTTATCAGCTGAATTTATGCCATTCATATTTTCTTTAACTCTCTTCTCATTTTATAGATAGTTTGTCACTTAAATTGTGCTTATTATTGTATTTTCTGTAAAAAAATTAAAGTTTATCGCTCATACGGATTTGAACTCGTTCACAGAATAAGGGTAAACCCTAAATACATATTGTTTACCCTTGATTTTTCTTCTTATAATCTATATTATTAATTTATAATATAGTTGTTAAAGGTCGTTATGTTTAATTTAATTTCAGTGATTATATTGTCTGCAAATATAAATCTTGGTTTTATATCTGATCTTGATGCAAACGAAGTCACTAATAAGCCACATACAAATAAATCAGAAGTGTTAAATGATTACTACAAAGAGTTTAATCATATTTCCACTTCGGGTGTAAAATGCAATTGCCTCGAACATCAGCAAGTACTGAAAAAAGACTTGCTTGGCAGCTATTATTCTGAATTTATCAAATAACGATTATTCACTGTAATTAACATAAAAGCTCAAAATCAACAAAAAAGGCCGCATCACTTTAGATAGTGAAACGGCCTTTTTTGTTGCTCACACTGAATCAATGAACAGAATTAGTGTCCACTTTTCTTCTTACGCAGTTTCTCAATCAATCTTAATTGTGCAATGGCTTCTGCCAGTGAGGATTCAGCTTTGGCAAAATCAATTTCTGATTCCTGATCAATCAAAGCTTCTTCAGCTCGCTGTTTTGCTTCCATAGCCGCATTTTCATCCAGATCACCGGCTCTGAGTGCTGTATCAGAAAGAATAGTAACCACGTGCGGCTGAACTTCAAGCAAGCCACCAGAAATATAGATAGATTCCTGAACACCACCCTGTTCGGTCACAATGACCTCACCTGCTTTCAAGGTAGAAAGTAACTGGGAGTGCTGAGGCATAATACCCAGATCTCCCATCTCACCTGGAACGATAACCATCTCGGCTAAATTTGAGAAAATCTCTTTTTCAGCACTGACGATATTTAATTTCATGGTCATTGCCATGATAATTCTCCTTAATAGAAGTGATCCTTAGACCGCTTTTGCCCTTTCAAGCACTTCTTCAATACCGCCAATCATATAGAAAGCCTGCTCAGGAATTGCATCATGAACACCTTCAACAATTTCCTTAAAGCCGCGAATGGTATCTTTCAAACTAACGTACTTACCTGCAGTACCGGTAAAGACTTCTGCCACAAAGAAAGGTTGTGATAAAAAGCGCTGAATCTTACGTGCACGACTCACTATCTGTTTGTCATCTTCAGATAATTCATCCATACCCAGAATGGCAATAATGTCTTTCAATTCTTTATAACGCTGCAGAGTTGACTGCACACCGCGAGCCACTTCATAATGCTCATTACCAACAATTTGCGGATCAAGCTGACGTGATGTTGAATCCAATGGGTCAACTGCCGGATAAATACCCAGTTCTGCAATCTGACGAGACAGCACAACCGTCGCATCCAGGTGAGCAAAAGTGGTGGCAGGTGATGGGTCAGTCAGGTCATCCGCAGGCACATAAACAGCCTGAATCGATGTAATCGAACCGACTTTTGTTGATGTAATACGTTCTTGCAGGGCACCCATTTCTTCTGCCAGTGTTGGCTGATAGCCCACCGCTGACGGCATACGACCCAATAGAGCTGATACCTCAGTACCGGCTAATGTGTAACGATAGATATTATCAATAAACAGCAGTACGTCATTACCTTCATCACGGAAACCTTCCGCAATGGTTAAACCGGTCAAAGCAACACGCAGTCTGTTTCCAGGAGGCTCATTCATCTGACCATAAACCAGGGCAACTTTATCCAGTACATTGGATTCTCTCATTTCATGGTAGAAGTCATTACCTTCACGAGTACGTTCACCCACTCCGGCAAATACTGAGTAACCACTATGCTCTGCTGCAATATTACGGATAAGTTCCATCATGTTAACGGTTTTACCAACACCGGCACCACCAAATAGACCGACCTTACCACCTTTGGCGAATGGACAAACCAGGTCAATCACCTTAATACCGGTTTCCAGCAATTCTGCTGTGGCAGCCAAATCTTCATAGGCAGGTGCAGGACGGTGAATGGCAGCGCGTTTTTTCTCACCTACATCACCTTTTTCATCAATTGGATTACCCAGTACATCCATAATACGACCCAGTGTTTCGGTACCAATCGGCACTGAAATTGGTGCGCCAGTAGTTTCTACTGCAAGACCACGTTTAACACCATCGGTACTACCCATGGCAATACAACGAACCACACCATCACCTAACTGCTGTTGAACTTCCAGAGTTAATTCTGCTTCAGCAACGGTTACTGCATCATAGACCCGGGGCAATGAATCACGTGGAAATTCCACGTCAACGACTGCACCAATGATCTGGACAATTTTTCCTGAACTCATTTTTGGTTCCTTTTCTTAAAACTAAATTCTGTGCCAAAACTTTCTTAAACAGCTGCAGCACCTGCAACGATTTCTGAAAGTTCCTGTGTAATGGCTGCCTGTCTTGCTTTGTTATAAACAAGCTGCAATTCATCAATCATGTCACCGGCATTATCTGTTGCACTCTTCATAGCAACCATTCTGGCAGACATTTCACAAGCAAGATTTTCAACCACACCCTGATAAACCAGTGATTCGATATAACGCATCAGCAATGCATCAATCACTTCTTCAGCATCCGGTTCATAGAGATAATCCCAGTGATACTTCATATCTGCCCTGGAATCTTCTTCTGAAATACTGTGATATCTCTCTTTTTGTTTCGCATTTATCTCTATCTGAGTCTCACCAATCGGTAGTATTTGCGCGACAATAGGCTGCTGGGTCATGGTATTAACAAACTTATTGAACACTACGAATAATCGATCAATTTTGCCTTCATTAAAGTCATCCAGCATTATTTTGACACTGCCCACCAGGGATTCAAGGCTGGGTTGATCACCCAGTTGTTCAGTATGCGCAATAACATTGCCGCCGATGCGTTTGAAAAATGCACCTGCTTTCTGACCAATAACACAAACATCAATTTCAATTTCCTGTTCATGCCAGTCTTTCATGCTTGCAATCGTTTCTTTGAACATATTGGTGTTCAAACCACCACATAAGCCTCTATCAGATGAGATAACAATATAACCAACACGTCTGGTTTCACGTTCTATCAAATAAGGATGTTTGTATTCAGTATGCGCATGGGCAAGATGACGTACGACATCAATCATCTTTTCAGCATAAGGACGGGATGCACTCATGCGCTCCTGTGCCTTACGCATTTTACTGGCAGCAACCATCTCCATTGCACTGGTGATCTTCTGCGTATTTTTAATACTGCTGATCTGACTGCGAATTTCTTTTCCGCTTGCCATACTCAGAGCCTCCTCTTACCAGGTACTATTAGATTTAAAGTTTTTCAGTGCTTTATGCAGTAGTTCTTCGGTTTCATCATTATAGTCACCGGTTTCATTCATTTGATTCATCAAATCCGTTTCATTGGCTTTCATGTAATCCTGCATTGCCATTTCAAAATCAACAATTTTCTTCACTTCAACATCATCCAGATAGCCCTGATTGGCCGCAAATAATGAAACAGCCATTTGCGCAATACTAAAAGGTGAATATTGAACCTGTTTCATTAACTCAGTCACACGTTGACCACGTTCAATCTGGTTACGGGTCGCTTCATCCAGATCCGATGCAAACTGAGCAAATGCCGCCAGTTCACGATACTGCGCCAGATCAAGACGAATACCACCACCCAGCTTCTTAATGATTTTGGTTTGTGCTGCACCACCCACACGAGAAACTGACAAACCGGCATTAATTGCCGGACGAATGCCAGAGTTAAACAGATCAGTTTCCAGGAATATCTGTCCATCAGTAATAGAAATTACGTTGGTTGGTACGAAGGCTGATACGTCACCTGCCTGTGTTTCAATAATAGGCAAAGCGGTTAAAGAACCGGTTTTCCCTGTTACTTTACCGTTAGTGGCTTTTTTAACAAATTCCGCACTGACCCGTGAAGCACGTTCCAGTAAGCGAGAGTGTAAATAGAAAACATCACCAGGATAAGCTTCACGACCTGGTGGACGACGCAGTAATAAAGATACCTGACGATAAGCCCATGCCTGTTTGGTTAAATCATCATAAACAATCAGAGCGTCTTCGCCGCGATCACGGAAATATTCACCCATAGTACAGCCTGAATAAGGTGCAATATATTGCATTGCCGCCGCATCAGAAGCTGTTGCTGCAACAACGATGGTGTTTTCCATAGCGCCAAATTCTTCCAGCTTACGTACTACCGCAGCAATACTGGATGCCTTTTGACCCACCGCAACATAGATACATTTAATACCCGAATCTTTCTGGTTAATAATGGCATCTACTGCAACCGCTGTTTTACCTGTCTGGCGGTCACCAATAATTAATTCACGCTGACCACGTCCAACAGGTACCATGGCATCAACTGATTTCAAACCGGTTTGTACGGGCTGGTCAACTGATTGACGGGAAATAACCCCCGGTGCAATTTTTTCAATTGGAGAAGTTTCTTTTGATTCAATCGGGCCTTTACCATCAATGGGATTACCCAGAGAATCAACAACACGACCCAATAGTCCTTCACCAACAGGTACTTCCAGAACACGGCCAGTACATTTGACTTTGTCGCCTTCAGAAATGTGCTTGTAGTCCCCAAGAACAACTGCACCTACTGAATCACGTTCCAGGTTGAGTGCCATGCCAAAAGTATTGCCTGGGAATTCAATCATTTCCCCTGACATGACGTCACTTAAACCATGAAGCAGAGCGATACCATCCTTCAGACTAACGACGGTACCTTCTGTATTGGCTTCGGTTTTTACATCAAAATTTTCAATGCGACTTTTTATTAAGTCACTGATTTCTGATGGATTTAATTGCATATTTTAATCCTCTGTAATCTGATTCGCTGCTTTTCGGCTAGCTAAGCAGGGAATGTGTAATTTTTTCCAGTTGCGTTTTTACTGAACCATCAATTACGATATCACCTGCGCGAATGATAACCCCGCCTAACAATAACTTGTCAGTTCTGGTTTTAATTGTTACTTCACGACCGAGCTTCTTTTCCAGAGCAGCAGCAATGCTTTTCTTTTGCGTGGCATTAACAGCATAAGCTGAAATAACTTCAGCTTCAATGCTGCCTTCTTCTTCAGCACGCATGATTTCAAAGCTGTCAGCAATTTGAGGTATAAACTCCAGACGACCATTCTCTGCCGTCACTTTCAGGAAGTTTATACCCTGCTCATCCAATCCATCCTTGCAAATGTCCGCAATCAGTTTGACCACGTCTTCACTTGCAACACCCGGATTATCTATTATCTCGATCATGGACTCATTCGCTGTCACTTCTTTAAGAAGTGACAGTTTGTCAGACCATGCTTTAAGCGTGTTATCGGCATGTGCCAGATTGAAAAGAGCCTGGGCATAAGGTCTTGCGAATGTGCTTGCTTCTGCCATTACTTAGTCCTCATCAATTTATAGTTGCCCAACGACATCTTTTAATAAATCGCCGTGTGCTTTGGCATCGATCTCTTTTTTGATAATCTTGCCTGCTGCTGCCACTGTGATATTAACCACCTGTGCCCGTAGCGTTTCTTTTGCACGATTGACTTCCTGTTCAATTTCAGCATTTGCTGCTGTAATTAAACGTTCACCTTCAGCCTTTGCGTCACCTTTCGCATCTTCTATTATTTCTGCACCACGCTTTTGCGCTTGAGCAAGGATTTCAGCCGCCTGCTCTTTTGCTTCTCTAATATGTTGAGCTGCTCTCTGTTCCGCCAGTTCCTGTTCGTGGACACCACGTTCAGCAGCTGCAAGACCATCGGCAATACGCTTTTTACGATCTTCCATCATCTGGGTCATTGGTCCCCAGAGATATTTACCTATGAACCAGACTAATATCGCGAACGTTATCATCTGGCCTATAAGAGTTGCGGTAATGCTCATCGCCTAATTCCTGTTGTTTAACTTTTTAAAAAAGAATGAAGTTAATTCTCAGTAAAGAGAATTAACCGCCAACAGAGGCCTGAACCGCAGCAGCAAATGGATTTGCAAACACAAACCACATTGCCATACCTAAAACGATCATTGGAAAAGCTTCCATAAGACCACCGGTAAACAGCATTTGACCCATTAATTGTGGGCGCATTTCAGGCTGACGGGCAATACCCTCCAGGAATTTGGAACAGATTAAGCCCCATCCCAATGCCGAACCCAGACCTGCCGCAGCCAGAATAATTCCGACAGCAATTGCTGTATAACCATAAACTAAAGCCATAGCTTCCATTAGTTTCTCCTAATTGTGTTTTTAAGTTTGTATGTTTTTGTGTTTTTGTGTTTTGGTTGTTAATGTTAGTGTTCGTCGATTTCCTGATGCGCCATACCCAGGTATACGATGGTTAATAACATGAAAATAAATGCCTGCAGGGAAATAACCAGAATATGGAAAATAGCCCATACGGTACCTAAAGAAATCTGAAAAGGTAATCCAAGCAAAGATGCGCCACCTAAAAGTGCAATCAGCAGGAAGATCAATTCGCCGGCAAACATATTACCAAACAAACGCAGACCAAGACTGACTGGTTTGGCAATTTCTTCAATGGTAGTCATAATAATATTAACTGGAATCAGATACTTGCCAAATGGGTGAAACAGAAACATTTTAAGATAGCCAATAGGGCCCTTAATTTTAATGTTGTAATAGACAATAAGTGCAAAAACTGAAATGGCCAATGCAAATGTGGTGCTGAGGTCAGTAGTTGGAACCACTTTCATATAATGAATGCCAACCAGTTGTCCTAATTCAGGTAACAGGTCAACAGGAATCAAATCCATGGCATTCATAAGAAAAACCCACATAAAGATAGTCAGCGCCAATGGC